>Ga0187879_10001473_pt1 | contig 16182 bp, 19 predicted proteins | sample June2016WEW_19_1_FD_132423 | JGI IMG/M metagenome (GOLD analysis project Ga0187879, IMG submission 132423) | Peatland microbial communities from SPRUCE experiment site at the Marcell Experimental Forest, Minnesota, USA - June2016WEW_19_10 | ecosystem: Environmental > Terrestrial > Soil >... | reverse complement strand
CCGGGTGCTGGGCCTGTACCTGGACGGCTACTCCTACGAGCAGGTGGGCGAGCGGCTGGAGTGCGACACCAAGACGGTTGACAACGCGCTACAGCGGGTCAAGCGCAAGGTCGGCGCGCACCTGCAGTCGCGCGCCGTGGCCGCCTGAGCCGCCACCTGCGCGCCGCGAGGCGCGCGACAGCACCCAACCACCCAACCGGCGCCACTGTGGCCGCTCCCGCCGGGGGACGGCCACAGGGCACCGTGGGGGCGTCCCCCGGCTAGACCTGGCCTTCGGGAGGCTGTGTGGAGTTGCCCGGCGTCTCCGGTGTGAGCGCGTCGGGCGATGGCGCCGGCGTCACCTGGATCGTGAACGGCTGGCTGTTGGTCGTTGCGTTCAGCGGATCGCCCGGGATCTTGATCCGCACGACGGTCGTGCCCACGCTGAAGAACGTGTGCGCGATCGAGTACGTCGAGCTGGCGCTCACGGTTCCCACCTCGATCACGTGGAAGTTCGTCCCCGCCAGGTTCTCGCGCTCGAGATAGATCGCGTGGCCGGTCTCGCCCGGGGTGACCGTGCCGGCGAACGTCAGCGACTGGCCGGACTGAACCGTCGTGGCGGAGACCCCGGCGGTGAGCACGTATTTGACGCCCTCGTACAGCACCGCCGAGTGTTTGCCCGCGCCCTGCACCTGGTAGTAGGTGTTGGAGAGCGGCGTCTGCGGCGCGAACGTGTAGTCGCCGGAGGAGTTGGTCTTGACTTCGCCCACCTGGGTGTAAGCGCCGTGTGGGGCCGTGCGCGCCAGCAGCTGGACCGCCGTGTCGGGCGCGCCGGCGACGGCGCCGCTGATCGTCGTCGACTGTCCGTAGGAGATCGGATTGGCCGAGCTTTCGATCGTCAGGCTCGGGTTCTGCGCCTGGGAGATCTCATAGCTGAGGATGTTCGAGGGGCTGGCGATGTTGCGCCTGCCGCTGTGCACCATCACGCGGATGTTCGCGGGGCCGGGGACGACGAAGGTGTGGGTGATCGAGAAGCTGCCTTCTTTGCCCACCACGCCGAGGTCGATGCGGTGCCATTCGTTGCCCTTGACCGCGTTCTGGCGCTGCAGCACGACCAGCGCGCCGGCGTCGGCGGGGCTGACGGTGCCGATGAACGTGACCCGGTTGTGGCGTCCGGTTCGCAGGTTGGTCGGCACCACGCCTTCGGGGGGACCGCTGACGGTCACCTGCGCGGCCACCTTGACGACCCGCTGCCCGCTCTGGGCGCGGCCGGCGGTCACGTAGAAGATGCTGTTCACGGTGAGCGCGCCGGTGCTCAGCTGATAGAAGCCGTGCGCGTCGGTGGTCGTCGTGCCGGCGACGCTGAAGCCGGGCGAGCTCGCGGAGCTCTCGTACAGCGTCACCGTCTGGCCGTCTTCTTCGTTGGGCGTCCTGCATGACATGTGCCCGAACGCGAGCGCCGATTCGCCGGCGGTGATCAGGCGCGGAGCGACGTTGAGCGTGACGCGGCAGCCGCCCGAGCGCCTTCCGCCTTGGCCCGCATGCCTGCCCGCCGCCGATGCAGCGGCGCCGGACAGCGCGAGTGACCCAACCACAGCCGCGACCGCCGCGGCCAGCTTGAATGAACGCATCTGTGCCTTCTCCTTGTCGTGCGGATCGTTTTGTACGGCGCTTCAGTCGATCCTCTAACCCTCGTGGGCGGGATTTGATGCGGTCGCTCGACGCGGTGCCGACGAACGCGAGCTACCGGCGCCCGCCGCCGAGCGAGAGCTGGTTCAGCGACGCGGCGCCGTCGATCGCGATCGCCTGGCCGCTGATCTGCGCGGCCTCCTCGCCCGCGAGGAATGCGATCGCCGCGGCGATCTCCGCGGGCTCGACCGCCCGCCCGGTCGGCAAGGACGCCAGCGCCCGCGCGCGCACCTCCTCGGGCATCGCGAGCACCTGCTCGGTGGCGACGAGGCCGGGAAGCACCGCGTTGACGGTGATCCCGCGCGAGGCGTTCTCGCTGGCGAGCGTGCGCACCATCCCCAGCTGTCCGGCCTTCGACGCCGCGTACGCGACCTGCCCGGGCAGCCCGCCCAGCGCGGCGACGCTCGAGACCACCACGATCCGGCCGTAGCCGCGCTCGCGCATCGGGCCGAGGCACGCCTGCACGGTGCGAAACGCGCCGGTCAGGTTGACGTCGATGTCGCGCTGCCACTGCTCGGCGGTCATCCGGTGGCCGGGCGCGATCGTGGTGGTGACGCCGGCGTTGGCGACGCACACGTCGACCTCGAGCGGTGGAAACTCGTCGCGCGCGACGTCGAGTGCGATGTCGCAGCCCTCGCGCAGATCCAGCGTGAGCACCTCGAAGCCGTCGGCGGCGAGGCGCTTCGCGGTGGCGGCGCCGATGCCGCGCGCGGCGCCCGTCACCAGCGCCCTGCGTCGCTCGGTCACAATTGGGCTCCGACGATCATCGAAGGAGGGAACGATGACAGACCGCTGGTTCTCAGAGGAGGAGCTCGCGCAGCTCTCGCGGCCGACGATGGACCGCGCCATCGAGGCGATCGACGCCGGCGATCTGCACGAGGCCAGGCGCCTGTGCGCCGAGATGAAGCACGAGTGGCAGATGCTGCACGACCTGATGGCCGCGGGGGTGCTCGACCTGGTGTCGTTCATCCAGCAGCGCCTCGGCGACGACGGCGTGGCGGAGGCCTGGACCGAGAGCATGGGCCGCGGCTGGCGCCGCCACCACGACGCGATCGTGGCGCTCGACCGGCGCGAGCTGGTCGGTCTGCTGGCGGCCACGTGGCGCGCGCACTCGTGCTCCGGGGTGGGCCCCAACCCCGGCAGCTTCACGATCGCCGAGGACGAGGAGAAGGTGACCTTCACGATGAACCCGTGCGGCTCGGGCCAGCGGCTCGTCCGCAACGGCGCCTACGAGGGGCTCCCGGACGGCGGCGGCACGCGCGAGGCGCACGACTGGTCGTTCGGGCGCAAGGGCTTCCCGCTGTACTGCACGCACTGCAGCTTCATGAACGAGTCGATGCCGATCCAGTGGTCGGGCTACCCGCTGTACCCGTCGGACCCGCCCGAGGACTACGCCAAGGACCCGTGCACTTGGTACTGGTACAAGGACCCGGACGCGATCCCCGAGCGCCACTGGCAGCGCTACGGCGCCGTCAAGCCGGGCCGTCAGGCCCCATAAAAAATTCCCAGACGGCTACGGGACGATGACGTTCTCCGGGTTCGGCCGATCCTGGGCGGGCGCCTGGCTGTAGTCGCCGAAGCCGCCGTCGCGCTCAGCCACAGCCGCGCCCACGCCCTCGCGCTCGGCCAGCTCGATGAAGCGGTGGGCGTCGGGCGTGTTGCGCATCAGCCCGTCGAGCACCGGGCCGAGCAGCTGCGTGGAGGCCAGGCCCATGTTCTCGTAGGCCTGGTTGACGATCAGCTTCATCGCCGACAGCTGCGAGGCGGGGATGCTGGCGAGCTGCGCGGCGCGCTCGCGCACCTCCCGCTCGAGCTGCGAGAACGGCACCGCCGCGTTGATCAGCCCGGCCGCGACAGCCTCGGTCCCCGACAGCGGTTTGCCGGTCAGCGCGTATTCCTTGGCCCTGGTCAGGCCGAGGCGGTAGAGCCACATGCCCGACAGGTAGCAGCCCCACATGCGCGAGTACGAGGTCCCGATGCGCGCATCCTCGCTGGCGATCACCAGGTCGGCGCACAGCGCCATGTCGCTGCCGCCGCCGACGCACCAGCCGTGCACCTGCGCGATCACCGGCTTGGGCGAGCGCCACAGGCTCATGAACTTCGGCACAGCGCCGAGGCTCTGCGAGGTGGCCATCGTGAAGTCCTTGCCGGGATCCCACGCGCCGTCGGTGGTGAGCGCGTCGTCCCACTGGTGAAAGCCACCGCCGAAGTCAAAGCCCGCGCAGAACGAGCGCCCGGCGCCGCGCACCACGATCACCTTCACGTGCGGATCGCTCGTCGCGGCGTGCACCGCCGCCTCGAGCTCCTCCGGCATCGGCGGCACGATCGTGTTCAGCCGCTCGGGCCGGTTCAGCGTGATCGTCGCGATCGCGTCTGCCGTGTCGTACAGCAGCGTCTCGTAGGGCATCTGGGCCTCCTCGGCGTCGGCTTGGCTGGGCGGGTCGTCCAGATTAGGCTTCGCGCCCGGTGGGCAGCGGGACGATCGGCGTTGACTGGGGCGGGGGACGTTGGGAGCAAAGGCTCGCCAGCGGCAATGCCGTGGCGCCGTTGGCGCGTGGCGTCCCGCGCTGGTACTCATTTTGCGTCGGGCGCGGCGTGGACTCCGCTGAGCTCGATGAGGCAGCCGGCTTTGTCGGGGTCGCGCGGGATGAACCCGGCAAGCTTGGCGTGCGGATCGAGCACGTCGAGCAGGCCGCGGGTGATGCCTCGGTGCAGCGCGCAGACGACCGGCTGGTTCTCTCTCACGGCGTCGCGGTAGGGGCAGTTGCCCAAGCGGAACGTGAGCCGATCGTCCTTGCGAAGCTGCATCTGGGGTTGGAAGCCGAGTGCGGCCAACGTGCTCTGCAGAGTGCTTGCATCGAGTGTTCCGTCTGCCGGCGCGAGATCGCTTCCGATCTTCCGGCCGGTGGCCTCGATGTCTCGCAGGCTGCTGGGTCGGGAGCCCATCGCGCGGGCGAGCCAGCGGGCGAGTTCGGCGTAGGCGTGCGGTGCGCGCCCGCCCGGTCGCGCATCAGATGCGATCGTCCACACGTCGCGCGGCCGGCCACGTGGCCGGGGCGCGCGGGCACGCGCGACCAGCCCGGCGCGCTCGAGACGCTCGAGGTGTGCGCGCACGCCGTTGGGATGAAGGCGGAGGCGTTCCGCGAGCTCGACCGTGCCGGCCGGGCGCCCCAGCTCGCCCAGCAGCTCGAACAGCCGCGCCCTGGTCGGCTGGGCGAGCGCGTCCTCAGAGGAGGTGGCGGGCGGGAGGTCGATCACGATCTATTTGCACAGTAGCGCTGAGAAAAAGCCGGCGTTGCCTGCTAGCGTTTATACCACTCGTGATGTAATAAAGAAGCCGCGGAAGGAGGCCCCGATGGCCTACGTGATCAACGAGCCGTGCATCGCCACCAAGGACACCTCGTGCGTGGAGGTCTGCCCGGTGGACTGCATCCATCCGACCCCAGACGAGCCCGGATTCCAGGAAGCCGACCAGCTCTACATAGACCCAGAGGAGTGCATCGACTGCGACGCATGTGTCGAGGCGTGCCCAGTGGACGCGATCACCCCCGAGGATCAGGTCCCGCCCGAGTGGCAGAGCTACATCGAGAAGAACGCCAACTACTACCGGCACGCTCACACATGAGCACTGCGGCCCCACCTGGCGTTCCCAGCTCGGGCGAAGCCCCGCCCCCGCGGTGCGCACACGGTGCCAGGCGCATGTTCTCGGTCCCGTTTTCGAGCAAGATGAGCGATGCAGACATCGCCCGTCTAACAAGAACGCTGGATCTCGTTACCCACCTGCACCCGAAGCTGCACAACAGTCCAGTCCGCCCCGGCGTCCTGCGTCTGGACTTCGAGTCGGGCCTGTTCCTCATGCGCGGCGCGAACGAGGTAGAGTGGGCGCTCCAGGGCCGTACCTGGGGTGACCCGCCCCCGCGGATCGTTCACGGATGGCACCTCAGAGCCCTCGCCGCTGCGCACCAGCTCGATCCGACCGTGACGCTCCACAGGCATGCTCGACGAGTGAAGGAGGTGTGGTGAACACCTGGGACCTCAAGACCCTCGATCTCAAGCCACGGTTGCCGGAGATCCTCTCCTCGAGCGATGCAGCGCGCGTGATCGCACTAGATCTCGCGGCAGGCGAGACTCTTTCCGAGCACGAGGTTCACGAGCGCGCGTGGCTGCTCGTGATTGACGGCACGATCGAGGTGACCACGGCTACCGGCGGGCGCACGAGCGGTAGCGGCGGACTGCTGATCGAATTCGCTCCACGGGAACGTCATGAGGTTCGCGCATCCTCGGATGCGCGGCTGCTGCTGCTGCTGACCCCCTGGCCCGGTAGCGGTCATCCCGGCGCAATGACGATTCGGGAGAAGCTCTACACGCGCCGTCATGCAGCCAAGCGCTCACGATGAGCGATCCTCACGCGGCGGCAGCGAGACCCTCACGGCTAAAACCGTCAGGCAGCGGTCTGTCCGTCGACGCGACTCTCGATGTTGGCTTGGAATTCATCGCTGTTGTTCTTGTGCGGGAACGGATCTGACGGGACGTCTACGCCAAGCGCCTCACAGATCGGCTCCCAGCCGTCGCCCGGCCGCCAGTCCACCAGCCGCTCTGGTGGGACCTCGCGACGGACTCGTTCGTTGTGCCGCTCATATGCGGCCATTGCGGCCTCAGGATCGCGCCAGTCGGGAGTGAGGCGCCGGTCGAACAGGTCCAGGACCATCGTGCGGTGCGCAGCCAGGCCCTCAGCCTCGGGCGGGAGGTCCATCGTGAGCGTTGGGACGATCGTCTTCTCCATGCTCCCCCACCACTCCTCGGGGGTCGCGCGGGAGGAGAGCAGGATGATCGCGTCGGGGTTGGCGGCGGACAGCTCGAGCCAGTAGGCCGAGGCGGGCCAGTCGACGCTGGCGGCGTAGTCGCCCATCAGCGCGTCCCAGTCGTCCGACTCGCCGTGCACCACGGCGTGCCACATAGCGACCGACTCGGGGTGCTCAAACACCTCGAACATGTGGTAGCAGGGTCCGCCGGTCAGCTGCTCCAGCGCTGTCTTCAGTGACTCCGTTCCCGTGCGTCCAAGCCCTGCTCCGACCACCTTCAGCCGCATTGCACGCTCCCCGTTCGCTTCCCCCGGAGCCGGGCAGCCTAACAGGCTGCCAAGCGGGGATCGCCGCACCGGTGTTAGGGTCGGGAGGGTGACTGCTCGGGTCGACTACGAGCGGCACGGGCGCACGTATGCGCGTCACCGGCGCCCGGACCCGCGGATCGCCGCGCGCATCCACGCCGCGCTCGGCGACGCGCGCACGGTGCTCAACGTCGGCGCCGGCGCGGGGTCGTACGAGCCGACCGATCGCTGGGTGCTGGCGGTGGAGCCGAGCGCCACGATGCGGGCTCAGCGCCCCGCCGGCGCCGCGCCCGCGATCGCCGCCCGCGCGGAGGCGCTGCCCTTCGATGACGGCGCGGTCGACGCGGCGATGGCGTGCGTGACGATCCATCACTGGGAGTCGCCGCAGGCGGGCCTCGCCGAGCTTCGCCGCGTCGCGCGCGGGCCGGTCGTGGTGTTCACCTTCGAGCTCGATTCGCTGCCTGCCTGGCAGCAGGAGTTCCTGCACGAGGGGCTCGAGAAGGAGCGAGCGCGCTTCCCCGCGCTCGCCGACATCGAGGCGGCCCTCGGCGGGCGCACCCGCATCGAGCGGATCCCGACTCCGGGCGACTGCGTCGATGGCTTCTTCGAGGCGTTCTGGCGGCGCCCGGAGGCGGTGCTCGACCCGGCCGTGCGCAGCGCCCAGTCGCTGTGGGCGCTGCTCGAGCCGGATGAGGAACGGCGCATCGTCGAGCGGCTGGCCGCGGCGCTCGACTCGGGCGCGTGGGATGCCGAGCACGGTCACCTGCGCGAGCAGGACAGCTTCGACGGCGCGCTGCGCCTCGTGATCTCCGAGGCGCCCGGGTCCTGAGTGGCGCCCCCGGGCGGCGCCCGCTTCGCGCTCGCCAGCCTCACTCCCGACCGGAGACCGCGTCCACGAGCCGCCCCAGCCGCGAGGGCCGCTGCGTGCGCTGCTCGATCCGGTCGGCGCGCCGGTAGAGCGAGTACACCGAGCGGATTGCGCTCCAGCGCAGCGGCTCGGGCTCCCAGCGCCGCGGCCGGCGCCCGACCCACGGCAGCGCCGTGAGGGCGCTGGGCTCGTCGAGGATGAGGTCGCGCAGCGTGCGCCCGGCGAGGTTCGCGGCGGCGACGCCCTCGCCCACGTACCCGCCGGCCCACGCGAGCCCGGAGCCCGGGTCGGCGTCGACCGACACGCACCAGTCGCGCGGCACGCCGAGCACGCCCGACCACGCGTGCGCGAGCTCGATGCCGACGACGGCCGGGAACATCGCGCCGAGCTTCGCGCGCAGGCCCTCGATCGTCGCCGCCGCGGTCTCGCCCGCGCCGTCGGTGCGCGAGCCGAAGCGGTACGGCACGCCGCGCCCGCCGATGGCGATGCGCCCGTCCTCGGTGCGCTGCAGATAGGCGAACACGTGCGCGCCGTCGCCGATCACCTCGCGTCCGGCCCAGCCGAGCTCCTCCCAGACGGCGGGGGCGAGCGGCTCGGTGACGATCATCGAGCTGTTCATCGGCACGAGCGCGCGCCGCAGGCCGGCCAGGCCGGCGGTGTAGCCCTCGGTCGCGCGCACGACCCAGCGCGCGCGCACGCTGCCGGCGGGGGTGAGCGCCTCGTGCGCGCGGATCGCGCTCACGGGGGTGCGCTCGTGGATCGCCACGCCGAGGCGCTCGACCGTGGCGGCGAGGCCGTCGAGCAGCTTGGCGGGGTGAACGCGCGCGACGTGGGGCGAGAACGTCGCGCCGAGCGCTCCGGCGATGCGCACGCGCTGCTCGAGCTCGTCGCGTGTCAGCTCGCGCAGGTCGCGCTCGTCGAGCCCGTGCAAGCGGCTGTGTGCGACCTGCTGGCGCAGGCGCAGCAGCTGCGCGCCGCCCAGCGCGACCGCGAGATGTCCGCCCTTGACGAAGTCGGCGTCGATCTGGTGCTCGCTGAGGACCGCGGCGATCTCGTCGACGGTGTCGAACATCGCCCGCTGCAGCGCCGCGTACGCGTCGCGTCCCGCGCCCCACTCACCCGCGCCCTGCTCGCCCGCGCGCCGTTCATACACGCGCGCGGGACCGGAGAAGAACCCCGAGACCCAGCCGCCGTTGCGCCCGGACGCGCCGAAGCCGGCGCGCTCGGCCTCGAGCACGACGATCTGCAGCGACGGCCGCGCGCGCTTGAGGTAGTACGCGGTCCACAGGCCCGTGTAGCCGGCCCCGACGATCGCCACGTCCGCCTGCGCCGGCCCGGGCAGCGGCGCTCGCGCCGGGGGCGGGCCGCCGAGCGAGCGCCACCAGTGGCCGAGTTCGCCCATGCGCATTTGCTTGAGCCTAGTGGTCAGCCGGCAGGTATGATCGACGTGTGGACCCACGGGTCCGAAGGGTCAGACCCCATGGGGATGGGGCGAACCGCGAGAGGAGGGAGCGTGCTGTGGAGGCCGAACTCACTGAATCGATGACGCACGAGCGGGCAGCCCTCGGCGCGGCGACGATCGCGGAGGCATTTCGCATCACCGCCGCCGAGCGCGCCGGCGAGGTGGCGATCCGCACCAGGCAGGACGCGTTCACCATCACGTGGGGCGAGCTGCGCGAGCGCGTGGACGCGCTCGCGGGGGGTCTGGCGAAGCTCGGCGTGAAGCGCGGCGACACGGTCGCGCTGATGCTGTCCAATCGCCCCGAGTTTCACCTGTGCGACCTGGCGGCGATGATGCTCGGCGCCGCTCCGTTCTCGATCTACAACACGTACACGCCCGAGCAGATCCAGTACCTGATGACCGACGCGGAAGCGAGGGTGCTGATCTGCGAGCAGCAGTTCCTGCCACAGGTGCGCGAGGCGCGCAGGTCGCTGCCCGGCCTGGAGTACGTGATCGTCGTCGACGGCGAGGCCCCGCTGGGGACGCTGGCGCTGTCGGAGGTCGAGGGCTCGAACCCGGGCTTCGACGTCGACGCCGCGGTGGCGCAGATCCAGCCGACGGACGTGCTGACGCTGATCTACACCTCGGGGACGACCGGGCCGCCGAAGGGCGTGCAGCTGATCCACCGCAACCTGTTCGCGACGGTCGAGGGGATCGAGGACCTGATCAAATTCCCGCGCGACGGCCGCGTGATCTCGTGGCTGCCGGCCGCGCACGTCGCCGAGCGCAACGCCCACCACTACCTGCCGATCGTGTTCGGCCTGCAGATCACCTGCTGCGACGACCCGCGGGAAGTGCTGTCCTACCTGCCGGAAGTCCGCCCGAGCTGGTTCTTCGCGGTGCCGCGCATCTGGGAGAAGCTGAAGGCGGGCCTGGAGACGATGGTCGCCGGCCAGCCGCAGGAGCGCCGCGAGGAGCTGCAGGCGGCGCTCGACGCGGGCGTGCGCAAGGTGCGCATGGAGCAGGCCGGGGAACCCGTTCCGGAGGAGCTGGCCGAGCAGGTGGCCAGGGCGGACGCGGAGATCTTCGCCGGGCTGCGCGCGATGCTCGGGCTCGACCAGGTGGAGGCGATCAACGTCGGCGCCGCCCCCACGCCGATCGAGGTCCTGGAGTTCTTCCACGCGATCGGCCTGCCGCTGGCCGAGCTGTGGGGCATGAGCGAGACGTGCGGCGCGGGAAGCGTGAACCCGCCCAGCAGGATCAAGCTCGGCACGGTCGGGCCGGCGGCGCCGGGGATCGAGCTCAAGCTCGACGCCGACGGCGAGGTGCTGATCAAGTCCGAAGTCGTGATGCAGGGCTACCGCAACCTGCCGGAGAAGACGGCGGAGGTGTTCACCGAGGACGGCTGGCTGCGCACGGGCGACATCGGCGCCTTCGACGAGGACGGCTACCTGACGATCGTCGACCGCAAGAAGGAGCTGATCATCAGCGCGGCCGGCAAGAACATGTCGCCGGCGAACATCGAGGCGGCGATCAAGAGCTCATCGCCGCTGATCGGGCAGGCGTGCTGCATCGGCGACCGGCGCCCGTACAACACCGCGCTGATCGTCCTCGACGCCGACTTCGCGCCCGCGTGGGCCGCCCAGCAGGGCATCGAGGACACCTCGCTCGAGTCCCTCGCCGGCGACGAGCGCGTGCGCGCGGCCGTGCAGGAGGGGGTGGACGCCGCCAACGCGAAGCTGGCGCGCGTCGAACAGATCAAGAGGTTCGAGATCGTCTCCGGCGACTGGCTCCCGGGTGGCGAGGAGCTGACGCCGACGATGAAGCTCAAGCGCAAGCCGATCGCGGAGAAGTACGCCGACGCGATCGAGGCGATGTACGCGGCGTAGCCGCGCCTACGCCTGTCGGCGCAGCACGGGGCTCCAGCGGTCGGGGTCTTTGATGGCCTGCTCGCGCGCCCAGCGAAAGTGGTGGCGCGCCGACCAGCGCAGCGGCTCGCCGAGCAGCACGCCGGCGAGCGCCCAGCGCCAGGCGTGCCGTGGCGTCTCGGTGAGGACCGCGAGCGCGCCGGAGGCGAACCAGAAGTGCAGGATCGTGTTGTAGGCGGGCAGCCGCTCGTCGGTCATGCCCTCCGCTTCGGTCAGGTAGGGGATGCCGGCGCGCCGCTCCCACGGCCACTCGACGAAGTGCACGACCGCGCCCGACAGGCCCATGCCGTTGCTGAGCGCGAGCAGCTTCTCGACGCGCTCGTCGTCGCTGCCGATCGCGGCGAGCAGCCATCCGGGGAGCTGCACCGCCCACAGCGCGACGGCGCCGCGGCGGCCGAGAAACGGCTCGAACACGAGCCCGACGCCCGAGCGCAGCTCGAACCCGTGGTGGGCCATCGTCCCGAGCGCGGTCAGGGCGGTGAAGGGACGCCGCAGGCGATGCCGTGGGGAGCTGTCAGCGCGCTGGGACATCGTGCCTCGCGAGCGTCAATCCGAGGGAGCGGGCCAGCTGGCGTGCGAGAGCTCTGGAGCCCGTGAGCCGTCGTCGGCCTCGAGCAGCGCCCGCGCGGCCTCGTCCATCCGCATCGGCTTCGCGTGTCCGCTCGCTGCCTGCTCGCCGACGAGGCTCAGCACGTCGGTCATCGTGGCCCAGCCCTCCTCGCCGGTGAACGCCAGCGAGAAGGGGTGAAACAGCAGCGCGAGGTGTCCCGCGTCGTGCGCCCGCGCGCGGACGGCCTCTGACATCGCCTCGCCCATGCGCGCCACCGGCAGCGGCTGCTCGGGGAAGCCTTCGTGCTGGCGCAGCCCGGAGAAGTGGGGCATGTAGTAGAAGGCGTCGACGAGCGACCAGCGAAACGGCAGCACCGCCAGGCCGTCGCTCACGCCCTCGCGCCGTCCGGCGGGGGAGACGTAGCGAAACCCGCCGGCGCGCAGCAGCTCGGGCGTGCGCGGCGTCATGCGCCCGCCGGGCGGGCGGAATCCGACGGGGGAGATGCCGATGTCGGCCATCGCCCGCTGGGCGCGTTCCAGCAGCGAGGCCTCGCGCTCGACGCTGAGGCCCGCCCAGTCCTCGTGGCGCCACGCGTGCAGTCCCAGCTCGTGGCCGCGCGCGGCGATCGAGCGCAGCGCGTCGGGGTACGTGACCGCGTTGAGTCCCTCGACGAAGAACGTGGCGCGCAGCTCCAGCGACGACAGGAGCTCGAGCAGGCGCGGCAGGACTTCGGTGACGGTGAAGTGCTCGCCCTGGGCGACGTCGGCGGGCCACATCCCGAGCTCGAGCTGGGCGGCCTCGCCGAGGTTGTCGAACGTGACCGAGATCGCCCCCGGCGCTCCCTCCTGCGTGGGTGTGTCGCCTGCGCCGGGCACGAGAGGTCAATACTCCCACGCCCGCGCGCACCTGACAGATCACCGGTGGGGCCGCACTCCCAGCTCGGACAGGCGGGCGTCGAGTGCGACGATGCGCTGCGTGTCCTCGTAGAAGTCCTCCTGCGAGACGATGCGTCCCCAGCGAGTGCGCGCGAGCAGGATCGTGCGGTTGCGATAGATCTCCTCGCCCGCGGGATCGTGGGCGTGGTCGTCGAAGCGCGCGATCAGCGTCAGGCGCCACGGCGGTCCGGCCACGAACAGCTCCGTGATCTCGCCCTGCAGGCCGGCGGCGGCGAAGTTCCTCAGGAACAGGGCGATCGCGGCCTTGCCGCGATGCTCTCCAGCCCATCTGTGCTCGCCGTCGTTGAAGCGCAGGACCGCGTCCGGCGCGTAGCTGGACAGCACGCGCTCGAAATCGCCCGCGTTGAGCGCTTGCACGTCGCGTCGCAGCTTGAGCAGCAGCACGTGAGGCAGCAGCGCACGCGCTGCGAGCGCTACCCCGGCGCCGGCGCCCGCCGTGAGGATCCTCGCCCTGGCGCTCATCGCGCCAGCAGCTCCCGCATGTGCGCGGCGAGCGTCGCCGGCTGGTCCTCGGGGATCAGCGTGTAGGAGTCGGCGATCTCGACGAGGCGGCCCTGCGGCAGCAGCTCGGCCAGGCGGCGGCCGTGCTCGCGTGGCATGAGACGGTCTTCGCTGGCCCAGGCGACGAGCGCGGGACGGTCGAAGGAGCGCATCGTCTCGGCGGCTGCGAGCAGGTCGCGGCGACCCTGGGCGGCGCTGCGCACGTACTTGCGCAGGTCGCGGCGGACCTCCCGCTGCTCGAGCGCGGGGGCGAACCAGCGGTCCATCACCTCGCGCGGGACCGGTCGCCGGCTGAGCGGCCCGTACGTGAGCGGCAGCCTGCGCAGGCGATCGAAACGCAGCGGCGCCACCACCGCGTCGATGCCGCCGGGCACGCGCGCGATGTACGGCAGCATCTTCGCGGCGCCCTTGGGGGGCACGTTGTCGAACGCCTCGCACGAGCACACCGCGAGCCGCGCGATGCGCTCGTCGCATGCGCCGCCGATCAGCAGCTGCGGGCCGCCCCAGTCGTTCATCGCGAGCGTGATCTCGCGCAGGTCCAGGCGCTCGAGCAGCTCGGCGAGGAGCCCCGCGACTCCCCGCATCGACAGGTCGGCGTCGGCGCGCATCGGGTGGCGGTGGCCGCCGAGCGGCAGCGTCGGCGCGACGCAGCGGAAGTCCGAGCGCAGATCCGCGATCACGTGGCGCCACAGCGAGCCGTCCATGATCAGCCCGTGCACGAGCACCACGACCGGCCCGGCGCCGCCGGTGTCCTCGTAGTCGATCGTCCCGCTCGACAGCTCCACTTCGGGCATCGCGCACCTCCTGACCGTCGCCACTGATTAGATAGATCGCTCTAGTTGATTGGGAGCCTATCATTGGGGCGGAAAGCGCGAGCGGAGGGGGTCGAGGTGGCGGGCACGAAGGATCGGATCATGGACTCGACTGCCGAGCTGTTCCGTCGCCAGGGATACGCGGGCACCGGCATCAAGCAGATCCTCGCCGCGGCGAACGCGCCGTTCGGGTCGCTGTATCACTTCTTTCCCGGCGGCAAGGAGCAGCTCGGGGCGGAGACGATCCGCTCGTCGGGGGCGCTGTACGGGCAGCTGTTCGCGACGATCGCCGCGCAGGCGCCCGACGTGCCGAGCGCCGTGGGCGACTTCTTCGGCGGGGCCGCAGAGACGCTGGTGGAGACCGACTACGCCGACGCGTGCCCGATCGCGACGGTGGCGCTGGAGGTCTCGAGCACCAACGAGCAGCTGCGCCAGGCGAGCGCCGACGTGTTCGACAGCTGGATCGACGGCGCGACGCGGTACTTCGCCGCGGCCGGCATCGCGCCGCAGACCGCGCGCGAGCTGGCGCTGTCGATGCTGTGCCTACTGGAGGGCGCGTTCATCTTCTGCCGCGCGATGCGCAGCACCGAGCCGCTGCACGTCGCCGGCGCGAGCGCCGTGGCGGCCGTCCGCGAGGCCCTCGCGAACGCGCCGGCGCAGACTCCGCGCTAGCCCGCGGCGAGCCCGATCTAGCCGAAGCGCGCCTGCTCCTCGGCCGTCCGCTCGGCCCACGGGATCGCCTCCAGGCGCGCGTCGGGGATCGGCTCGCCGCTGTCGACGGAGACGCCGTACGTGCCGTCGGCGAGTCGCCGCTCGGCCCGCTCGATCGCGTCGAGCTCATCGCGCAGCCGCTCGGCCTGGCCCTGCGCGACCTCCTCGTCGAACAGATCCTCGCCGACGTCGGTGGCCTCGAACGGGTCGACGACGTCTTCGCCGTCGTGGGGGGTCAGCTCGGCGAGGGCATGCTCGATGCGAGCGCGCTCCCGGGCGAGGAGCTCACGGGCGTGCTGTGCGTCCATGCACGGCAGTATGGCTTGCCGCGCGGCCGCCTGCCCGAGAGCCCGGGTTCGAGGTCGCGAAGCGGCGGGAGTCGGCGAGCGAGGATGACCGCCCGAGGACCGCGCCTCAAGCGCCGGCGCCGCGCGGCCGATAGCGAACACCGGACGACCGACAGGTCATCCGGGTAGAGGGCGACCCCCGGGAGGTCTTGACTCATTCTCCGGGCCTCCCGGGTCGCCCTGAAAACCCGGCCGCCGCCCCCGGCGCATCGGCGCAACGGAGCGTCGGTGCCCGCACGGAAGCTTCAGTGCCCGCCACGCCGCGGCGAGGTCAGTTCCGGCGCTTGCGCCAGCAGCCACTGGCCGTTGACGTACATGGCCCTTTCGGGCTCGGCGCCGTCATAGACGAGCGCTTCGCGTCCCGACACGACGATGCGGGTTCGCGCGCCGACCTTCGAGAGCCGGATCTTTTCGGCCCAGCGTTCGAGATTCGACGTCGAATTCGACGTCGAGCAGTTGTCGTCGGAGCGCCTGGCCTCGGCGCGGAGAGGTTCGTCCATGAGCGAGCGGCAGACGTCGATGAAGTCGCCGGCGCCCGCGTCGAGGCCGATCGAGCGATACATGGCCCGCACCCCGGACACGTTCTCGGGGGCGTTGGCGCCGCCGCAGCCGGCGATCAGCGCGACCGAGGCGCACAGGATCGCCGTGCCGAGATGCGACATACGCCGGGATGACATACGCCAGAGCTTCACAGACGATCCGCTCATGAGCTCACAGCTCGCGGGCGCCAGGAGTGAGCATGGCCTGAGTCCTGATGGAGCCTCTGGCCGGGTGTAGCGTGGTGGGCGTATGGTCCAAGGTCACGGCCCGTCTATTTGGGCGGCGGGCGCGGATCGGAGAGGTGGGAGGCCAGGCAACGGTGTTTGAGGCAGGGCAGCGGCCGGGCGTACGTGCGTTCTGGGCTTCGCTGGACACAGGGCAGCGGCTGACGCTGCTGATGATGGGCCTGGTTGTCGGCGGCCTGCACGTGGTCGGCTTCCTGACGCTGATCGCCTTGGTGGCGCCGCGTCACTACCACCTCGGGACGACGGGGGCGTTCACGGTCGGGGTAGGCGTGACGGCCTACACGTTGGGGCTGCGGCACGCGTTCGACGCCGATCACATATCGGCGATCGACAACACGACGCGCAAGCTGATGGCCGAGGGCAAGCGGCCGCTGAGCGTGGGGTTCTGGTTCTCGCTCGGGCACTCGACGATCGTCTTCGCGCTCGCGTTCCTGCTCTCGATCGGCATCAGGTCGCTCGCCGGTCCGGTCAAGAACGACGACTCCCACTTGCATCAGGTGACCAATTG
>Ga0187879_10001467_pt1 | contig 16210 bp, 14 predicted proteins | sample June2016WEW_19_1_FD_132423 | JGI IMG/M metagenome (GOLD analysis project Ga0187879, IMG submission 132423) | Peatland microbial communities from SPRUCE experiment site at the Marcell Experimental Forest, Minnesota, USA - June2016WEW_19_10 | ecosystem: Environmental > Terrestrial > Soil >... | reverse complement strand
TGGTGCTGCTGCTGGTGTTCGCCGGGCTCGTCGAGGGGACGCGCTCGATCAAAGGCCTGGGCTATGAGCCGGCCGCCGTCGCCGCCACCACCGGGCCCAGCATCTACCTCTCCACCTACCCCGACAGCTACGCCTGCCACGGCGGCGACGGCGGCGCCGGGGGCGGTCCCCACCCCGAATGGGTCACCTACTGCCCGAGCACGAGCATCAAGGTCCCCGCCTACAGCACCATCACCGTGACGATCAGGCAGTACGACACGGGAGGCGCCGTCCACAACCCGTTCTTCGCTCAGGTCAAGGGCACGGTCGGCGACGTCATGTACGTCAACGGCAGGATCACGCGGCAGGTCGACCCCGAAGAAATCGCACACACCTTCACGATCCAGACCCCTCCGGACACGCACGAGACGCAACTGTTCGTGAACGTGCCGCTGCCGGGCGTCTCCGAAAAGGCTCCCGAAACCGAACACATCGCCGGACACGTGTATCCGGCGCCGAACGTGATCGTCTTCAAGTTCAGGACGGGCGCCCCCGGGCAGTACGTGTGGCATTGCTACGTGCCGTGCGGCGAAGGGCTCGCAGGCGAAGGGGTGAGCGGCCAGGAAGGCTTCGGCGGGCCGATGGCGACCACCGGCTACATGGCCGGGACGGTCACGGTGACCTGATCGCATGGGCGCGCTTCAGACAGCCCCACGCGCCGTGGCGATCGCGCGCAAGCTCACGCGGAGTGCGTCGCGTTGGCGGTAGAAGCCCCCATCACCGCTCCGCCGGCACCGGACGGACGCTCGCACGTCCGGCGCGTACTGACGATCTGGGCCGTGCTCTCGGTGGTGTTCGTCGCGCTGGCGATCCTCGTCGTCCCGCTCGTGGAGCGCAAGCCGGCGAGCTCGGTGGCTGGCTTCGCGAGCCTGACCGACCTCGTCTTCACGGCTGTCGCGGTGCCCGTCTCGCTGTTCGTGTGGGTGTTCGTGTTCTACAGCGTCTTCGCATTTCGCGAGAAGAGCCCCGAGAGCGGGCGGGTCGAGGACCTCGAGGACGGGCCGCCGCTGCAGGCCAAGACCGGTCATCAGATCGCGTGGCTCGCCGTGACCACGGTGCTCGCCTTCTTCACCGTCGGCTGGGGGATGTTCGGCTTCTACAAGGAGACGACCACCTCCGCGGCCAGCGCCCTCGTGGTGAACGTCACCGGCCAGGAGTGGACATGGACATATGCCTATCCCAAGCTCGGCGTGCAGAGCCACGTGCTGGAGCTCCCGCTCGGCAAGCCGGTGCAGTTCCGCGTCACATCCGACGACGTGCTGCACGGCTTCGGGCTCGCCGCGCTCGGGATCGCGATGGACGCCAACCCCGGCGAGTGGGTGTCCACGCCGGTCGTCACCCCCGACAAAGCCGGCACCTTCGAAGTGCGCTGCATCGAGCTCTGCGGCCTCTATCACACGTTCATGTCCTCACAGGTCAGGGTCGTCCCACCATCGTCCTTCGCGGCCTGGATCAAGGCGAGCGGAGGTAACTCGAGCGTCCTGGCCAGCCCCGCGGGCGCAAGCCAGAAGCCGGCGCCAGCGGGCAACGAAGTGGAAGAAATCACCTGATGAGCTCCGTCGCTGCGACCCATACGGAAGTCACTCCACCCGCGCGCAGGCGCCGCGTCCTGGTTCCGAGCATCCTCTCTGGGCTCGTGCTCGGCCTGATCGCCGCGATTCTCGCGGGCGTGATCGTGCACGGTCTCGTCAGCGGCGCGCGGCAGGCGGACGACACGATGGTCAGCGCCTACCTGGCCTGGTTCATCTTCTTCCTGATCGGCATCGGCGCGTGGAACTTCCCGATCAAATGGGGCCTCGGGCGGCCCGACACCACGCACGAGCAGGAGCTGGAGCTCGCCGGCAAGGACGAGGGCGTGTGGCGCTACTTCCGCTTCTGCACCGACCACAAGGTCGTGGGCATCCAGTACCTGGTGACGGTGCTGGTGCTCTTCCTCGTCGGCGGGGCGGCCTCATGGATGATCCGGCTCGAGCAGGCGCGGACCGGCGCCAAGGTGTTCACGCCCGCGACCTACAACACGATCGTGGGCATGCACGGCCTGATCATGATCGCGACCACGATCATCATGCTCAGCGCCGTGATCGGCAACTACATGGTGCCGATCATGATCGGCGCAAACGACATGGCATTCCCGCGGCTGAACGCGCTCAGCTACTGGATGCTGTTCACCGCGGTTCCCGTCCTGCTCAGCGCGATCGTCCTGGGCGGCTTCCCGACCGGCTGGACGGGCTACGCCCCGCTCGCCGACCAGGCGGCCGTCGGCATGGACGCCTACTGCATGACGATCGTGATCTTCGCGATGTCGATCGCGCTCGGAGGGATCAACATGGTGACCACCGTGGTCACGATGCGTGCCCCCGGCATGACGTGGGGGAGGCTGCCCACGTCGGTGTGGGGCATCACCCTGTCGACGCTGCTCGGGCTGATCGTGTTCCCGGCGTTCATGACGGCGGTGGTGCTGACCCTGCTCGATCGCACCGTCGGCACGTCCTTCTACGAGGCCTCGCTCGGCGGGAACAACTGGCTGTATGAGCAGCTGTTCTGGTTCATGGGGCACCCGGAGGTGTATGTGATCCTGCTGCCCGCGCTCGGCGCCGTCTGCGACGTGGTCCCGGTCTTCGCCCGCAAGCCCCTGTTCGCGTACAAGCTGGTCGTCGGCGGCGAGATCGGCATCGTCGTGCTGAGCATGGCCGTGTGGATGCACCATCTGTACTGGTCCGGGGCCAACCTCCCGCTCGACCTGCCCACGATGCTGAGCACCGAGGCGATCTCGATCCCGACCGGCCTGGTCTTCTTCGCCCTCATCGGCACGCTGTGGCGCGGGCGCATCAGGCTCGAGCCGCCGATGCTGTTCGCGCTGGCCTTCATCTTCAACTTCCTCATCGGGGGCGTGACCGGTCTCTACCTGGCGGACGTGCCGACCGACGCGATCTTCCACAGCAACATGTTCACGCTCGCGCACTTCCACTTCACGCTCGTGGGCGGCACGGTGTTCGGCTTCCTCGCGGCGTTCTACTACTGGTTCCCCAAGATGACCGGGCGCCAGCTCGATCCGTGGCTGTCCAGGCTGCACTTCTGGCTCTTCGAGATCGGCTTCCTCGGTGTGTTCATCCCGCTGTTCCTCGCTGGGATCCGCGGCGAGCCCCGCTGGCAGGCGGACATCTCGCCCAGCGTCGCCACCGCGAACCTCATCTCCAGCCTGTTCGCGATCCTGATCGTCGCCTCGGTGGCCGTGCTCGCCTACAACATCCTCAGCTCGTGGATCTCCGGCAAGCGCGCGGAGGTCAACCAGTGGGGAGGGCGGACCCTCGAGTGGACGCTCCCGAGCCCGGTGCCGCTGGTGAACTTCCCGCACCCCATGCTGGTGACCGAGGGTCCGTACGACTATGGCGGTGGCGGCTCGCGGGTGATGGGCCGCCCGACGCTCGCCGGGGCCGCGGTCGACACCGTGACGTTCGCCGCCCCCGCACCCCACGAGGGCTCCCGTGCCCGCCAGGTCCGCTACGCGACGTTCCTGCTGATCGTCTCCGACGCCGTGTTCGTCCTCGCGCTCTACCTCGCCTTCGTGTATCTGCACGGGCTCAATACGCAGGGGCAGTTCAAGCCCTCGGCGGAGTCCACGCCGTCGATGCTGGGAATCGTGCTCGTCACGGCAGCCTCCGTGCTGGCCGCGGCGGCCTACAGCTGGGGGCAGCGCGGGTTGCGCTCGGGTGACACGCGCCGCGTGCGTACCGGGCTGACGCTCGCGTGGGCGATCTCGATCGTCGCGCTGGTGGGCGACGTGCTGACGTTCGGGGGATTGGGCTACGCCGTGCCGCTGCACGCATATGGCAGCTTCATTGCGCTGTTCATCGTCTATCACGCGGTCCGCCACCTGCTCATCGGCGTGCTCGTCGGCGCGCTCGTGCTGGGCCGCCTCTACAGCGGCCGGCTGGCCGGGCGCGACTACGTGATCCAGGCGACCGGCTATTGGTTCTGGTGGGTGGCCATCACCGCGGTGGTCATGACGGTGCTGATCGCAACGATCAAATGAGCAGCCGGCCTGTGCACATCCGGGCGCACGTGGGCGAACGCGCCTGGGCGCTGCCCGTTCGCCTCGCCCGTCGACGGAGCTGACGCCGGTGGCGGACTCGCTTCCCCTCGGGTTGACGTGGGCCGCGTTCTGGCTGCACCTGCTGGGCGAGCGCGTGGCCGCCAGGCGCACCGGCCGCCCGCGCGACCGGCTCGCACGCAGACGTGCGCTCGCCTTCTACGCGGGCCTGCTCGTGATCGTGGTCTCGATCGTCACCCCGATCGAGACGCTCTCCAAGCAGCTGCTGTGGACCCACATGATCCAGCACGTGCTGCTGCTGTCGGTCGCCGCGCCCCTGATCGTCCTCGGCGCGCCCTGGATGTCGCTGTGGCGCCCGCTGCCGCTGGGGATGCGGCGCGCGCTCGCCCGCGCACTCGTGCTCTCGCCTCGCTCGGCGCCCGTGCGCTCGGCCTGGCGGGCGCTCTCGCGGCCGCTCGTCGTGCTGGCGGTGTACAGCGCCAACCTCCTGGCCTGGCATCTGCCCGCGCTGTACGACCTGACGCTCCGCAACACCGACGTTCACGCTCTGGAGCACCTGACGTTCGTCGGATTCGGGATCCTGCTGTGGGCGCAGGTGATCGCCTCGCCGCCCTGCAGGCCGTCGCTGGCATACCCGCGGCGCGTCGCGTACCTGGTGGCAGCGATGATCCCCAACGTCGCCCTGTCGATGGTGCTCGCCTTCTCGCGCTCGCCGCTGTACCCGTTCTACGCCCACCTGGCGCACCGTCCGGGAGGGATCTCGGCGATCACCGACCAGCAGATCGCCGCGGGCATCATGTGGAGCTTTGGCGATCTCCCGTTCGCGATCGCCATCGTGGTGCTCGTCGTCCACTGGCTGAACGGGCTCGACGAGGATGCCGCCGCGCGAGCCGGATGGAGGTTGACGTGAGCGGCCGCGCCGGCCGCGTGGCGCCTTCGCTGGGAGCGATTCTCGCGCTCGCCGCGGTGGTGCTCGCGGTGCGCCACATGCAGGCAGCCTCAGGCCAGGGCGCCGCGGCGGGGTCCGGACCGCCTTCCGTGGAAGCCGGCGGCGGGTTCCCGATCCGCGGCAGGTCTGCGCCCGGGTTCACCCTCACCGACCAGTTCGGACGAGCCGTGTCGCTGTCCTCGCTGCGAGGCCACGAGGTCGTGCTGGCCTTCATCGACTCACGCTGTCAGACCGTCTGCCCGCTGACCGCCGCGATCCTCCGCAGCGCGCTGCAGCGGATCGGCCCCGACGATGCCGGCCGGGTGGATCTCGTGGCGGTGAACGCCAACCCGATCGCCACCCGGGTGGCCGACGTCTACCGCTTCTCCCAGGAGACCGGGATGCTGCACGAGTGGAGATACCTCACCGGATCACCGGCGCGGCTGAAAGCCATATACAGCGCCTACCAGGTGTACGTATGCGTCCATCCCGGCGGCGATGTGGTGCACACAGCGGCGATCTACCTGATCGATCCGCGCGGTCGCGAGCGCCTGTACTTCCAGACGCTCGACTCGGGCGCGCGGGTCACGGTCGGGAGCGAGACCCGCGCGATCGTGGCTGGCATGCGGCAGTGGCTGCCCGGCGTGAACGCGTGATGGCTCGCCGGAGGTGATGGGCGAGATGTGCCCGATCGTGGCGCAGGCGGTGGGGGCGGTCCTGGGACCGCCCCCGACCACGCGCCGCGACATCGAGCTATGCGGCTGTTCCCAGCTACGCGGCTATTCCCAGCCGATGCTGCCCTTCTTGATTTCCGCGACGAGCGAGCCGGTGTAGCTGCCGGTCGTGTATTCCGTCTTCGGCAGCGCTTCGCAGAATTCGCCTTCGAGTTCATACGGCATCTTCGTCAGCGCCGTGGCGATGGCGAGCTTCTTCACGACCACCGAGGTTTTGCCCTTTTCGATGGTTTCTTCCTCGTTGGTGAATTTGGCCGCTTCGAATTCCGCTTCGGGTTTCTTCAGCGCCTTCGTGGGATACGTGCCGGCGGCGATGTCGATCACGCACTTGAACGGGCCCTTGACGGCGATTTCGATCGTGCCGGCGCCTTCGAGCTTCCCTTCTTTGACGGTCCCGCCCGCGCCCATTTCGACGACTCCGTTGGCGCGGTAGTTGAACGTCACGGGCTCGAGGAACTTCGCTTTCAGTTCGTATTCGGCCTTGTTCAGCGTCGCTTCCGCTTCGCAGCCGGAGTACTTGATCACGGCGGTCAGCGTTTTCGACGGAAACGCCGGCGTCACGCCGGAGGCCGTCGATTTCGCCTTTTCGCAGGTGATCGTGAACGGCTTCAGGGCGAATTCCGCCGATTCGCCGGTGAAGCGGGGTTCCACGCTTCCGCTGCCGACGAAGTTGTGCGGGTTGAGCGGTTCTGCCTTCTTCGCGACAGCCGGTGTCGCCGCAAGCGCCAGCACCGACAGCGCCAGAGCCGGCGCGAGTGAGCGTCTCATCCTCCGTGTCCTCCTTGCGGTTGCGTCTGATCGCGAGGGCGCGTCCACGCTGCTGTCGCGACGCTCCGTCACGCTTGGCTAGCCCTAGAGCATCGGGAGAATACCAGCGATTCGTGGCGTCAAGCGTCGGTAGCACCCGCGGCTGCAGCGGCGACCGAGCACGTGCGAACCGCCAAGGCTGGCTATTCCCCCGGTCGAGAACCCCCTTTCTGCGCGTGCGCGCGCAGTCTGGCGGCGATCTCCTGCAGGCGCTCCACGCGGTCGAGCGCCGTCCGGATGCGCTTCATCGTCTGCTCGTGCGAGTCCGGCGTCTCGCCTCCACTCCGGAACTCCTCGCATTCGCACTCCAGGCAGGATCCGGCGACCTCGATACGCAGCCCGCGGTGATCCCGGCGCGTGTGCCCGCACGCGCACGGCGTCTCCAGGGTGAGCGTCTCCTGCGCCTCGGTCGCTCGCTCGCGCGCGATCCGGCCCTCAGCCGGCGGCTCTTCCGTGGGGCGGCCTGCCGCTGGGCCTGTCAGATTGCGCCGACGGCGAACCGGTCTGTGCGTGCTGCGAAACATCCGGGCGCAGCCTACCCCTGGGGATCGGCGATAGGGTCGCTGCCCGATGGTCGCGATTCCGAACGTCCGCCTGAGTCTTTCGAACAGCCCGGAGAGCGTCCCGGTCGTGCAGCAGGCGCTGGCCGGCGTCGCCGCGAGCCTGGGCCTCGACGCGCTCGAGACCAACGACCTCGACACCGCCGTCACCGAGGTCTGCAACAACGTCGTTCACCACGCCTACGAGGGGCAGGAAGGCCCGCTGGAGGTCGAGCTCTACGCGCTGGCGGGAGCCCTCGACGTGGTGGTGCGCGATCGCGGCATCGGGATCCGCCCGCACGTGGGCGAGCGCAGCCAGCCCCACACCGGTCTCGGCATGCCGATCGTTCATGCGCTCACCCAGCGCATCGCCTTCAGCAAACTCGCGGGCGGCGGCACGGAGGTTCGCATGCAATTCACCACCCCGAGCGCCGCCGCGCTCGAGCCGCTCGAGGAGGGTGAGCTGGAGTCTCATGTCATCGGCGAGGCCGAGCTCGCGAGCACGATCGAGATGGCCCTCGCCCCGAGCAGCGTGGCGCGAGCCGTCCTGCCCCGCGTCCTGGGGGCGCTGGCGCAGCGCGCGCGCTTCTCCAGCGAGCAGATCGCCGACGTGCGGCGCTTCGCCGAGACGCTCGCGGCGAACGCCGGCGACGCGATCGGCGCCGGACATCTGGGCGTGGCCGTGGAGCTTGCGCCGCGCGATCTGGGCCTGCGCATAGGGCCGCTGCGCGCCGGCTCGGCCACGAGACTGCTCGACGCGAGCACAGACGGCCTTGGCCCGACGATCGAGCTGCGGGCCGGCGATGCTCGCGTCGTATCTTCGGGCTCCGCCGAGATGCTCGCGCTGCGCCTGCTCGAGCGCCGGTAGCGCCCGACTCAGGCCCGCGCGGCCAGGGCGAGGGCTACGGCCCGCTCGGCGTGCGCCATTCGCGGGCTCCCTCTTCGGGCAACGAGTTGGGTGGCACGGTCACGGGGTCGGCCGCTTCGCATGCGCCGGCCTTCGCTTCGTCCTTGCTCAGTCTGACCGTCGGAAGCTTGCCCCCGCTGGTGTCCGGCTTCACGAAGTTGAACGCGCTGGTCAGGTCACCGGTGGTTTCGCGTCGCCATTGGCTGAGGTTGGGGACCTCGACTCCGAAGCGCGTCTCCAGGAACCGCAGGATCGAGGTGTGGTCGAACGGGTCCGAGCAGAGGAAGCCGCCGCGGCTGAACGGCGACATGACGATCATCGGCACCCTGAAGCCGAGCCCGATCGGGCCGGTGACTTCGCCGTCGGCGCCCGTCACGTCCGCAACGGTCAGGTACTCGCCGGGCGTACCCGGGGCTGGAACCGGCGGTGCGACGTGGTCGAAGAACCCGCCGTTCTCGTCCCAGGTCAGAAACACCGCCGTCGAATCCCACGCCTGATGGGCTTTCAGCCTCCGCAGCAGATTCTCGACGACGAACTCGCCGACCTTGGCCGACGAGTAGCCGGGGTGCTCGGTCTGGTCCAGAGACACGTTGACCCACGAGACCTGGGGGAGTTCCCCGTTCTTGAGATCGGCGGCGAAGTCGTTCGGGTACACGGGGTCGAGCGCCAGGGCCGCGAGCGCGGGATCGGTCTGGTAGGAGCGGAAGTAGTTGAGCACGTTGTCGTAGATGCCCAGCTGCGATCCCGTGTAGACCTTCCAGCTGACGCCCGCCGCGGACAGCTGCTCGGGCATCGTCGGCCACGTGAAGCGCCCCGCGAACTCCTGGAACTGGGGGGGACCGAGGGTTTCCACCAGCGGGCCTCCGTTCAGGCCTTCCGGGTCGATCGTCGCCGACATGCTGTAGAGCCGGTTGGGGTGCGTGGGCCCGAGCACCGAGCAGTAGTAGTTGTCGCAGATGGTGAACGCTTCGGCGAGCGCGTAGTAGAACGGGATGTCCGCGCGCTCGTAGTAGGCCATCGTCGCCGGGCCGGCTTGCGGCCCATCGAAGGCGAGATGGGTTCGCACGAACCCGTCCATCGCGCCGTCGTCCCAGCATTGGTGCTGGGCCACCCACTCGTGCGTGATGTCGGGGAAGCACCGGTTGCCGGCCATCGCCCCGGATTCCAGGTGAAACGGGAGCAGCACCCCGTCATATCCCGGGGCGGGGTAGCCCGGCTGGTAGAGCACGTCGTGCGCGCTCGGGTCCGAGAAGCCGCGCACGCCCGGCAGCGTGCCGAAGTAGTGATCGAACGACCGGTTCTCCTGAATCAGGATCACGACGTGTTCGATGTCCGTCAGCTTGCCCGGGCCACGGCTGGCCAGCGCCTGTTGAACCAGCGGGTTGGCGCCGAGCGCCAGCACCCCGGCTCCCGCTCCCGCCTGCAGCAGCTCCCTACGGGTCATGCCTGCCATCTCATCCTCCCCTGCTTCGCGCATCCTCCCCCAGAGCCGCCGATCCTACCAACTGTCAAGCCTCCGGGCGAGGCCTCAGCGCACGGCTCCGAGCCGGAGCTCGGTGGCCAGGCGCATGAGCTGCTCGACGTCACGCAGGTCATAGCCGGTTCGCTCTGTCAAGCGCCGGAGTCGGTCGTGCACAGTGTTCGGGTGCGCCGGCAGAGTGGCCGCGGTCTGCTGCACGTTCAGGCCGCTGGCGAGGTAGGCGTCGAACGTCTTAACGAGCGCCACGTCGGTCTTCTTGGTGGAGAGCGCGAGGGCTCGAACCGCCGAGGGCACGAGCGAACGCGCGACGTGGTCGGCGCCCGCCACCAGGTAGTCGAGCGCCGGCATCTGACCCAACGCGATGATCGGCGTGACCTGCGACGCCAGGCGCAGGGCGCTGTCCGCCTGCTCGTGAGCCCGGCCCAGCCCGCCAAGGTCTGCGGCCGGCAGGCTGATTCCGATCCGCGGCGAGGGCCCCGGTAGGTCGCCGTAGCGCCGGATGACCTGTTTGGCGCAATCGAGAGCGGTGGCCCCGTTGCCGCGCAGCAACGCGGTGACCGTGTGATGGCGGATCACCACGAGCACAGCCCAGCGGGCGAATGCCGCGGCGATCTCCTCGGCGAGCGTCTGCAGCGCGTAGCGATCGTCGGAGGGCGCTGTCGTCGCGGCGAGCAGATGGTGAGGGCCGTCGGCGTCCAGCTCGAGCCCTGCGGCCTCGGCGGCGGCCGCTGCTCGCGGTCCGCCCGCGAGCAGCAGCTCGAGCACGTCCCGGCGGATGCGGTCGGCATCGGCGAGCGCCCGCTGTTGCTCGCGCAGGTAGACCTCGGCCACGCGAGTGCTCACGGTGTCGATGTATCGAATCGATGGCTGGACGATGAGGATCGCGGCCGCCCGCCCACCTGGAACGCTGCTCGCGCAGTCGATCACCGCCCCCCACAGGACCTGGTGGCCGACGCGAAACGATTGCAGGATCGCTTCCAGCGGTATGCCTTGGCGCACCCGCCGCATGATCGCCTCCTCGACGAATTCGAGGTCCGGCTCGATCGGCGGCGTGCCGGCCTGCAGGCCGGACAGGAAGCTCGTGATGTGGGCGTCGCAGTGCGCGCGTACGTCGAGGAGGATCCGCCGCGCGTCGCCCGTGGCTGCGTATGCCGTGACTTCGCCGTCGATCGCAGCCGTCATCTGCGAGGCGATCCGCTCGTGCTCGTCGAGCAGCACGCCGGCGATCTCGCGTGCGATGTTGGCATCTTGGCCTTGATGCGTGATCGTGGTCCGATCGGCCTCCGCCACGCTCCAGCGCGATGCATCGCGAGTTGCCTCACTTGACAGTTGTGCAGGGTGCACAGACGCAGTGGGGGTTTCTGGGGAGGGCATCCGTTGACCGGTGCTCGACATGGCCGTATGGTAAGGGCGTTGGAGCAGGGGATGCGGCTGCTGAGCGCCCGGTGAGGGGCGTCTCCTGCAGTCAAGGGAAAACCAAAGGAAGAGGGGATTCGATGTTCAAGGTCAGAGCAACGCTGGTCGCTGCGCTCCTTGCCGTCCTGGTGGCGGTCGTCGCGCCGGCGACGGCGAGCGCGAAGTACTCGGTTCCGTATGGCGGCAGCGCCGTATCGGATGCCATCTGGAATGAGACGTGGGAACCGGAAAGCGTGGTGGGCGCCAACAACGGCTGCAAGCCGAGCTCGGCGCACCCGTACCCGGTGGTGCTCGTGCACGCGACGCTTGCCGACGAGGGATCCAACTGGGTCACGCTCGCGCCGCTGCTCGCCAACGAAGGCTACTGCGTGTACGCCTTCAACTACGGCGCGACGCTGGCTTCGCTGGAAGTCTGGCCGTTCATCGGCCCGCGCATCGACGGGCTCGGCCACATCGAAAAGTCGGCTGAAGAACTCTCGTCGTTCGTCAACAACGTGCTGTCGAAAACAAAAGCGTCGAAGGTCGACCTGGTCGGACACTCCCAGGGCGGGATGATGCCCAACTACTACATCAAGGACCTCGGCGGCGCCTCCAAGGTGAACGAGCTGATCGGGCTCGCCCCGAGCAACCACGGCACGACGCTCGACGGGTTGACGAAGTTCGTCGAAGTGTTTCCGTTCGCGGACGAAATAATCTCGGGCCTGCTCGAATTCCTCGGCGCGCCATCGCTTCCCGAACAGCAGGAAGGCTCTGCGTTCATCAAGAAGCTGTTCGGCTCCGGGGAACCGGTTGTCTCGGGCGTGCGCTACGTGGTGATCGAGACGACCCACGACGAGGTCGTCACGCCCTACACCCACGCGTTCCTCAGCGGCTCGAACGTGACCAACATCACCATCCAGAGCCAGTGCCCGAGCGACCCGGTCGGTCACATCGGGATGTTCGAGGACTCGCCGTCGCTGCAGAACGTGCTCAACCAGCTCAGCGCGAGCCCCAACCCGTCGTTCGCGGCCACGTGCTCGAACTACGGCCTGGACCTGTAGGACCCGTTCGCTCGTAGCAATGCTCGAGCAGTGAGTAACAGTCGCCCCGGCCGCATGCCCGGCCGGGGCGACTGACGCTCGCCCGCCGATTCGCAGCCGCCGACGCAGCCCCGGGCTGCGCTCAGGCGAGGTCGTGCTCGCGAGCGCCCCGCTCGCGACGGGCGCGCTCGAAGCGCTTGATGCCCCTGCGCTTGAGCGGCTCGTAGAGCAGCAGCAGCATGCCCGGGGCGGCACTGGAGAGCTTGGAGAGCACGCCGCGACCGAGCGGCAGGGCGATCTCCAGCGGTCGGTCGCGCATCGCGCGGAAGATCGCCTCGCTCACCTCGTCCACCCTCAGCGCCCGCGGCCCGGAGAAGATCAGGCCGGCGGCCTCGGTGTCCGCGAGATCGACGTGCTGGTCGAACAGCGGGGTGTTCACGAGATCGGGGCAGATGACGGTCACGTAGACGCCGCGCGGGCGCAGCTCGACGGCGGCCGCGATCGAGACGGCCCGCAGGGCGAACTTGGTGGCCGAGTAGATCGCGCTGCCCGGCGTCGGCGTGATGCCGGCGAGCGAGGCCATGTTGACGATGTGCCCCGAGCCGCGCCCGGCCATGTGCTCGGCCACGATCCGCATCCCGTAGAGCGAGCCCTTGAGGTTTACGTCGACGAGCGCATCGATGTTCGCGAGCGGCTGGTCGATGAACATCGCCACGCGATCGATCCCCGCGATGTTGAACAGGTAGTCGAGCGCTCCGAAGCGCTCGCGCGTGTCCGCGACGACGCGCTGCCATTCCTGCACCGAGCGGATGTCGAACGCCTCGAGCACGACGTTCTCGTCCGCCGCGAACGCCGCGGCGAGCGCCTCGCGGTCCACGTCGGCCAGCACGAGCCGCATGTGCGGACGCCGGCGGCGCAACTCGGTGGCGAAGTGCCTGCCCACGCCGCTTGCCGCGCCCGTGACGATCGCGACCTCGTCGTTCATGGTCTTGCCTGGGGACCGAGGTGGCGAACGAGGAAGTCGGTCTCGTCCGCGACCACGCGCTCGAAGAGCTCGCCGACGTATGGATCGAAGTGCCCGCCGGGATAGTGGCGCACCTCGGCCCGCGGCGCCCGCGCGGCCGCCTTCACGGCCAGATCGGGGGGCGTGATGACGTCGTCGTCGGCGACGGCGAACAGGATCGGGCAGCGCACGCGCGCGGCCTTGCGTGCGGGCCGGTAGGCGCCGACCCGCAGCGCCACGCGCGCGGCCGCCTCGTTGGGCCACTCGAGGCCCGGCGGGCACAGCGCGTGGAAGCCCGGTTCGGCGTCCGGCGAGCTCATCATCGCCGTCGCGCCGGGCGGCCCCACCGAGGCGACCATGTGCGGCGGGCGTCCCGCGAGCGCGCCCGCCTGGTCGCGCAGTCCCTCGAGCGTGAGCGCCAGCGCGTGCCTGCGCCCCAGGCGGCGCAGGTTCGCGAGCCCGTCGACGAACGGGACCTGGGCGACGACCGCCGCGATCCGCGGGTCGTCTGCGGCGAGCCCGATCACATGACCGCCGCTGAAGGAGCTCCCCCACAGCCCGATGCGCGCGGCGTCGATGCCCTCCAGGCCGCGCGCGTAGGCGATGGCGGCGCGCCAGTCGGCGAGCTGGCGATGGATGTCGAGGAGGCTGCGCGGCTCGCCTGCGCTGGCGCCGAAGTGCCTGTAGTCGAACACCAGCGCCGCGAGCCCCGCGCTCGCGAAGCGCTCGGCGAAGGCGTCCAGGCGCTGCTCGCGCACCCCGGTCCAACCGTGGGCCAGCACGACACACGCCGTGGCCTGCCCGGGCCGGTACAGCCACGCGGCGCAGCGCTTGCCGCCAGAGTCGAAGGTCACCTCCAAGCGCTCGGCCACGGTGAGAGCCAGCCTACCCCTCCCGGTAGGGTCTCTGCGTGCCTGCTCACCAGCCCCGCCGGCGCCTCGCTGCGATGGCCGCCGTCGCGGCCCTCGCCTGCGCCGGATGCGCGTCGAGCAGCCCCCAGACGGCCGCCACCCGGTTCCGCGACGAACACTCCGCCGAGGCGTCGCGCGTCGCGGCCGCGGTGAAGGCGGTGCAGCTCGAAGTCGCGCGACTGTCGAGCTCGCCGGCGCGCTCGCAGCTCGGGCGGCTCGGCCAGGCGGTCGGGCAAGCGCGCCGCGATGCCGTTCAGGCGGGCGAATGGAACGTCGCGGGACGCGGTGAAGAAGGCGCCGAAGAAGAAGACGTTCCACGGGCCGAGGGTCAGGTGACCGAAGGGGCCGACGAAATGGCGAGCGCGTTCTCCGCCCTGCAGGCCTACGCGCGCGCGCCGAGCGCGGTCGCGCTCGCGCGCTACAGGAGCGAGCTCGCCAACGGGCGCAGCCAGTGGGACGAAGGCATCTCCCAGCTCTGGTACCTGGCGCACGCGTCCAACCCCCCGACGGTCTAGCTCGCGCCCAAAGCGCGACGTGGGTGGGGCGAGCACCGGGCGAGCGGCGCCGCGCCGCGGCTATGCGGGCAGCTCGCGCCCGAGCCAGCCGCGGTAGAAGCCCGCGACGTCGGGCAGGAACTCGTGGACCACGGGATATCCGGGGGTCAGCGCCTCGACCTCGAGCTGGCGCGCGCACGTGGGGCAGTAGTACTCGCGGATCTGCTGCAGCTTCGGATCCGGCCCGGCCATCTTCGGATAGACCTCGAGCAGCGCCTCCTCGGTGTCGCGCACGTGCACGACCGCGTCCATCTTCCAGTTGCGGTTGTGCGCGCAGAAGTCGTGCCCGCAGTCGCAGCGGTAGACGAGCGCTCCGTCGGATCGGCGCCTGACGATGTTCAGCCCCTCGCCCGCGGGCAGCACGATCGGGTCGTCGTAGGGGACGCGCGCCTGCAGCACGGCGAGCCACTTCTCGAAGCGGTCGGAGTCCTTGTAGCCGGACTGGATCTCCTTGACCTCGCGCCGGGAGAGCTTCTCCTCGAGCAGCGCGGCGAGCGTGTCCACGTCCAGCCTGCCCCCGCCGGCGCCCGGGATGCCGTCCTCGCCGGGCCGCGGCTCGGACGCGGCCAGGAACGCGTCGGCCGCGTCGTCGGGGTGCAGCCTGCCGGGCTGCGAGCGCGCCACGGTGACGGTCGGCGTGGCGACGTCGTACTCGAAGTCCTCGGGCAGGTCCCAGAAGCCGCGGTACTCCGCCGCCCAGCGCGGCGACAGCCGCATCGACTCGGCGTACATCGCCTTGACCGGCTCGACGAAGGACTGGGCGAGGATCCGCTCGCGTTCGGCCGCGACCCAGTCGCGCACGGGGACCGCGCGCGCCAGCCGGCGGCGGCGGAACCCATCGCGGTCTGAGACGCCGTAGATCGACTCGGCGAAGCGCGGGAGCAGGTGACCCTCCTCGACGTCGCTCCTGACCGCCTCGATCGGTCGCAGCAGGGGATCGCCGAGGCCGGCGCCGCCCTTCATCACGGAGAGATAGAGATCGCCGTTGGCGAACGGCTCGAGCAGTGTGAGACCGTCGTTCTTGTAGTCGCGCGAGCTGCCCTGGATCGCCATCAGCGCAGGGCTCTCGAAGTCGCCGTCGGCGACCGGGTATGCCTCGCCGCGGCGGGCGCGCTCGATCAGGTCGGCGCCGTGGATGTTGTGGATGTAGGCGGTCGCGCCCGGGTAGCCGCCGAACAGCCCCGCCGAGGACAGCACGCGCCCGGTGCCGATGTTCTGAAGCTCCCAGAAGGGCGTCTTGTTGACCATGAACAGCGACTCGAAGCTCGAGCCGCCGCGATGGCGCCCGGCGCCGCCCGAGGATGCCTTGATGCGCCGCGAGAGATATACGAACGGGGAGATCAGCTCCCACATCTCGACGTCGCCCATGTCGCCCTCGGGGTTGAACATGGCGGCGCAGTAGTCGGTCCCGTCGAGCACGTACTTGGCGCCCATGCCCTGCGCGGAGACCTCGAAGTTCATGATCGCCGAGGAGTTGCCGTACTGGTCGATGCCGCCGCCCTGCTGCACGTTGCCCGACACCGAGTACGCGGCGAGCACCTCCTCGATGAACCCGCGCGCCTGCAGCGCTCGCGAGATCGTGCGCGGGAAGCCCGTGAACGACGGCTGCAGGAACGCCCACGCGATCGCCGTCGAGCCCTCGGCGTCGCCGAGGTTGGCGATCGTGCCCTCCGGGAAGTTCGTCTGAATCGCGAAGTACGCGCCGTCGTTGACCTTGTCGTTGCAGATCAGCGTCTGCGTGAACATCACCCAGATCGCCCCCTGCATCCCCGACGGCGTGCAGTTCATCGAGTGCCAGCCCCACGCCGAGCAGCCGTCGTAG
>Ga0187879_10001466_pt1 | contig 16213 bp, 15 predicted proteins | sample June2016WEW_19_1_FD_132423 | JGI IMG/M metagenome (GOLD analysis project Ga0187879, IMG submission 132423) | Peatland microbial communities from SPRUCE experiment site at the Marcell Experimental Forest, Minnesota, USA - June2016WEW_19_10 | ecosystem: Environmental > Terrestrial > Soil >... | reverse complement strand
GGCCACGGCGATGAAGACGACCTCCACCGACAGCCGTCCCTGCTCGCTCCAGTACACGTCCTTCAGGAACAGGACGAGGGCGAACTCGTCCAGCACCAGGGCCATGCCGATGCCCAGCAGCGCAGCGGCGCCGACCGCCAGGCCCGACCGGGTTTCCTGTACCACGAGGCCACCGACCCCGCCGACGCACATGAAGATCAAGCCGAAGGTCGCGTGGTGGACGTGCACCCCGCCCGGCGTGACGTTGCCCGGCCACCACCGCACCTGCGCGCGGATCATCCGGACGCTGAACCGGATAAAAAGGAACGTCGCAATGAAAGCGATGAAGAAGGAGAAAAGCCGCAGTTTCCCGGCGGCCACGACCGAGTGCTGAAACCACATACTCATCGGTCCCGGCCCCCTTCGCAGTCGCTGTTCAGTACCCGTACGGCTGAGTTCCCGCCAGCGGAGGAACCCGGGCCGTTCATCCTCTGCCGGGCCTGGGCGTGCGGCGGCCGGATCTCGGGGGCCTGGGCGCGAGGCCGGATTCCCCGGGCCAGGGCGTGCCGTCCGGGCTCTCACCCACTCCCGGTCTCGCCAGGGTCTGGGGCTGGTGCGGAGACAAGGTGACCGTGGCGTCAGAAAGCAGGCGCAGTACCCTGCTCTCGCGGCCGTAGCTCAGCGGGTAGAACAGGAACTCGTCGAGCGGGAACCATAGCCCGATCCAGGCCAGTACCCAGCCGACGTGATCGGTGATGACATTGGCGGCACCTCCGGCGGGCCGCATCCCGGTCGCCAGGACTGTGAGTATCAGCCCCAGAGCCGTCACGGGCACGCCGATCCGCAGCGCACTGATGCCGCCTAGCCGCAGGGCCCGGCTCTCCCAGCGGTTGTACCGGAGTCGGTGCTTGCAATACCGCCGCAGCGTCCGGGCCAGCCGGTCGTCCAGCCCAGCGCTGATTTCCTCGGCCGGCAGCTGGATCTGCAGCCGGACCGGCCGCCTGGACAGGCTGCCGCGCAGCGCACTCAAGCAGAAGTCGACGCCGGTGAGAAAGTTGCGGTACTCCGAGAACACGTCGGTCTGCGGCACCTCGAACATGTCGTTGGGCCGCATCAGCCGTAGCTCGATGACCCGGTATTTACGCCCGGGCGGTGAGCGGCCGGAGGACTTCTCCATGGTGGTCAGCCTACGGTGGCCAGCGCCGATCGAGCGGGCGTCACTATCTGTGACCAAATGGCCCCATTGAGGTGCGCATCGGGAAATGGTAGAGCTGGAAGGGGAAACTCCGCGGACGCGGGCGTCTTCAGCGGATGACATCCGTGTCCGGGAAGCGGGTGCTGACATGCGAGCCATGGAACGGATCACAATCCGGCACGGGGATGGCCGGCCCGGGGATGGTACGCAGGTTCGCCGGCTGAGGCAGCTGGCGAGTGTTACTGCCATGGTGGTGCTGGCGCTGCTCGGAGCGGGGTGTACGGGCAGCGGGCACAGTACCCTCCAGGTCAAGCCGGCCGGCAACGCTAAGGCCAAAGCCGCAGTAGCTGCCTCGGAGGTGAAGATAACGCCAGGGAACGGGGTTGTGGACGTTAACCCGTCCGAGGGCATTACCGTCACGGCAGCTCGCGGCACGCTGAAGAGCGTCATCGTGCGTACCTCAGGCGATGCCGTATCCGGAACCTTTGGCCCGCGCAACGAGGTGTGGCACAGCCGTTGGGCGCTTGACGTGGCGCAGACCTACACGGTGACGGCCACGGTCACCGGAGACGGCCGCGGCACCGTCACCACAACGAGCACATTCCGCACGCTGACGCCGGACCGGACGTTTCGGACCGAGATCTTCGAGGGGTACAACCAGACCTATGGCGTCGGCATACCGATCATCCTCTCGTTCAGCCAGCCGATCACCGATAAAGCCGCCGTCGAGCGTTCGCTGCAGCTGTCGACGTCACAGCCTGTGATCGGCGCGTGGTACTGGGACGGTAACCAGAACCTCACCTTCCGCCCCAGGGCCTACTGGCCGGTCGGCACCACCGTGAGCTTCACCGGACACCTGAACGGTGTCCAGGGCGCGCCGGGCATGTACGGCGCGCACACCCTGACTCAGACGTTCATGATCGGCGCCGCACTGGTGGCGATAGGAGACACGGCGACACACCGCACACAGATCTACTACAACGGCAAGCTTCGGTACGACTGGCCGATCAGCTCCGGCAGGCCCGGCGACGATACTCCGGACGGCAGCTATCTCACCATCGAGAAGGAAAACCCGGTGGAGATGAAGGGTCCCGGGTACGACCTGATGGTTCCATGGTCGGTGCGCTTTACCTTCAGCGGCGACTACTACCACGACGCCTACTGGTCGGTAGGCGAGCAGGGCTTCGAAAACGTCAGCCATGGCTGCGTCAACCTGGCGCCAGCGGACGCGGAGACGTACTACAACCTCGCCGTACCCGGTGATCCCATCACGATCGTGGGCAGTCCCCGGGGCGGAACGTGGGACGACGGCTGGACCGAGTGGTTCCTCAGCTGGCCTCAGTACCTCAAGGGCAGTGCGCTGCACGAGGCGGTTGAAGCGGGGCCGGACGGCAGCACGTTCGTTAACCCCTCAGCGCTGCCCGCCGCGACCGCGACCGCGCCGCTGCAGACCGCACCGTCCGACAACTCAGTCGCAGGATAATACTCAGTCGCAGGATAATACTCAGTCGACGGATAAGTCGCAGGATAAGAGGAACAGCAATAGGAAATGGCACTCGCGTGACGATAAATTTCTATATCTGCCGCGTGCGGTGGGTAAGTTCACCTCAGTCGGGGCATTAACCCCCCATGGGGGCAGGGGCCGGTGTTCCGGTATCGCCCGGATTGCTGCTCGAGGGGCGGTACCGGCTGGACGACCGTATCGCCGCGGGCGCGATGGGCGAGGTCTGGCGGGCCACGGACCTCGTGCTGGATCGGCCGGTGGCGGTGAAACTGCTGCGGCCCGGATATGCCGGACATGAGGAAGGCCTGGCCCGGTTCCGAGCCGAGGCCCGGAATGCCGGGTTGCTGTCCCATCCGGGCATCGCGACGGTATACGACTACCAAGAGGTCGCTGCACCGTATCCGCCCTACCTGGTGATGGAACTGGTCGACGGGCCATCGCTGGCCCGGCTGCTGGACGAGGGACCGCTTGATCCGGCGCGAACGATGGGCCTGATCGCTCAGGCCGCCGCCGCCTTGCAGGCCGCGCATGCGGCTGGCCTGGTGCACCGCGATATCAAGCCGGGGAACCTCCTGGTCAGCCAGCGCGGGCAAGTGAAGATCACCGACTTCGGGATCGCCCAGGCGACGGGCTGCGCGCCACTCACCCGCCCGGGGATGTTGATCGGAACACCCGCCTACCTGGCGCCCGAACGGGTTGCGGGTGTGCCCGCCACGCCCGCGGCCGATCTTTACGCGCTGGGCATCGTGGCCTTCCAGTGCCTTACCGGCAAGCTCCCGTTCGACGGCGAGCCGTTGGCGGTTGCCGTGGCGCACCAGGAGCAGCCACTGCCACGGTTGCCGTCGTCGGTGCCTGCGGAAGTTGCGGCACTGGTCGTCAGTCTGGCCGCCAAGGACCCCCGGGCCCGGCCGGCCAGCGCCGGACAGGTCGCCGGGCGGGCTGAGCACCTGCGGGCTGCCCTGACCGCGACAGCCACCCGCCAGCGCGGAAAACAAGACCAGCGGATCGTCGCCGGGCTCCCCGCTCGTGCCTCCGTGGCTCTCGCCGCCATCGCCGTGATCGCTACCGGAGGCTGGGTGATGGCGGGTGGGCTGGGGCCGACATCAGTGCGCCCGCAGTCCGACCTACCCGCCGCGACTCAGCAACCCAGCCCCCGTGGAAGCCACGCGGCCTCCTCGGTCGTGCCCGCCCGCGGGACCGGCAACGCCAATGCCAATGCCAATGATGTCGAAGCACCCCTCACGGGCCACCCGTCCACAGCCACCCAGGAGTCACCCGCACCGATCGTGACCGGGGGTGGGCAAAGCGTGACCCAGAGTGCGATGGCCGCCCCGAGCGGGACCCCGGCCTCGACCGGGGTCCCGACCCCGACCGGGATTCCCACCCCAACCGGGGTCCCGGCCTCGACCGGGGTCCCGACCCCGACCGGGGTCCCGACACCAACCGGGGTCCCGACACCAACCGGGGTCCCGACACCAACCGGGGTCCCGACACCAACCGGGATTCCCACCCCAACCGGGGTCCCCACCCCGACCGGGACCAGCATTTCGACCGGGGCCCCGGCTCCGGCCCCCACGGCGGTGCCGAGCCCGAGCCTGACATCCGGCCTGAGGACAGTCGCACGGTCGGTCCGAAATACGCGGTCAGCCTGAATGACGCTGCTGATCAGGGCCGTCTGGCCGGGCCGGGATCACTCGCGCCGCGCCGGGAAAATCACTGGTTTGAGGCCCGGGACCGGTGGTGCAGCCAGGCGGTGATGGCGTCTTGCCAGGACTGGAGGTACGCGGGGTATCCGGCGGCGAATTCGTCGAGCGCGTGGCGGGCGCTAGCGGTGAGTGCGGTCAGTTGGTAGGTGATCTCGACCTCGCTGTGGCGGCCAGCCTCATCGATGACGATGGTTACGGTGCCGGCTTGGTCGCCGGGGGTCACGCGGGCATACGAAATGCGCTGGCCAGGTTGTCGCCCGGTCACAAGCCAGATGGTGTGCTGGCCGTGGGCGTCGGTTTCGAAGACGGTACCTGGCTCGGTGTCGTCGGGGGCCGGGGCCGGGGCCGGGGCCGGGAACTGGGGGTGCCATCCGTGTGCCCAGTTCTGTTCGCCGCGCGGGGTGAACAGGCCGAACGCTTCGCCGGGCGGAAGGTCAACCAGGATGCGGCCGGTGAGCCGCTGCTGCGTGCTGCTCACTGTCGCTCCTCCAGTTTGTGTGCGTCAGCGGCGGTCAAGGTGAGGCCGTAGACCGCCTTGAGCTGGTCGATCTTGGCGAGGACCGGAGGGCTGAAGGGTGCCTTGCCTGCGAAGGCGTGCAAGACGATGCCCTCGACTAGATCACCGAGGGACAGGTCGAGGTACTCGGCTAGGCCCTTGAGGACTTTCAGCGTGTTGCGCTCAATACGAAGTCCGGTCTGCACCCGCTCAATGGTTACCATGGTAAAATGGTAACGTACCTTGACGCGGGTATCAGGGAACGCCCTCGACCGGGACGGCCGACACGCACGGATCGCCGGGCATGACCTTTACTGCCAGCGGAGCGGCAGTAACGTAGCGGAAGCCAAGCGGAGAAGGTGTGGGGTGCATGACCAGGTTCTTGCGTATCAACCGTGCCGTGGCCGGGAGCATCGCGGTAGTGGGCATCGCGCTCGCGGGCGCGGTACCGGGGGTCGCGTTGGCGGCCGGGCGGACGCCGCCTGCGGTCACCGCTGGCGTGGCGGCCGCCCGCGTGACGTCGTCCGCGTACGTGCCGGCCAAGCGCACGCTTGAGTACGGCATGCACGGCAGCGACGTCAGGGCGCTCCAGCAGCGACTGGCGCGGCTCACGTACTACCCGGGCGCTGCGGACGGCCAGTTCGGCTCCAGCACGCTGGAAGCGGTCTGGGCGTTCCAGGAGGTGCAGGGGCTGAGCGCCGACGGTGTCGTCGGCGCGCACACAGCGCACGTGCTGGTCAGCCCCCGCGCTCCGCAATCACGCTATCCGCGTGGCGGTGCGCTGCGGGTGGAGGTGAACCTCGGCCTGCGGGTTCTCCTGCTGTACCGGAACAACAAGCTGGCGCTGGTCAGCCACGTCTCCTCCGGCGGCGGATATTACTACTGCAGTGACGGCTCCTGCAGTTACGCCATCACGCCGACCGGCCACTTCACGACCACTCGTTTCATGCCTGGCTGGGTCACGGTGCCGCTCGGCCAGATGTACAACCCGGTGTTCTTCATCGGCACCGCCTACGCGATCCACGGCGACACCGACGTGCCGCTGCAGCCCGTCTCGCACGGCTGCGTGCGGATCCCGATGGACATTGCCGCTTTCTTCCACACGCTGGTCAAGGCGCCCGGCACCCCGGTGTACATCTACAACTAGGACCAGGCGCCAGCCGACAGGAGGGGGACTTCCCATGTCGCACCACGGGTGGCCCCGCGCCCTCAGAAGGTGCGGTATGCGTCCCGCCGATGGCTGATGCGGGCACGGCTGCCGCACCCGGATGTCGCCGACGTGCTCACGCTGATCGGCCAGATCATCCCGACCGCAAGGTCGCCAAGGCGGCCCGCAGGTCCGCCTACCGGGCTTCCAGCCGGATGAATTCGGCGCGCTGAGCTGGGACAGAGGGCGGCTGCTACCTGCTGGCCGGGCTGCTGCGTTGCGGGGGGGATGCGGACTACCGGAAGCGGCGCTCGAGCCAGTCGAGCGCTTCCTGGGCGATTTCGTGCCAGCCGTGGTCGATCGTGAGGGAGTGCCCCCGGTCAGCGAACTCCCGGAAGTCGGTGATCGCGGGTGACTTGTGGTAGAGCCGCCGGGTCGCTGTGACCACTGGCGGCGGGACGGTGTGGTCCTGGCCTCCGGAGATCAGCAGCAGCGGGCCGCGGGTCTTGTTGCTGGTGCCGACCTTGGCGGGGGAGCGGGGGGTGAAGTTGGCCAGCGCATCTTCGAATAGTGGCTTGCCCGGTGAGGGGACCGTCCAGCGTTCGAATAGCTCACTGGATTCCTCCGCGGGCAGCGCGTTCCCGAAGCCGTAGCGGAACTGCTCAGCGGTGAGTGACACGGCCTTGTCCCGGTTGGCGGGCTTGCGGAGCGCGATCGAGGCGACCCGGAGCGCGGATGGCGGGAGATAGAGCACCCCCTTGATGGGCGCCGGATCGATCGCGACTCCTGCGGCGGCCAGGTCCTGTCCGAGCAGTCGCTGCACGATGAGGCCGCCGAAGGAATGGCCGATGACGACCGGCTTGGCGGGCAGGCCGCCGATGATCCCGGCGTAGTGCTGGACGACCTCCTCGATGCCTTTCCCGGCGACCCGCTCGGGCTGCCGGCGGGTCTCCTCAACGGTGTCGGCGGTGCCCGGCCAGCCCGGCGCCACCGGGGCGTAACCCGCCTCCTTGAACAGATCCACCCACGGGCCCCACGACGTCGCGTGCAGCCAGAGGCCATGAACGAAGACAACTGGTGTGCTCGCTGGCTCCATTTCGCGGGTCCTCTCGTCCGAATTTCCCGGTCTTCTCGTCGGAACGTGCCGGCGCTGTCCCAATAGGCAACGGCTGCCAGCAAAGCCAAGCCCTACCCCGTCCGCCCTTTTATGTAACAGCAATGGCCATTACCGCCCGGCGGAAGATGACGTCCTCAGCCATCCACACATCCAGACCGGGTGAATGGTGACTGAGGGAGGTCAACATGATCTTCCTGGACTGCCTGGCCTACCCATACAACGGCTCTAAGGCCGGCTGTCGGCCGGGTGGCGGCCTAGTGCCAGGCGTGCGGCGCTGACGTCTTCCCGGCCGTGGCCGGCGTCAACGGCTGCACCCCATTGCCGGGACAGCGCGGTCAGCAGGGGCAGCGTGCCGCTGTCGGCGGCACCGATCGCGAGATCTACGTCCTTGAGCGCCCACTCCAGCGGGAACTCGGGCGCGAAGTCGCCGCGTGCCATCTTGTGCAGCTTGGCGTCGGCGATGGGCGCGTCGAGCGGGCCGCCCTCGATGGCCTCGGCCAGCTGGGCGTCGTCGATGCCCAGCTGGCTGGCCAGCTCGAGGGCTTCGGCCACGCCCTCGATGAGGGTGGACATGTAGGCGTTGACGACCAGCTTCATCCGGCTGCCCTGGCCGGCCTCACCCAGCCATACGGTCTTGCGGCCGATCGCGGAGAACGCGGGACGCACGATGGCCTCCGCCGTGCGCGGGCCGGAGGCCAGGATGAGCAGCTGCCCGGCCTCGGCGGGTCCCTTGCTGCCCGACACCGGCGCGTCCGCGAACATCACGTCGGGCCGAAGCTGGCCGAGCCGGCCGGCGATCTGGCTGGTCTCGGCGACGCCGATGGTGCCCATCTGTGCCCACACGGCGCCCTGGGCGAACGCTTCCGCCACCCCTTGGCCGAAGATGACCGACTCGACGATTGCGGCGGTTGGCAGCACCGTGATCACCAGGCGCGCGTCGCGGATCGCCTCCTGCGGCGTCGTCGCCGCCCGGGCGCCGGCCGCGGACAGCGGCGCCGTCGCCGCCGGTGACCGGTCCCACACCGTCGTGGGCAGCCCGGCACCGGCCAGGTTCCGGGCCATCGCCGAGCCCATGATGCCAGCGCCGAGGACCGCAACCGGGTCCTTGTCCCGGCCGTGCGTATCAGTCATCTGAATCTCCTCCGTATCTATGGCCCGCGGAATCTATGGCCCGCGGATCGTTACCACGACATTGATAGGCCAACAGTGATAGGTCAATCGCGTCCTCCGCCGGGCTTTCGCTCGCGCAGTGCCTCTCCCGGCACGGGTACACGTGGTGGGCGAGCTACCAGCCGGCAGCCGGTTCTGGCCCTTCCAGGGGATCGAGGGCGGCTGGCTACTCGCGCTGGCGGCCCGCTGTCTTTCGTTGTGCCTGATGACCAACGGACTTCTGGCCAGGGGGCGGGGACCTAGGTCCTATGGCTAGACGGGGATCTGTACGGTCCAATTCTGGCATGTTACTCAGCGACGAGGCGCCGCTGGATGTCAGCCTGTCTGCGGCCCAGGCCCGGCGTGGGCTGAGCCCGGGCGCAGCGAATAGGAGAAACGCGGGATGCTGACGGAAGCAGCGATGCCGCTGACGCGGCTGGTAAAGCTACCCGGTCGCGGGACAATGCGGGTGTGGGAGTGCCCCGGTCCGCGCGGCGCCGAGACGGTCGTGCTGATCCACGGGGTGGCGTGCACGGCCGAGCTGAACTGGGGGAAGGTTTTCGCGCCGCTCGCACGTCATTTCCGGGTCGTCGCGGCCGACCTGCGCGGCCATGGCGACGGGATCGCCCTGCGTTCGCGGTTCCGGCTGGAGGATTGCGCTGATGATTTCGCCGCGCTGGCTGGGGTCCTTGATATCGGCAGGTTCACCGCCGTGGGTTATTCCATGGGCGGCATGGTGGCCCAGCTGCTGTACCGGCGGCACCCCGCGCTGTTGTCGGGCCTGGTGTTGTGCTCTACCGCCCGCAATGTGGGCGGGTCGGGGGCGGAGCAGCTGGCGGCTCTGACGGTGCCGGCGGTGGCCGCCGCCCTGCGATGGAACCCAATGCTGCAGCTGATGGGGGCCGAGTTCTTCGGGATGGCGCTGCTGGGCCCCTCTGACGACCCGGCCACGGGCCGGTGGGTCCGGGCCCAGCTGCACCGGACCAGTTTGGCTACCGTCGTCTCGGCCATGCAAGCCGTCTGCGAGTTCAGCTCCAACAGCTGGATCGGCCAGGTCGATGTGCCCACCGCAGTGGTCATCACGGACCAGGACCGCGTTGTGCCGGCCGACCGCCAGCTGGAGCTGGCCCGGGCAATCCCGGGCGCGTCGGTCCACCATGTGGAGGCCGATCACGGAGCATGCGTCAACGCGCCGCGCTTGTTTACGCCCGCGCTGCTGGAGGCCTGCTGGTCGGCAGCGCCTGGCCGCGGCGGCGCCCTGCGCACGCCAGCCTGAGGTGGCCGGCCCGGGTCACGACGGGCACCCTTACCCGCCGGGGAGCCGGCCGCCCGGGACCGGGTTTCCCGCTAGGACAGGGCCTGCGGCGGCGCATGGCCGGTCACGATATAGCCGCTGCCGAGCCCCAGCTCTCGGATCTGGACGTCCTCGATCAGCTGCTCCAGATGTCTCCACGGCCGGTCGAAGCCATCGAAGCTGCGCACATAGGGAGCGTGCAGCACCCTGGCTTGCAGGTTCACCCCCACCAGCCACGGCTTGGCCCACTTGCCGCCGCCTGCGGCCACCCAGGCCCCCGGCCGGAGCCGTGCGATGACATTACGCAGCGCGCCCGGGGACTGCAAGATGTCGTGAACGGCGCAGAAGAGAGCGGCATCCGCGGTCACGCCGATCTGCGCATCCTCGGCCGGCGCCTGCAGGACCGACACGTTACGCCAGCCTTCGTTTGCGATGCGTTCGCGCGCCACCGCCGCCATCTCGGGTGACTCCTCGATACCGACGACCCCCCCTTCCGGGCCCACCTTCTCCTGGAGCAAACCGCTGCACAGCCCCGTCCCGGACCCCACGTCCAGGACCACCTGTCCCGGGCGGACCGGGAGCGCCTCGACGACCGTCCGGCGGTAGGACTGGAACGCCCCCGTCCGCTGCTCGTAAGCGCGGGCATGCTCGCTGTAGGCCGACAGCCGCGTGACCTGCTCGGCCGGCCGATGCGTCGCCGCCCCGGAATTACCCGATTGGTTCATGATCCTTCGCCTCGTCTCGATAGAGGCACCTCCTGACGCGTTCCGGTGCCATGTGTGCGGATTTCAAAATGTCCATGACCGGCGGTTATCCATGTCACCAGGACGTGAACGTTGAGTTAAAGCCGGCTCATGCTCGCCCTGGGCGGGAAGCTGCATACCCGGACGGCAGGCAGCGGACGCCTGCGACCGCCGGGAGTTCACGCCCGGGCCGCGAACGGCCTGAGCGATCCCCGGGCAGGTTGGCCAAGGTCCTCCGCAGGTGAGTTAACGGGATGATCTTCGTAAGCACGCGGTACGTCGGGGGCTTGGCGCACGAGACCGAGGCACTCGGCTGAGCATGGGCCTAACCTACTGGACCGCAGCAAGTGTGCTGTCGCGGTGGCGTCTGTCACGGTCGTTCCCAGCGTGCTCCTGCTGCCGCCCTAACTTGTTTGCACCGGCGCCGTTGGCGGCGCGGCCAGCGCGCTGAGTTCGGCCTTGAGCCGCCTGGCCTCGGCAGACAGCGGTGAGCTGGCGAGCTGCCGGAGCTCCCAAAGCCGCCTGGCCTCGGCGGACAGCGGTGAGTTGGCGAGCTGCCGGAGTTCCCAGCCGACCAGCTTTGCGGTGGCGGCTGAAGCGGCAGCACCGGCCAGTAAGGGGGTTGTGGCGGTTACGGCGGTTGCACGGACGGTATAGACGGTGGCACGCGTGAGGGTGCTCATGATTTATCTCCGTAAGATCTGGCAGCAGTACGACTGCCACAGTGCCCGGCATGTGACAATCCGTCAAGGGGGGCATCATCACCCCAGAGAGGGATGTACCCGGCGACCGTCTGCGGGCACGGGCATGCTGCAGGCCGGCGGGGGGATGAGAGGCGGGAGAGACCTCTGTGGCAAGGTGCCGGCGCTCTGACGGGTCTGGGCGATGAGGAGGCTTCGTAGCGGATCTCGCGCGCGGCCTCAAACGGTCGCCGAGCAGCGTCCCAGAGGTACTAAGCGCCTTTCGTAGGCAAGGACTTGAAGGTTCAGACGGACTTCCTGTCCGTCCGGATCCGTTCTGGGAGACAGCTAGTGCCTGGCCATCCGCCGGCTTCGTCCAGGCCATTCCTGAGGTCGGAGGCAGAACCCAGAATGAGGTAGCTGTAATCGGCGGGATCGCTGTTCTGTGCCGACTGGGCATCGCATACCGGACCACTGGCGACCTTGACACTGCTGGCGCGAGGAGTTGAGCCTGTGACCGACCCTCTTGCGGACCGGCTCTACCCGTCATTCACCTAGGTGGAAACGACGGGTAGGTGGTGACAGGTCATCTCGGGCCGCGAAATGATCGGTCGGGAATCCAAGTAGGCGGCACAACGAGGAAAGCCCGCGGCGCCGCCTGACCTGACCGGCAGCCGTCAGGCTTCCTAATTTCCGCGCGCCTATGAAGTTCCGGCTCGGCCAGCAGCAGAGCCGGAACTCGCGGACGAAACATGGCAACCGAAGGTATGAAGGAGCACGAATGATACTCGCAGCGGCATCATCTTCTTATCCGGTCCTGAGCATTTTCTGGACGATTCTCGAGGTCTTCCTGGTAGTAATCTGGTTCTGGATCCTGATCACGGTGTTCATTGACATCTTCCGCAGTCCCGATCTGTCCGGCGGGGCCAAGGCCCTGTGGTTCCTGTTCGTGCTCTTCATCCCACTGATCGGCGTGCTGTTCTACCTGATCTTCCGCGGCGGCACGATGAACGAGCGATCGGTCTGGTAGTCCCAGAGCCGGCGGCCCGCTGAAGTCCGGGACGCGCGGGGACTTCACCTTCCCCGGATCGCTCGCATCATCTGCGACGGCACCGTCTATATCAAGGAACACCGCGCTAAGAGCGTGACGTGGCAAGAGGCCGACGACTACACGGCCGCGTCGTACTTCATGCTCGGCGACACCGTCAGCGTCCAGCGGTAACTCAGGGCCCGTCACGACGCTTCTTCGGTTGCCGGCGGGGGGCAGGAGGAGCAGGACGTAATGCCCGCAGGAAAGGGGCGGCGACGGTTCACCCGTTTATCCCGTATGAGGAGCTCCCTACCCGCCAGCGGAGACGGATTGTCATCGGCGCATCAGTGCGTACCATCGCCACGATCATCGTGGTGGTGGCGGTCTACTTCCTGATCCCGATGGATCACGCGATCACCGCTGCGACGGTGATCGAACTGGTAACCGGCGCCCTTTCGCTCTTCGCCATCATCGCGTGGGCAACAAGAGCACGTAGATTGGAACCGCGAAAGCAAGCGCTTCAACGGCGCGGACACCCGGATGCCCGGCCCGCGCGATCTCCCGGATCTGGGCGACCACCTACTTCCTCGTCGTATTTGCCGATCATCTTGTCCTTGTGCAGCTGCTCGACGGCATCCATATCCGCCAGTGCGGCCTCGACAGTCTCATACGCTGCGGCGTAGAGAAGCATCTGGTTGTTGCCGGCCATGGCATCTCCCCGGTCGGGTTGTCCGATGAACGAGCGCGTCCATCACGATGTAAGGCTCACCCGCAGGCAGCCGAGGCGGCATCACCTGCTGCGCCGTTTCACCTAGGTGGGAATCTGCCAGGCGATGCAGCTCGCCCAGTCCTACGGATCAGCCCTTGGTACCGCCGGCGCGGCGCCGTACCGGCGTGAAAAATGGCTGCGGTAACGCCCGTGACGTCATTACCTTCTTGGTGCGGTTGAGGCCGCGGATCAGTCTGGCGGGGGGAGCCGGCTTCCTTGGGGGCTGTTCATTGCTGCTTCGAGCACGCGGGTTCCGGGTAATCCGGCTGCACGCCCGGTATCGGCGGGATCTGACAGAAGAGCGGACCCGGGAGAAGCAGCGGACGGAGAAGCTGCTGGAATCAGCGGCGATCAAGCTGCCCAGCGTGATCTCCCGCCTGCATTTGACCCGCTTCGCCTCGGCCAGCTTGGGCACCTTGATGCCGATCGCACTGGCCACCGCCGCCCGCGGCCGGGGAAGCAGGCCTTTGTCTCCCTGCGCAGCGTCAACCGTGACCCGGGGTGATCGGCACTCCTGGCCGCCGGTGAATAACCCGCGGCGGGTGATCTGCGGCCAGCCGCGATCAGGCAGCATCGGGGTATGAGCGGAATAGGAGTGAATGTCGACAACTTCGCCCGGGCCGAATCCGACCGGATGTTCGGCGCGATCCAGGCCCAGGCGGGCGGGGTGAACCAGTGGTTCCACTACCGGGCACCGACCCCCGTGGACCAGCAGACGGTCATCCGGATGAACCGCGACACCCTCTACAGCGGGGCCGTCGTGGACATCTCCGCCGGGGCGACGGTCATCCTCCCCGACGCCGGGCGGCGGTATGTGTCGGTGATGATCGTCAACCAGGACCACTACATCAACAAGGTGTTTCACGAGCCCGGCAAGCATGACCTGACAGTTGCCGAGTTCGGCACCCCGTATGTCCTGGCCGCCGCCCGGGTGCTTGTCGACTCGACTGATTCCGGCGACGTGGCCGCGGTCAACGCGCTGCAAGACCATCTCGGCCTGCAGGCCAACTCGGCCCGGCCGTTCGTCATGCCGGACTACGAGCAGGCCAGCTTTGACGCCACCCGCGCCGCCTTGCTGGACCTAGCCAAGGGCCTGCCCAGCTACGACCACGCCTTCGGTGCCAAAACCGAAGTCGACCCGGTGCACCACCTGATCGCCACCGCCGCCGGGTGGGGCGGGCTGCCCGACCGCGAAGCCATCTACGTCAACGTCAATCCCGGCCTGCCGGTCGGGGAATACCAGCTCACCGCGCGCGACGTACCGGTGGACGGCTTCTGGTCGATCTCGCTGTACAACGCCGACGGGTACTTCGAGCCCAACGACCGCGGCTCTTACAGCGTCAACAACATCACCGCCGCCCCTGACGAAGATGGGTCGGTCACCGTCCACTTCGGCGGCTGCGGCGACGGGCGGCCCAACTGCCTGCCGATCATGGACGGCTGGAACTACCTCGTCCGCCTCTACCGCCCCCGCGCCGAAATCCTCACCGGCAGCTGGACATTCCCCACCCCCGTGCCCGCCCGCTAGCGCACGATCACGCCCAGGACCACAGTCGCAACGGGCACGTCTAGGTGCCAAGGCCCTGGCTGGGCTCAGATCCGGGGATGGCCCGGTGAGTGTACGTGCCCGCCCCTCCAGCTTCAGGCGTGACTGTGGTCGGGCAGCTTCGCCGACAGGCCGTGCACCGAGGTGAAGCCCCACACCAGGAGCGACGGCACCATCAGGGCGACGGCCAGCCAGGGAACCAGGACATTGGGAATGACCGCCAGTGTCGCTCCTCGCGCTGGACCCCGGGCAGACGATCGGGCCATCCGCGGTGGCCGTGGCCGGGGCCGGGCTCCTGTTCGTCACAGCGTCGCTGCTCTCGCTGATCCGCCTGCGTCAGGTTCATTGGCGCACAACGCGCGATGCGCTGTTCATGGTCGGGCTGATAATCACATTCGTGGCGGAGCTGATCAACGGAATACAAATAATCGTGCATCCTGATGATTCTGCCGCGGTGAACTCGATTGTGGTCTTGGTGGTGATCTGTTTCCTCATCGGGATCGCCGGGCATGGGAGTTGGTCGGCGGGCCATCGATCGGTATCAGTCACGAGGTCGCGGCGTTGGTCCGGGGCAACGAGCGCGGCGCCGACGATCCGGCCGACAAAGAGTCACCACCCTAGCGCCCGCCTCACGGCAGGGCTCGACAGTGTGAGCGGTCATCTCCCAATGACTATCGCCGGGACTTACGGCACTTGCCACGCTGGCGCCCCGGTTGCAGCGTCAAAGTAAAGGGTGGTGCAGATGCGCGACGACGACACCACGCTCATCCCGGACAACGGCACTTCGCCGCTGGCGGACGAGTTGCAGCGGATCGCGGACCATGGGCGCGGCCAACGAACGACCGCGCCTCGCGTGATCCAAGCCGTCGGGCGCACCCAGGCTTTCACCGCCGGTGGCGAACGCGGGAAGATGCGGGCCGCCGACGCCGACCGTGACGGCGTGGTGGAATGCCTCAACAAGGCCTACAGCGAAGGTCGGCTGTCCAAGGACGAGTTCGAAGGCCGCCTGGAGTACGCCTTGTCCGCGCGCACCTACGCCGACCTGGACCAGCTCGTGACCGACCTGCCTACCGCGCGGGCGGCCGCGGTGACCCCGGCAGCCAAGGTCAACGAGCTCGCGATGGCGAGCCTCGGCTGCGGGCTCGCGCAAATCGTGTTCGGGCCGGTGCTGGCCATCCCGGCGATCGTGTTCGGCCATGTGGCCCGGCACCAGATCAAGCGCACCGGAGACCAGGGGGCTGACCTGGCGCTCGCGGGCTTGATGCTCGGCTGGGCGGCGGTGATCCTGGTCATCGTCCTCATCGTCGGCTTGGCCATGTCCGCCGGGGTTCACGGCACCATACACTGAGCGGCCGCGAGGCCCCGGCATTGCCGGCGAGTCTGGCGTGACGGCTCGGCTGCTGCCGTTCACGGTGCCGCAAGGTCAGGCGCATCCTCGACCGAGCGGCCTAACAGTTCAGGACGCCCGCCAGGGTCAGGCCCGGATGTCCTGGCCTGACCCTCTGGGTCACTCCCACTCCCTTACTCCAGGCGGCCAACCAGGTCCTCGTGCAGCTCCCAGAGCCGGGCGGGCAGGTGCCGGTGGAAGGAACGGAAGAACTCGGGGATGTGCTCCGCCTCCAGCTTCCAGGCCTCCCTGTCCACCGTTAGCAGCAGGCCCAGATCGGCCCAGCTGATGTCCAGGCCGTCCAGATCCAGCGAGCCCGGCGCGGGCAGGTAGCCGATCGGGGTCCGGGTGGCCTTGGCCTCGCCGGACAGCCGCTGAATGATCCACTTCAGCACCCGGCTGTTCTCGCCGAAGCCCGGCCAGACGAACCTGCCCTTCGCGTCCTTGCGGAACCAGTTGACGTAGAACAGC
>Ga0187879_10001464_pt1 | contig 16219 bp, 16 predicted proteins | sample June2016WEW_19_1_FD_132423 | JGI IMG/M metagenome (GOLD analysis project Ga0187879, IMG submission 132423) | Peatland microbial communities from SPRUCE experiment site at the Marcell Experimental Forest, Minnesota, USA - June2016WEW_19_10 | ecosystem: Environmental > Terrestrial > Soil >... | reverse complement strand
CGCGTCACATCGAACCACGCATCCAATCCATCACGTTCACTGGCTCGTGCTATATCCAGAAGCAGAACACCATCCTCGGCGGCTGCTTTTGACAACAGTTCGTTTAGATGGGCAATCAGCTGCGCCGGCGCGCCCGCAACAAGACGGTCATAACTGCCAAACAGTGGATCGGCGATGTTCAAGAAAGTCTGTTGGATCACGGTTGCGTGGAATGTCTCTCGCGCTTTTCGCCAGAGCATACGCAACTCATCGATCGACGCGCCGATCGCCGCATCCGTCTCGGCTGTCGTCGCCGTCAGTGGCACGGCGATAATCGCCTCGCGCGCGGTGAGCGAAAACAATACGATCTGGGGGCGTAGCCGATGGAGTGGCGACTCCGCATCGAGTAGTTGCTGCCGGTATTGTCCGTATGGTCCGATGTGGACATCGATGAGCAACCGTCGGCGCAAACCAGAGACTCGGATACCTGGCACTAGATGGTCAACCGTCGCGGAAGCGAGAATCGCCAGCCGAACAGATGAGAATCCCTGGGGTGATTCCCCACAAAGTGGGCCAAGGGCGCGATCAAGCTGGATCGTTTCGAGAAAGCCGAGCCGGTGCTGGGCAAGTGCAGCAAGCTTCTCTAGGCGATCTGCTGACGGTTCCAGCGCTAGGCGAAGACAACCCCGGAAGTCCTGGGGAGTAGGGAGCCAATCCATCATAGTCTGTTAGTGGTTCACGGCTTTAGCGTCTTATCGCAATATGCGATTCCGGCTATTCACTGAGACACTTCCGAATCTGTGGGCCGGCCTCCTCAAGAAATGCGGCGGACCAATGTTGCGCGCTTTCCCTGTCGAGGTGGACGCCATCGAATGTGATCAACCCGGCCGGCGTTGGCGCCACCAGGTTCAAGCCGAGCCCAGAGGCAATGGCCTGGGCGGTCCCCACCCTGGTTTTCACCGTCGGGACGATTGTTAATATCGTGCATGCGCGGCCGGCGGAAAGGCTAGGCAGAAACTCGCTTCCCAACGTTGTGTATGATGCGAGCATACTCTGGTCGATATCCTCATCGTAGGATACCGGCTCGCTCGTGAACCGGCCACCGGTCACGACCCAAGTACCCGCGGATCGCGACCGAAAGATCGCCTCGTCGTGTCCACAAATAGCCTTAAAGGTCGTGCAAATCGCTTTGTGGATCCTCTGCCACTGGCGCTTCTGCTCATACCGATTTCTCGCCGATTCATCCCGAATGACTGCTTTGCCAGGTCCAGTCTCGGATTGCTCAAAAAACGAGTCGATATTGATCACATACACCTTCGCCCTCGGGCGGAGCTTGCGCAGGAGCGGCGCCAAAAACGTGTAGTTCTCGAAGTGCGAAAAACCCAGCAAATAGTAGCTCTCAGAGTTCGACGAGAACCAGTCAGCCGTCGCCTTACTAGAGAACCCGAACTGCACGCGGCTATTCCCGACAAAAAGCACCTGCGCGTTCGCGGCGGCGGCGTTTGTTGCCGGCTCGAGGCCAAACCAGATAGCGCCGTGGTCGTAGTCACCATAACTCGTCGCGCCGCAGTAGCCGAGGTATCCATCGGAACCGTATTGAGAAGCTGGGCAACTGAATATGCCGTATTTTCTGAGGCTGTACACGCCGGCACCAAGAACCACTGCGAGAACGAGCAATATGTACAAACCTGATCTGGCCGCAAGCACAAAGCTTCCAAGACCTCGGTCCGGTACGTCGGTCGGATCAATCAGTTCCGCCGTCGTTAACCCAGCCTCGCCTTGCTTCAGGATCGCGACGACCTTCTCTAAACTATGCCGCGCGTCTTTCATTGACGTTTCTTCTCGCTTGGGACTGGATGAAATTCTCATTCTAAATGGTCCAGTTTTCGGCGGCTATGCCACTGCTATTGCTTTGGCAAAAGAGCGGCAGCACGCCGAAGAAAAAAAGCTGCAAATCTCTTCATAAACAGTCGGCCTCTGTAGTTTGGCTGCCGATCTCTGGCAAGGGCTAACAGAAGCCCGTGCTGGAATTGAACCCCCGATGGTGTAAGCGGCGATTTTCGTGCCCTCCTCAATTTTTGATCATTGATCGTACAGATGGGAATGTCTGCTGTGAGCGGTGAACAATGGCCTTCCGAGCTTATGCCGTCCGCAAACTGGAGGCTGGTTCATTAGAAGCGAACTGTAGGGGAGACAAGCTAGCAGGTATCAACCTCTCTCAATGGGCCATCCAAAGCTGCGGCCAGTTGCTGGCGATACCAAGTTACAGTGGCCTCAAGACCTTGTTTCAGGGAAGTTCTGGGTTGGTACCCCAGCTTGTTCGACAAGAAACTTGTGTCGGCAGCACGTTCCTGCTCGAACGGACGATCCGGCAGCGCATCAAATACTGGTTCGATGCTGCTGCCCACAATCTCCACAATCTGTTCTACGATTCCACGAACGGATATGAGTGAGCCCGACCCAAGATCGAACGTGCAGCCCTCAACTCCGGGAATAACTGCTGCTCTCAGCAAACCCTCGACAACATCGTCAACATAAATCCAGTCCGCCCGCCGCCGACCGCTGGTGAGCTTCGGAGCCTCACCGCGGAGCAATTGGCGAATCACAAGCGGCACCAGTTTCTGCACATCTTTCTGGTTGGGACCATAAGTCATAAAGATGCGAGGCATCACAACCGGAGTCTGGAACAACTCGTAAAACATGCGTCCGTAAATGCTGCTCGCCCATTTGGCTGCTGTATAAGGGGAACGGGGAAACGTGTTGTCGTTTAGAGTCTGCGGTTCCTCCTGGGAATTTGCCAAGACAATGCGTCGGCATCCTGCCTCGGTTGCCGCAGTTAAAAGATGGACCGTGCTCGCTAGATTACCGTAGAAGGTTGGCAAGACTACCTCTAGTTCGCGAGCCCCGACAACATAGCTGGCCAGATGAAAAACGATCTGGGGCTGCACGGCCTTGAACACCTGGCGCACCGCGGAGATGTCCCTGAGATCGGCCTGCCACCATCGAAGATGCTCGCTGTGCGAGCGGTGCAGCTGTCGCGAAACTGCATGGACCCTGGCGTGGCAAGTCACGAGTCGCCGGCAAAGATGCTCACCGATGAAGCCGCTGCCGCCTGTCACCAGCACTGGACTGCCCGCAATTTGATCCGCCCACTCCATCGCTTCAGACCAATTTTTATTTAGCTGCAGGTCCTATTGGACGCGCTGAGTCGCGGCTCCCCAGCGTATTCGCAATCAGCGCTTCTTGAGTCGCAGCGTGACCCATGTCGCCGTAACCCATATCCACCACGCAGTAACCGTCTTCTTTACCCCAGCGGTTGGGCCGCCGCTCCGGGTGCTGTTGAAAACGCTCTCTGGCCAAGTGCCGCCTTTCTTCCTGCATCACCAGATTCATCACGCCAATCCGGCCTCGCGCAGCACGACCGAGTCCTTCTTGCAGAAAACCCACGACCTCGGCATGGGAACGATCATCTGAATGCCGGGATTCTCTTCGCGGGCCAACTGGCGGATTCTTGCACCGCGCGTTGCCGGTCGTCTCCTCATAGCCACTCTCTCGTTTTCTTGGCAGAAAAACTACACTCCGTCATATGAGCGCGGTTGAGAGTCGCTACTTTCTACGAACTAACGGGCATCGTCGAAGGCGCTTTCAATCCCCTATAGAGATCCAAGTAGAGTGATTTCTGTCCTGTTACGAACAATAGTATCCCAAGGTACGTAACGAGAATAATGATACTTTCTAGTATTAATCGGGGCAAAGGAGACAAGCTTTGACCGTAAGCTAACCGTACCACAAAGGCGAGCCCTCCAGCCAAGATGCCTGAAGCCAGCGGCCGGCTCACCGCCAACAGAATATCCCAGAGGCTAATCACTGTGCCGTGTACACACCACGCAATAAGCGGAATGACCCACAGCGCCATCACGGTTGAGTAGGCAAACGCGACACCTTTGGGTCCATAAGGCAATCCCACGACGTAGCCCGCAATCATGACTGGCGCGAAGACGAGAGCTATCTTCAAGCCTCGTGCGACCAGCCCGATCGAATTGAGCAGCCATCCTAAAGGATTGATTATCGCAAAGATCGCGATCGTCGGAGCCAGCAAGCGAAAAATCGGAGCCGCATCGTTCCACTTTGGCCCCAGGAGAACGAAAACCACATCATCAGCAAAAAAAGCGCAGGCAATCGTGATGGGCAGAGTCAGTCCCAAGACCAGAGAGTAGCCCTTTAGGAAGTAGCTCTTGAGGCGACTGGGATCGTCCTGCAGTCGGGACAACGCCGAAAACGCTACCTCGCCGACTGCTGAATTCAGATTCTCTGTTGGAATGTTAATGAGCTGGTAAGCTCTTCCGTAGATCCCGATTGCATCGATTCCCCAGAAGCGGCCTATAAGCACTTTCTCAGAATTATAAGCAATATAAGCTACGAGGCCATTCAAAGTGAGAGTGCCGCCAAAACGCATCATTGAACGAATTCCAGTCCGCCTTTGCGGCATCCCCGGAACCCAGCCTGTGGTCAGCCAGAAACCGATAGTGCCGGTAAGTGGAAGCGCGACCGTCATTGCCACGAGCGCCCAATATCCGTAGCCGGCCTTGGCCCCGCCAATGGCAATGGCAGTAGCCACAATCAAGGAGACGACGCCTATCACCGCCAAGGTGGTAAAACGCATTTGGCGTTGGAGAAGTGCTGAGTGTTGCACCCCGGCCGCGTTGAAAAGGAATCCAAGCGACAGGACAGCCGTCACCCCAAAGAGTCTAGGCTCGTGGTAAAAAACAGCGATCGCCGGTGCGGCTGCTAGTGCCATAAGCCCGAGAAGTACTCCGACAAATATGTTGATCCAGAATAATGTTGAAATTTGCTCTTCCGTAACGTTCGTGCGCTGAACTGCAGCAGACGAAAGCCCGAAATCCCGGAACAGACTCAAGACACCAGTGAAAGCTGTGACCATACCCACCAATCCGAAGTCTTTCGGTACCAGCAGCCGGGCTAGTACCATGAGAGAGCCCAGACGCAGGAGGAAAGTTGCTGCTTGGGCGCAGAGTCTTGCGAGACCACCACGAACCGTGCGCTGTTTCAAATCCTTCATTGCGTTCCCGCACTGCCGCTCGGAGATGTCAACCGCGTACGCTCGCGACCGCAGATTTTGCGCCGATCACAAAGCTCGCATTTCACGTGATCTCCTTCTAGCTTGCGGCAGTGGAAAGCCTCTGCGTAACCGCTGGGAGCATTGCATTCCATTCGAGACAGCCGTATGAGAGAGAGAAAGAACCAGCGCTTTGTGTGCTGGAATTAGACCGCCCTCAGCCGTCACCGAGTTCATTTTCATGCCGCGTGGGTGGCGCAGTCGCCATAGGGACGGACTGCCGTGGAGCGGATTCTCCAATCCCGTCTTCTCTTGTTCAAAGACTCCGCGTGTCTAAGCTGCGGCTAGCCACACTCAGACACTTTGAAGATCCGATCGTACTGCTCATCTAGCGCTATGCGGTAGGCTTCCGTCTCTCGTGCGATCTGAGGCTCTAGGCTCTGCACATTCTCTTGGAGTCTGGCCACCTTCGCGATCAACTCCTCGATATCAATGTGCTCGATGTCCTGGCAGAATTCCGCCAACCCCACGCCCCTCATCAATGGCTCAATCTTTTCATGGTAGGAAATCGCGAGGACCGGCTTCCTGAGCATCAGAGCCAAGAGTAGGTTGTGAAACCGACTGGCAACGACAACATCCGCTGACGCCAGTTGCGATAACAGCTCCTCGACGGAAGAGGCGGGCTCATCGATGATCCTCCCGTCTCCATACTTCAACCCACGCTCCTCCAGTAACTTCCTTAGATCCTGCCTCACGTCCTTGTCGTACACGACGTCACCGATGAGCAAGCGCACAGTAAACTTGTGTTCAAGCAGCCGAACGACGAAAGCGGCAAGCTTCGCGATGTAATTTCGGTAGATTGTCTCATCGCTTCCCGGACGGGCGAGCCGGTCGTGATAATCCATCAGACCGACGCCTATCACAACTCCTTGGCCGTCACGATCGTGATTGGCTGGCACCATAGACCGTGGCAGACTGAACGCCAAATCGGGATAAACGGCGTCATCTTTCACATCAAAACCGATACCTTCAAGGTAGTTCTTAGAAAAAACATCGCGGTAGGAGCGGTAGTGTGCCAACGCCAGGGCTGCCTTTACGAAACGCCTGCTTAGTGGATGACGTATCGGGCCCGCTCCGACGCTCACAAACAGTAGTTTGCACCGGCACAGTCTTGCGATAATTGACCACATCAGTATGTCGTAGTGCAGGCTAAACGGACGTATGCCGAAATCTGACAGCATCCCCGTTCCCGTCATGACGAGCATATCACTGCCCTTCAAGCTGGCGATCGCCTTGAACCAACGATACGGCTCAAGCAATGGGTATGCGAAAGTTCGCAGCGGAGCCCTCAACGTGGCAAAGGCCTCAAACCACCGACGTCGCTCCATTGAGGTTCCGGGAGCCCTCCTCGTTGGCCGTTCCATTTCGCCATTATTCTTCGGCGACACTCTAAACATCTTTCTGATCGGAAAGGGAGCTCTGATCGGAAAGGCAGAGATGCTATAGCTTGATGCCGTGCTTTCAGGCAATGGGCAAATACAGCTAACCTCCGCCTTCGGCAGGTACCCTCGAAGGTTATGTAACATGGCTTGTAGCGTGCACTCATTACCTAAGTTGCCAGTGCCAAAATTGCCGAAAAGGGCAATCTTTCGTCGCTCGGGATCAGTACTCATGGACTCCTCCCTCTGACGGATACCGCACAGACGTTGCTCGGGCAGAAGAGAATCGATCTGGCCCCTTGGCGCAGGATACTGCCTGTCCGGAATTCATGTGTTCATGGGAGGGTAGAAACTTCGTTTTCAGTGTCGTTGGAGGCGAGATCGGCCAGGTCTTTCAATCGCTGCTCACGTGCCGTCATACGCGCCGGCGGCTCAATGCCTACTACTCGAAACATTTCCTTCCAGCGATAGATCCAGTCGTGACGCAACAGCGCTTCTACCGCGTTTCTTCGGCTAATGGCGGACACTCGGGTCGGGTCGGAATCGAGGTCATTAAGCACAGTTATGACGTCGGATCCGTCGGGTTGGATTGGCATCACGACATCCGGCCAGTCGAATAGTTCTCCGAACGCCTCACAATTCGGCGGCTGTCCAATCATCACGGTACCTGCCGCTACTCCTTCGAAGTACCGATACCCTACCTCGACTTGACCGTGGGTTGCTTGGTCATCCATCTTTCCGGGTGCCACCGTAAAATACCGGCTTCGCTTCGCAACATTGGCGAAAAGATTGCGGTGCTGCTGATGGTCGTACACCTCCGTGTTATTACCCGCAAACGTGTCATAAACGTAGAAGATTTCCCGCGCCGTAGCCGCCCGCAGCAGCGCCCGGTGAACACCCTCCCATCTTCGTCCAATACTGTATACGTCGATAACGCGCGCTGGCGGGTTCGGATACGGGCTGAACCGGAGCATATCGGCCGCTCCAGGAAGCCAGTGGCAAGGCCGGTTAATAGCGTTTGCTAAGGTGGCGACACTACCCCTGCAGCCAATGAATACGTAGTCGAACTGACTGAGCGCATGAAGCCAATATTTATATCCCGGTATCTCGGCCGCCCATATTTCATCGATCCAGCACACGCTGGTTTTGCAGTGGTTTCTCCACCCATCAATGGCGTTGATGTAAGGAAGTTCCCGGTAGTCTTGGAAGATGGCAACGAATAAATCATACTCTCGCGTGAGCCGAACCCTTTGGAGCCCGGGATTCACGAACATCAGCTTCCTTGATATGTCATGGTACAGAGGCAATCTCAGCCAACTCTGGTTGACCCGAGCTCCCCAGCCCTGCTCGAGACAAATCAAGTCGACGTTGTCGATGTCGACAAGAACGTCCTGCGCTTCGTAAAGACCGCACCGGAACGCCCTTCTTGTGAAGTTTCTGCACGTCGGCATCAAGATGCGCTGCCCCGGAGCGATTGTTGGGGCGTGGGCGGCCTCTTGCAACGTACTATTTCTATTCATTAGTCCCATCTAGCCACCAACGGGCGGTCACTCTGTGTGGCGCCCCTACTTCAGTGGAGCGCGGTCCCGTTTCTCTTAAAATCTACTCGGGCGTCCGTTAGCCGATTGTCACAACAGCCAGAGGTCAGCGATCAGCTTTCAGCAAGAAGCTCGGGGCGTTTCTCCCAAATTGCTGAAGCTTGATCGCCTCTTGCCTCTCTCGTCTCTAAGAGCAGTTTCGTTCGCTGGCCAGTTTCCGGTGCTTAATTCCTCTGGTGCGCATCTAACGTCTGCTGTTTGCTACCGCGAGTCTATTTTCCAACTGGATCGGTGGTGCGGTCGCCGCAGAAGCTAGCTGAAACACCGCCGCGTAGCGGATTCTCCAATCCCGCCTCTTCCTGTTCAAGGGTTCCAGGCCTCCATAATGGCAAGGCCAGCAGCCTTTACAGCTAGGATCCCCATCATGAATTTCCTCGAGTAGCTCCCGCACCGGGTTCCATCCCAATTCACGTGCAACCTTTGTCCGGACGTCCAAGTCAATTCCGGAAACAAAGAGATACCCATCTGGACTCACCAAGCGAGCAATGTTGCGTAAACTTCTCTCCGCCTCGGAGGCATCCATATGGCAAAGAAAATTGTTCGCAACCACCATATCCTGGGGCCCCAGGACGTCAAGAATCTCCGGCTCCCCGACATCGCCGACGTGCCACTGAATCCCTTCTTTGATCCGCGATTTGACTGCCGCCATCTCTCCATCGATGTCAAACAATTGTTCCATCTCAGCCGTCGTCATGCGATCGAAAATCCCTGTGTTTGTCAATTCCGAGGACTTGAGCGAGTAGAAACCCTGTTTCGCGAATTCCACAGCCTGCTTGGAAATGTCCACGGCATGCAAGATAAGTTTCAAGCCGGGTCGCGCAGACCGTATTTTCCATGCCACCGAATAAGCCTCAGCGCCTGTGCTGCAGCCCAGCACTGCCACTCTCAACGTCTCACCGTCGCTCTTCGGCTCCAGCAGACGCCGGATCAGTTCCAGCTCAGGCCGATTGCGGAGAAAGTAGGTGCTGAGAGCCTGCGCCCGAACTCCTAGCATCCGCGCCAAAAAGTTCAAGAAGCTGCCGTATGAGCGCATTGGCCCAAGAGAGGTGAAGGACGAGGGAAGATGGTTCCACAGTCGCTCATTAAGCCGCAGATAGAGGCCGGCCGGCGATTTTCCGAAAATCCTCGATCTTACTAGTTGCGTCGGCCACGATGCGCGACCGACTCCACAAGGCGAATCTCGGCGCACTACATCCGGGTTCCATCGCGTATGTGTATCGTTGCCGCTAAACCAGCGCGGCCTCGAAAAGACGATCAGTGTCATTTTTCCTGAGTAGGAATATTCTACTTTTGGCGGGACCTCGACGAGCATGCCGGAGCGGACGTCATATTTACGATTGTTTATCGTGAAATACCCGCTTCCTGAGAGAACATAATAGGTGCGCGCAATTTTCCTGCTCACCATGAAGGTATCGTGACCCTTCTCCACTTCGACGTAATAAATCTCAAGATCCTCTTGATTCAGTGGTCCGAATGTATACCCCAAGAGGCCCTTCCCAGTGAATGAGACTGAAGTTGGAAGTGTATATGTATAGGGCATGCTTTTTGTCTCCGATGCTTGTTGCACGAGGTGTCCTCTCCTTCAATTCACATCACCAGCTTGCGGCAATAGAACGCTTCGGCATAGCCACTGGGAGCGTTGCATTCCATCCCCCGCAGCCGCATAAGGGCGAGAAAAGTCTCCGGCTGAAACCAGCGCTTATGGTGCTGTGACTGGAAGGCGTCCATGATGTAACTGACCTTCTTCTGGCAAACCTCCATCTCGAGCGGCACGAATACGCAGGGTTGTCCCATGTCACCGTCATATTTTGGAATCTCATACTCCAGAATCAAATGATCCCGAAACGTGTTCCAGGTTAGTTCCGCGATGAGCCGGTGGTCTTGATGAGCGTCTTTTCGGTTGTGAGTGAAGATGAGGTCCGGGGAGATCTTCTGCTTCAACTCTTCGAGCACCGACTTCACTTCGGCACCCACAAACGGCATGAAACCGTCGGGGAAACCTTTCAGTAAAGTTCCCTTCAGCCGTGCGGGACCGACGAACAATTCGGCAGCGCGTTTTGCCTCGGCCTCCCGGCCAGCAACAGCGCTGAAAACCACCCAGTGAAAGTCGCAGTCAGGGTATCGCTCGGCCAAGCGGAGGATGGCGCCACCACAGCCAATTTCGATGTCATCCGAATGACAGCCCAGACATAGAATTTGCAGCGCTCCCTTCGTCGGTGCGTCCAGGTTCAGGTAGATCATAAGCCGGCCGATACCACCTCCAATTGGTTGGATTTCCCATCGGCTCCGTGATTCCAGACCTTCCATGGCGCTGCGCCTTGGTTGAGCTCCTCTAGGTGTTGTTTGTCCTTAAAGGTGTCCATGCACTGCCAAAAGCCCGTGTACTTGTAGGCCAACAAAGCCTGCTTCTCGATTAACCGCTGAAACGGCTCGCGCACTAGTTCCTCACCGGGCTGAATATGGCTGAATATCTCATTACGCATCGCGAAGAAGCCGCCGTTGATCCAAATGTCGGTCTGGCTCAATGGGTTAATCTCGCGGACAATACCCTCTGATCCGGCGTGGACAATATCAAAACTTGCTGTCGGTTGCACCAGCAGCAACGAAGCAACGGCTCTGCTCCGACGGAATGTTTCCAGCAGGGCCGGTAACGGAACATCACTCAATCCATCGCTGTAGTTCGCGAGAAACATTTCTTCGCCCTGCACGTGCGGCTCTATAGCCTTCAGACGTTGACCGATGTTGGCGTTGGCACCTGTCTCCACGAAGGTGATCGTCCAATCGTCGATATCGCGATTAAGAAACTGGATGTTCTTCCCGCCTTGTGACCACACGAAGTCGTTCGAAACAGATTCATCGTAACGGAGGAAGTAATCCTTGATGCTGTTGCCCTTGTATCCCAGGCAAAGTATGAAATCCTTGTGACCGAAGTGGGCGTAGTACTTCATCAAATGCCACAGAATCGGCCGGGTTCCAATCTGCACCATGGGTTTGGGGACGTCATCGGCGTAGCCTCGGAGCCGCATCCCGGCTCCTCCGCAAAAGAGAACCACTTTCATACTTACCTCCGCCTTTTAATAGACCGTTACCTTCGGAATCGGCACGACAAAGCGGCCGCCCCACTCTCGAATGAACTGCAACTGCTGCATGATTTCGTCTTTCAGGTTCCAGGGCAGGATCACGACATACTCCGGCTTCGTCTCGCGGATACGGTCCGGATGACAAATCGGAATACGGCTGCCGGGCAGGAATCGCCCTTGCTTGTACGGGCTGCGATCCACTGTGTACTCGATCAGATCCTTCCCGATACCGCAGTAATGCAACAGAGTAGCGCTCTTGCCCGGCGCGCCATAGCCGGCTACCTTCTTGTCTTGCCTCGCCGCAGAGAGCAGGAAATCTACCAGTGCGAACTTCGTTTCCTTCACCTGCTGCGTGAAGCTCTCGTAACCTTGCACCTTGTCGAGTCCGGCTTGGGCTTCGTCGGCCAGCACCTTGGACACATTCGGGTCGACGGGATGGGTCTTGCTCTCGGTTCTGCACGCATAAACGCGGAGCGATCCACCGTGCGATTTCAATTCCTCCACGTCGAACACTTTCAGACCGTGCGCTTCCATGATCTTGATCGTGCTGAGCAGTGAGAAGTACGAGAAGTGCTCATGGTAGATCGTGTCGAACTCGTTGAGCTGGATCAGTTGCAGCAGGTGAGGAAACTCCAGCGTCAGAACGCCTTCGGGCTTCAGCAGGATCTTGAGCCCCTCGACGAAGTCGTTCAGATCCGGAACCTGCGCCAGCACGTTGTTGCCGAGCACAAGATCGGCGCAGCGGCCTTCGGCGGCCAGTTCTTTGGCCAGCTTCGTTCCGAAAAAGCGCACCAGGGTGGGAATGCCCTTTTCGACCGCCACCTTCGCAACGTTGGCTGCCGGCTCTATTCCCAGCACAGGCACGTCGCGCGTTACGAAGTACTGCAGCAAGTAGCCATCGTTACTCGCCACTTCAACCACAAAGCTCTGCTTGCCCAGGCCGAAGCGCGTCTTCATGGCCGCACAGTACTTATCACAGTGCTTGAGCCAGGAATCGGAAAAAGAAGAGAAATACGGATAGTCGCTAAAGATCTTCTCTGGAGTCTCGTATTCATCCAACTGCACGAGCCAGCACTTTTCGCAAACCAATACATGAAGCGGATAGTAGGTTTCACCGCGGTTTAGGTCAGCAGCCGAGGGATAAGTTTCACACAGCGGGGACAATCCCAGATCCACAAACGTCCGCTGCAGACTGCTGCCGCAAAAGCGGCAGGACTTGGCTGCCGCCACCCGCTTTGTTTCAAAAGAAGGCATTGTTGTAGTCATAAGTCGCTTTCAGGATGAGATCAGTTCAGGCAAGCAGTGGTGCCTCAGCACGCTGGGGTGTCCAGCGCAAAGAACCGTCCAACCGCCCCGCTTTTTGCAGGCGTTGAATCTGGCTGATACGGACATAACGGCCACGCTCCATATCCTCGGCGGTGAGCCCGACCGCTCGATAGGCTTCGTAGAGTTCCTGCGCGCCTTTGCGGGCGGTCCACTGCGGTCGGAAGTTCGGCAGCACTCGCTTGATCTTGTCGGAGGTCACGCGATAACAGCGCTTGTCAGGCCCGCCGCCGGGAGCGTACTGCACATGGCATCCGGGCACCGTTTCAGCGACGATGTCCGCCAGTTCGCGAATCCGGTAATTTTCTTCGGTACGGCCAACATTGAAAGTCTCGTTGTGAATCCGATCGCGCGGCGCTTCGAGCACCGCCACAACGGCAGCGATGATGTCGCGAATATGTGTGATGGGACGCCAGGGCGTACCGTCGCTTTTGATAAGAATGCGGCCGGTCGTGCAGGCCGAGGCCACCAGGTCGTTCAGAACGATGTCCAGCCGCAACCGCGGAGATGCACCATAGGCGGTGGCATTTCTCATGTACGTGGGACTGAAGGTCGCGTCTGCGAGGGGCCTGATGTCGCGCTCAACAAGGACTTTCGACTCGCCATAGGGAGTGACTGGGTTCAACGACGCATTTTCATCCAGGAAGCCGTCGCCCGCCGCACCGTAGGTGCTGCACGAGGAGGAGAAGACGAAGCGCTTCACACCCGCTGCTTTCGCGAGTCTTGCCAGCTTCACTGACGCGAGATGGTTAATGTCGTAGGTGAGCTGTGAGTCGAGATTTCCCAATGGATCATTCGAGAGCGCAGCCAGATGTACGACAGCGTCGAAGCCTTCCAGGTCGGCCCTCGTAAGATCGCGGAGATCCTTGCGTACTTCCGGAATTGCCGGAGACGCGTCTCCAAAGTCGCAGCCAGCGAAGAGGTCGGTGTCGAGACCACTAACCTCATGGCCAGCCGAACGCAGAATAGGCGCCGCCAGGGCGCCAATGTAACCCTTATGACCAGTCAGCAGAACTTTCATGTGACTCCCTGTCTCGGAGAGACTTGATGCTTGTGCTCGCGAAGGCGCTTAGTCTGAGTCAAACGAAGCATCTCCTCGCCCAAGTTGCCACCGCAAGAGGCTCCGTTACCGCAATACAAAAAAAGCCTTACGCAATGGGGAAGAACAAAGAACAGAGGATGCGACCTGCAGCCATCCTCACACAGATCTTGCCCAGTCGCAATGGCTCGGTCGTCACTGTATGGAGGTAACCGTTCACTGGTTACCCTGGGTCTTTGCTCCCGCTAGCTTGGCGGTCGCCGCGCTAGCGGTTTTTCGACCAGCCGAAACCTCCCGATGCGAACTGCCGGACGGGGCTGCCTCTGAGGGCTCGCCGTCGGCAATCGCGGACAGCAGGCCACCGTGGCACAGCGACTCGGCCGCATTGTTGATCGTCCTGAACGGCAAGCCAGAACGCTCCGCAATGTCCAGCAGCGTGTTTTCTCCGTCGGAGAAATTGAGCACCCACAATCGCGCGTTGATCTCCGTTCCGATCGCTTCGCCGCCAGTGGATCGATAAAGGTTTCGCTTTCCTAGCTGAGGTTCGCAGTATGGGCTCAAACTGCGGTAACCCCTGTTGTTCTCCAGCACATCCGCAATACCGACGCAGACCCGAAGTGACCTTGCCAGCTGCATGGGGGTAATGAAATCGAGATTGTCGGCAGAGGTGTGGTACTCCGGGAATGTTCCCCAAACGCTTCGCATTAGACAACCGACGGCAAGGTTGAAGCCCGGCGAGCAATACTGCCGCTCGTCATAACCGTAAGGCGAGAAATCCAGAACTTCCGACGCTTCGCCACAGTGCTTCAGAACATGCGCTGCCGCGCGGTCGATCTCTGTATCCCCGCGGCGGCTCTTCTTGTAGTGGAAGCCACCTTTGTCGCCAATTCCCGTTAAGACCAAACCGTGGCGGATCTTCCCAACTTTCTTTCGGTTTCGCGCCAGCCAGGTGATAGCGCCGATCGTCCCCGGGATGAAAACGAATCGGTAGGAATAACGAAGCTCCTGCCTGGATAACAGGTCTGCCAGGAAGGTCGCAACCGCCAGCCCCGACAGATTGTCATTCGCCAATGAGGGATGGCACGCATGACACGAGATCAGTACCTCTTCGCTCGACCTTCCCGGCAAATAGTACTCGCCATAGGTCAGGTTTCCGTCTTCGAGAGTGGCGTCGACGAAAACTTCGTAGTCGCGGTCTTCGAGGGTCAGAAGTTGTTTGTGCGACAAGCAGAATCCCCAATTGGGCTGATAGTACGAAGTACGATAAGGGATCCATTCAGGACGATCGGGCAGAGAGAATAGATGCGGCTTCAGTTCGCTCAGCGGCATTGTTCTACGCACTGGCATGCTGTAGTTCAGTACGTGCAGATTGTTATGCTGAAAATCCACCACCCGCTGCCCGCCTGGAATCCTTATGTAAGCGTCCCGAATGTTCCATTCCTTCGGAACCGTCCAGTCGAAGACTGGGGTTCCACTCGCGACTTCGAAAGTCCGGAGAGCAATGTGCTGCTTGATCATGTCCAGCGTTTGCCGGATCCCGTCCCCGGTGATGCTACGGCAAATCGGAAACATCTTGGTGGCAAAGGCATGCAGTTCCCCGCCAATTGAGTCCAATTCACTCTCGTCGAACTTTTTCAGCAGGTTCATCCTCAACCTTCAAAATCTGGGCAGGTTCGATCCCGCTCGGAAATGACTTCTATCTTCTCTGGCCACTCGATCTGGAAGGCCGGATCGTCGAACCGCACTCCGCGAGACAATTCAGGGTGATAGAACTCTGACATCTGGTAGAACACCTCAGTGTTGTCCATCAGCGTCAGGAGCCCGTGCGCGCATCCTTCCGGGATGTAGAGCATGTGGCGGTTCTCCGCGCTGAGAAGCGCTGCGACCCAACGCTTAAACGTTGCGGACTGCGGGCGCAGATCCACCGCAACATCGTAGATCGCCCCCTGCGTGCAGCGCACCAGTTTGGCCTCTGGATAGGGCTCGTCCTGAAAGTGGATTCCACGCAAGGTCCCTTTCCGGGCGTTGAACGCGACATTGCACTGGGCGAGCCTGGGGTTTAGTCCATGCAACGCAAATTCCTTTTCGCACCAGGAACGCGCAAAAAAACCTCGCTCGTCACTTCGGGGATCGAGATGAACTTCGACAACCCCAGCTAGCATGGTTTCTTTAAAGATCATTGCGGACGAAGTGGTCCTGGATCCCCGCTCCTCGATTCCTTTGCTTATCATCTCCGCACAGAGGTCCCTTCCTGCTTCGGTTTCAACGTCATGTGTCGTCGAGCTCCACGCGGCCAGAACCGCACGAATGGAACCCGTTCTACACCCTCGGCCTCCAACGGCAGCAGCATGAGTCTTTCGCACAGACTCTCAACCGTGGCGTTTAACTCCTTCCGATCAGCCGACAACATGGAACCAAATCGGTGCTCATCAATCTTTCTGACTCAGATACGAACTCGGGTCTTCGCGTGAGGGTCACGATCCGCGACGACTTCCTTAAGCTGCAGAATGTGCTGAACCGCCTCGAGTAGCGATGATGCGACCATGCCAGCCTCTTCCTTTGCACTATTCTCACCCTCAGCAAGCAGGGCCGTGTTGCATCCGGCACTTTTGCCCGCTTCGACATCAGCCTTGGAGTCGCCGATCATCCACGACGCACCGAGGTCGATGTCATGATCACGCGCG
>Ga0187879_10001460_pt1 | contig 16241 bp, 6 predicted proteins | sample June2016WEW_19_1_FD_132423 | JGI IMG/M metagenome (GOLD analysis project Ga0187879, IMG submission 132423) | Peatland microbial communities from SPRUCE experiment site at the Marcell Experimental Forest, Minnesota, USA - June2016WEW_19_10 | ecosystem: Environmental > Terrestrial > Soil >... | reverse complement strand
CGCCTTTCAACAGGGGCCGCTCGGCAACGCGGCGATCGTCGCAGCGCAGGTAACCGCGCCGCCGGCCACGTTCGTCGTCAGCGTCCCGCACGCGTGGATCAAGCCCTCGCAGGCGCGGATCGCCTGGGAACCGGCGGAAAGCGCCAACGGCCCGCTCACATACACGGTCGTGCTGGACGGGCATGCGCTGGCGACGCCAACCGGCGTGTATGCGTACTCATTCAACCCCGACACGCTCGGCGACGGCGTCCACACGGTGCAGCTGCTCGCGACCGACAGGTACGGCCAGGAGACGCTCACCCAGCCTTCGCCCCTGCGCATCGACGGTCGCCCGCCCACGGTCAAGATCACACGCGCTCAGGGCGGCCGCGGCGTGACGGTTCGCGTGAGCGACTTCGCGTCGGGCGTCGTCGTGAAGGCCGTCACCGTCAGCTTCGGCGACGGGCAGCGGGCGGGCGGACGTACCGTCTTTCATCATCGCTACGCGCACCCCGGCGTGTATCGCGTCGTCGTGCACGTGCGCGACAAGCTCGGCAACGCCGGCACCGTCCGCGAGCTGGTGAGCGCAGCATGAGGCGCATCGCGACGCTCGCGCTGTGCGCCGCGCTTCTGTCGGGGCTCGCGACATGCGCCCCGGCCGGGGCCGACGTGTTCGGCCCGATCTCGCTGGTGTCCGCGAGCCTCTTTCAGCAGTTCGAATACGCTCACGATCCAGCGATCTCGGGCGATGGGCATTACGTCGTCTTCGACGGCTCCATCGGCGGGGTCACTGGCGTGTGGCGGCGCGAACGGCTCGCGAACGGTGAACTCGGTGAAGTCGAACAGGTCGCCGGCGGCGACGCCGATCTGCCGTCCGTCAGCGACAACGGCCAGTACGTCAGCTTCACGACGGACGAAGGGGGCGAGCTGCCCAGCGTCACCGACGGGCTGCCCGACCCCAAACACGAAACGCACGAAGCGCCGAACGTGTATGTGCGCAACATGGAAATCCCCGCCTCCCGGCCGTGTGAACCACCGCACCCCTGCGCCTTCACGCTCGCCTCGCCGCTGAGCTATGAATACTCAGGGCCAGACCGGGAAGTCGAATTGGAACAGTTCGGCGCGGAGGCGGCAGGGCGGAGCGCGCTGAGCGCCAACGGACGGGAGGTCGTGTTCGTGACGACCGCCGCGTCCAACCTCGACGGCCCAGGGACGCCGCCGCTGCAGGTTGCCGTCCACGACCTGGAAAGCGGTACCACCGAACTCGTGAGCGTCGAAGACGACCCGGCGACGGGCATGCCCGTCATCGAAGGCGGGCGACCCAGGCCCGTCCCGCTGACGATCGAAGGCGGCACGACGCGGTTGGGAGCGGTCTACACGGGCCGGGCCTCCGGGCCGCCGGTCTTCCAAGACACCGAACCCTACAAACTGCCGAACGGCGTGGGCGCTTCGATAAGCGCTGACGGATCGACGGTGGCGTGGATGGGCCAGAGCCTTGGCAAGCAGGTTCTGGGTCTTCCCGATGAAGAACTCCCAGCCAAATACGCCGAGCCGCTGTGGCGGCGGATCGGGGAAGGCGAGCAGGCGCCGACGCGGCGCATCACGGGGGGCTCCGACCCCTCCAATCCGCTGTGCGCCGCTCATCCGGAGAACGTCCTTCCGGTGTCCCCATCGCTGTCGGACCCCTGCCAGGGTCCGTTCGCGCTCGAAGGCGCGGGGTCGACGCCCGGGCTGTGGGACACTCCGCCGAGCCAGGGAAGCGATCTGCCGCAACTCAGCGCCGACGGGTACACGGTCGCTTTCGCCGTCGAGGCACCGCTGGTTTCGCTGGGAGAAGACTTCGGCTTGACGTTGCAGTCGCACCCAAGCGACCTGTACGTGGCGGACATGCACGAAGGTCTCTCGCGCGTGCAGGCGCTGCGACCGCTGACCGAGGCGGCGGCCAGGGAAGGCGTGGCAACCGACGCTCCGATCCTGGAATTCGCGATCTCGCCCAACGGCGAACAGGTCGCCTTCACGACCAAGCGCACGGTGTTTCCGCTCAGCTCGCCCGCGTACGTGAGCACTCCAGCGGTCGTGCCCGGTTTGAGCGAACTGTTCGACGTAGATCTCGCCAACGACACGCTCACCCGCGTCACCCACGGCTACGAAGGCGGTCCCAGCGAGCACCCTCATCTGGAAGAGCAGAAAGAAGAGCCGTATACCCTCGAAGACGACGGCGCGCTCTCGCCATCATTCTCGGAAAGCGGCAACGTCCTGGCGTTCTCCTCGACCGCGTCCAACCTCGTCTACGGCGATGGCAACACGCCCCCGATCGGCGCCGTCACGCTCGACGGTAGTGACGCGTTCGTCCTAGAAAGGGAAGTGTTCGGCGCAACGCCCACGCCTCAGGTCATCTCGCCGGCGCCGCCCAACCCATCGCCGGCGTCCTCGTGGAGCCTCGGCGTGAGGGAGGTTTCGCTCCGCGACGGCTCGGTGCGGCTGTATGTCGAGGTGCCCGGTGACGGGACGCTCCGCGGCTCCGCCAGCAGCCCAGTCGTAGTCCGCTCCTCGCTCGCAGCGCGGCGCTCCCGGCGCGGGGCGGCGCGAGCGTCGCGTGCACGCAAGACCGTCGCCACCCGCACGGTGGCCAGCGCAACGTCCAATGCCGTCGCACCCGGGGGCGGCCTGACGACGCTCGTGCTCACGCTCGCCCCGGCCTTCAGGGCGCTCGCCGCTCAGCACGGTGGACTCTCCGCGACGGTGAACGTCACGTTCACGGCGCCCGGGCACGCCACGCTGCACCAGAGCATCGCCGTCTCGTTCGTACGCGCGCCGCTGGCGCACTCCTCGCGGCGCTCGCGGGCCACCGTCCGCAGCAGGTCCAGGGGAGGCAAGCCCCGATGACGCGACCGCGGATGCGGCCCGCGCTGCTTGCGCTCATGGCGTTCACGCTCGTGGCGGGGCTGCTCGCACCGCGCGCCGGCGCCGAAGGCCTCGCCGATGACGGCGGTGCCGAATGGAAGGTGGAACCGATCTATCCGCCCGCTCCGTCGGTCGGCGTCGAAGTCCAGAAGCAGCAGGTCCCGATCGGCCTCGGCAGGATCGGCGACATCGAGTTCTGGGCACCCAACCGCGGGGTTCTGATCACAGCTGGAAACGGCACGATCAAAGCCGGCGTGTGGCTCTACAACGGCGAACGCTGGCGGGAGCTCTCGACGGTGTGTGGCGCGAGTGACGGTCGCATCGCCTGGGCCGGGCCCGACGAATTCTGGACGATCTCAGACGGCCGGCCGGGTCAGGCCGACTCCGGCGGGGTGCCACCGCCGCTGGAAGACGACACGCTGTGCCACTTCGCGCCACCTCCAGGCGATCCCACCGGCGCCCTCGAGGTCGTCGCCTCCTATGCGCAGCCGGCGTTCCTGTCGACCTCCTATCAGGCGATGCATGGCGCGGCGTGCATCACTCCGTCCGACTGCTGGTTTGGCGGCGAACCGCTCCAGCCCCCCGAGATCGGCGCGTTTCAACTGCACTGGAACGGCCATACGGTGGAACCCGAACCGTATCTCCCCGAAGGACACGCCGTGTGGGACATGCGCGAGTTCGAAGGACGCCTGTACGAGAGCCCGCGGTTGCTGCGACCGTGCGAAAACGGCATAACCGGGGAATGCGATCGCGTCAGGAAGGTCCTGCGACACCCGCCTGCCATGCGCGTCATCAACGGCGAAGGCGCTCCGGAAACGTTCGAACTGGTAGAAGAACTCCCTCTGCTCGGAAGTGAAGAGTTCTTTTATGCCCTGAACTACCTGCACCTCAGCGCCGACGAAAACGCGATCTGGGGCGCGGCCGGGCCCGAGCTCAAGCAGCCCGAAGGCTCCAAGCCTGCCGGAGTGACCGTCATACGCAAAGAAGAAGGAGTATCGAGCTGGAGCGAGGTGCTCGGTCCGGAAACGGCGCCAACCGGCCTGGAACGCTTCCCCGAAGACGTGGTGGACTCGATCGCGGCCGAGCCGGCGAGCAGCAGCGCGTGGATCGCGCTGGACTCCAAGGTGGACGCCACCAAAACGGAACCCAATCCCGACGAATCGGCGCTCGTGGCGCGCATCTCCTCGAACCGCGCGGTCACCGACGAACTGAAGCTGCCCTCCAGCGGCGAACCGTACGGATACAAGGGAGCGGCGGACAAGCTCGCGTGCCCCGCCGTCCACGACTGCTGGCTGGCCACGACCACGGGCTGGCTGCTCCACCTCGCCACCGCGGCCGAACGCGAACAGATCGCACTCAAAGTCGGGGTCGACACCGACCCGGTGTTCTCCAGCGAAGAACCGATCGAAGTCCGTCCGCACGACGAAGGGCTCCCCCAGGAACCGTCAGACGCGCTCACCGAAGAAGAAGCGCCGATCGAAGAATCCGTCGTTCGCCAGGGCGCCCTCAAACCGGTGCTGGCCGATCCGTTCGCGACGGTGACCCTGCCACTGCTCTCTCACGTCCGCAGCCGCCTGGTTCATGGCACGACACTCGAACTGAAGTTCAATCTCTCGGTCAAGGCGCGCGTGCGTCTGGTTGCGGAGCGCCACCGCAGCGTGGTGGCGAGCACCGCCGCCCACGTCTTCCAGGCCGGCAATCGCAGCCTGCTGCTGCGCCTGAACGTGCACCGCTGGCCCACGAAGCTCAACCTGCAGACGCATGCGCTGGCGCCGCTCAAGACGGCCTCGACGCGTGAAGCGGGGTCCAGCACCGACTCCGTGTCGACCTCGCTGGCATTCCCAAACAGGCTCCGGTTGCCGGGATTTGGACTGCTGCCGTGAGCCCGCGGCGCATCGCCTCACGCCGGCCGCGTCGGCGCGCTCTGAGCGCGTCCGCCCTGCTCGCACTCGCACTAGCAGTCGCGGTCGTCGGTCTGCCTGGGCCCGCTGCGACCTCGACGGCCGCCGGGCAGGCCGGCAGTGGGGAAGTCACCCCCCAGACCGACGCTTCGATCCCCGCCCGCAACGTGACGATGATCGGGTCCTCTCCAGCTGAGGGGACCGCGGAGACCTGGGGGATGGGCCAGTACGGGGGTGCGTCGGTGCTCGTGCGCTACGAGCCCGCAACCGGCTGGTCGCTCGGCCCGGGGCTGCTCGACGCCGCCGGTCAGCCGCTCTCCGGTTTCGAGCTGGCCACGACGGAATCGTTCAGGTATCGCCACCCCAGCCCGCTGTCCGGTCAGATGACCCCCGACGGCAGCGGTGCGCTGATCGGCACGATTCCCGGCGGCAAAGGCGGGACCGGCGAACGTCAGCAGGTCGTGCTCGTCCGCAACCCTGGCGGCTCCTTCCAGGAAACCGCCCCTGTGCCGACGGAAGGAGGCGACGCGCTGCTGGAACCCGGGGAAAGCCTGTTCGGCCTCGACCGCACACCGATGATCGCCGCGCTCGAAGAATCCGGCGGACAGGCCGGCGCCCTGGTGGTTCCGATCAACGAAGCAGCGAGCGTCAACTCCGGCGTGCTGCACTGGGATGGCGACAGCTGGACGCGCGAGCCGATCGAAATACCGGCAAACAGCAGCGAACGGTTCGAAGTGCTGGCGATCGGCGCCAACTCGCCACAGAACGCCTGGCTGATCGCACGCCTCTCCACGAACTACCCCGCTGGCTCGGTGGCGCTATTCCGCCGCCACCTCGGCAAATCGGGTGAAACCCCAACGTGGCGCCCGGTGGCACCCGAACCGGCCGGCGCCGGAGAACCACTGACGGTGCCCGACGCGGAAGGGAAACTGAAGCCGTTCACAGTGCCGAGCGGGGACCAGTCCCAACTGCTGACCGTGACCGGCGAAGGCGTGTGGCTCGACGGCGTGCGCCGCGATACGCAGGCCTCCACAACGATGTTCTTCAAGCCGGCGGAAGGCGAAGTCGCCGCGGGCCAGGTCACCGCGGCATGGTGCACGACCGAAGCGGGCGCATCCCCGGAAGCGGCGTGTAACCGGGGCGAACTGCCCGAGCCCTTGCCGACCGGTCCGTCGCGCAGCTTCGCCTGGGCCACGGGAGAACTCGGCGAACGCGTGATCACGGGGCTTGCGGACGGGGTGAGCCTGCGCCTGGAAAACGGGGCCTTCAAGCGCGTGCTCGCCCTCGGTGGAAAGGCTGGCGGCGAACTCGGCGCGGCCTTCTCCGCCGCCAAGGAGGGATGGCTCGGCAAAGAAGGGCTGCCTGTCCACCTCACCCTCGAACCCGTTGAAAGCCGCCTCAGGCCGTGGCCCGTCTCCTTTCGACAGCCGCTGCTGGCGCTCGCGCCGCAGCCCGGGGCGCCGGTCGGGTCGCTCTCCAGCGAGGTGCTCGCGGTGGGCGCCCAGGGCGAGGTGGCGCGGTACGTGCCCGAAGAGGGCTGGCTGCCGGAAAGCTTGCTCGGGTCGGGTGGACGTCGGGAAACACCGCGCTTGCGCGCGGTCGCCTGGCCAACCCCGACGCGCGCCTACGCGGTCGGCAACGAAGGCCAGATGTGGCTGTGGCGAGGTGAAACCGGCCTATGGGAACCGGATCCAGCTACGCCGTACAACTTCCGAGGCAACCTCCTGGGAATCGCGTTCGACGAAAGCGAACCCTCGCGCGGTTACGCGGTCGGCCAGGGTGGCGTGCTGCTGAGCTACGGCAAGACGTGGACGCAGGAACCCCCATGCGCCAGCGGCGTCCCGGAGCCGTGCCTGCCGCCCGAAGTCGCCGAAGCCAGCTTCACCTCGATCGCCTTCGCCGGCTCGGAGGCGATCGTCGCATACCGGAAGCTCGTGAGCACGGATTCCGAAGAGTACGAGGCGGGCCTACTCGTCAACGAAGGCTCCGGCTGGCACGTCGACCAGGGCGCCGCAAGCGTGATGGGGTCGAACGTGCCCTGGGCGGTCGCCGGGCTCCCCGACGGCGGCGCCGCGTTCAGCGCCTCCGGGTCGAGCGCCGGCACCCAGATCTACGAGCGCCAGTCCGCGGGGAGCGAATGGCAGGCTACCCCGACGCCGTTTCCCGGTGAGACCGCGCCAGGCTCGCTCGCGCTCTTCCGCGAAGGGAACGCGCTGCGGGCGATCGCGACCGGTGTCGAGCCGAACACCTACCACGTGGAAAACGAACCGGCCCCGCCACCGGGCTCGCCTCCGAACCTGATCGCGCCCTATCCGCTGCCGGTGAAGGCAGAAACCGCGGTGCTGCGCCAGACCGCGGACGGCTGGAGCGACGAGGAGCACGAACTGAACGACGCGAAAGAACCACCCGGGGAATACGCCTACTTCGACACCCCCTACGAGCCGGATCCGGTGGCGGCGGTGCTGGTCAACTCGACCGGGTCGCAGGGCTGGGCGGTCGGCGGTCTACTGTCCAACGACGTGGCGCATCAGTCGCTGCTGGACACAGCCGACGTCTATCGCTACCCGGCCGAAGGGTCGGCGCCCATCGAGAAACCCGCCCCGATCGCCGCTGGCGCACCGGCGTTTGCGATCGGAGGCGGCGCCAAATGCGCGGCGCCCTGTGCCGACCGCGCCAACACGAACCTCGGGCCTGACGTGTGGCTGGAGAACGCCATGCGGCGGGCGGGAGAAATCTCGAATGTCGGGGCGTTCCTCTACACCGGCCCGCGAGTCACGACGGGGGAAACGGCCGGTCCGGCGGAGCTGGTCGTCCCCTACAAGAACGAGTTCGCGCGCTACGCCTCCGTGCTCGCGTCCAGCCCGAAGCCTGCATACGCCGCCGCCTCGCCTACGGACCTCGATGGCGCTGGAACCGAGGAATCGTTTGAGGAAGCGTTCAGCGGGAGCGGGTTCCCGTTCGCCAAGCCCACGTGCGCAGCGCCGGGCTGTCAATCCGCCTATTACTCCTTCACATCGGACGGGGTGTGCGTGATCGTGCTCGACACCAGCACGCCGGTGAACGAAGAACAGCTGACATGGCTCGAAGGCCAACTCGCCGAAGCCGCCGGCCGCAAGCAGCCCGCGATCGTCGTCGGCAACGCCGACCTCAGCGCTCAGGTCGAAGCGGGCGGCGGCGCCGGGGAAGCCGCGGGGAAGGTCGTGCGGGCCCTGCTGGGCGAAGGCCAAGCGGCCCCGAACGATGATGCGTCGGCCTACTTCTTCGACTCCCCCGAAAAGAACGTCAAACTCCCGCTGCGAGCGGGCGCCGCGATCTACGCCTACGGCTCGGGCACCCTCGGTTACGTCAGCTACGTCACCGAAGGAGCCGGGAACGGACAGGGCGAGGGGAAGGGCTTCATCGGCGCCAGCGGCTTCCTGCTGGCCCAGGTCGACGTTGCGCCCGCGGAGCGCAAACCCGGAAACGTCGCTCCCGTCACCGTGCAGCTGATTCCGAACATCGGCGAACTCGCCATGGAAGCGGAGGACGGGACCCTGCTGCGGCGCAGCCAGGCCGCGCTGTTCAGCGGGCTCGCGCGCCGTCCGCGCTCGGGCAATCGCGCCCACAACGAGACTCCCGAACCGGCCGGCGCACCCGAAACGAGCCCCTACATTCCGATTCCGTCGAACTGCGTCGGGACAGAATGCGCGATCGGCCTGGAACCGGAATACACGTTCACCTCCTCCGAACCGAAGGTCGGCATGTTCGTCAAGCCGAATCTCGCGAGCGGCAATTCCCGCGCTGTGCTGCTCGGCGCCAACGGTAAACCGGAAGCTGACTCGAAATCGGGCCTCTTCTGCGCCCTCAACAAGGGGGAGACGAACGTCACGATCGAAGCCGGCGGACTGTCCTACACGCTGCCGGTGACCGTCCAGGCCGGGAGCGCCCGCCAGCCGTGTGGCACCACGCCGCTTTCACAGCTGCCGGCCAAGCCACAGGAAGCCGAAGCGCCCGCCCCGGCACCGGCCCCGACGCCCGCCGGGGTCGCGCCGGCGTCCTCGGCACCGCTGGCGCTGCCCGTTCCGCCGGCACCGGCCGCTGCACTCGTCCCAAGACCGCCCGCCCAACCAACGCCGCCGTTCTTCGTGCCGGCCGCGCTCCCAGCCTTCGTTCTGCCGTTCGTCCCGCCTCCCGTCCCCACGCCGGCGCGCCCCACGCCGCCGAGCGGGACCTCGGCGGTGACCTCGCCCGTCGAGGCTCCCGAAAAGGAAGAGGAGGAGGAGGCGGCGCCCGAGTCCGTCAGCAACGAGGCGGTGGCCTACCGCGAAACCGAACACGAGCCCGCGCCCGAGTACATCCTCGGGATCGTGCTAATCGCCGCGTTCGCCGGCGCGTCGCTGCGCGGGCGCCCCGGCCGCCGCGGGCGCGAGGTGAGGGTGGCGCCCGCGACCATCTCCGCGATGCGCGCGCAGCGGCGGATGAGCTCGCGGCGCGGGCCGCGTCGATGAGCGCCATCGCGATCGAGCGCACGCCTGGGTTCACGCGCTGTTCACGACTTCTACACGAACTGAGCGCCCCGCCACGCCAATATCCGTGTATGACCGCACAAGCGACCAGATCGGAGCCCGATGTCTGACCTTCAACGTGCCCTTCGGAGCCTGCTGGCCCTGCTCTCGGGGGTTCTGCTGATGGGCGGAGCATTCGCCGCCGCGGCGCAGGCGGTCTCATACGGGGAAATCGAGCGCTTCGGCGAGAAAGGCACCGAACTCGGGCAGCTGAACGAACCGGAACCGGCCTTCGGGGTCGACACGAAGACCAACAACATCTACGTGGTCGACAATCCCAAGGGCGGCAAGACCTTCCGGATCCAGGAGTTCAGCGACGAAAAAGTCAAGGGCAAATGGGAAGCAGTCGCCTCCCAGACGTTCAAGCCGGCGAGCGGGTCCGAACCGGACGAAATCGAGGGCGTGGCGGTCGACCCGGAACTCGAACGGGTATACGTGCTCGCGCTCGAGACACGCAACGAAAAGGAGCCCGATCCGGAACTGCCCGCCGCCTCGACCATCTTCGCGTTCAACGCCAAACCTTCGGGCAAAACACTCGAACCGCTGGCGGGCACCGAAGGCGGGGTGTTCGTCAGCCCGACCGTCCTGCAGCCAAAGGCAAAAGAACAGGGCGTCCCGCTGCTGGAACCAGGCGGCATCACGGTCAACCCCACAACGCACGAACTGATCATCGTGGCAAGCATCGATCGTGGGCACAAGAACAAAAACGGGAACTTCGAACAGGAAGGGACCACGGTCCTGCAGCCGATCAACGAACATGGCGAACTGGGGCAGAGGTACGTCGACGAACACGATTACTTCGAAGAATGTGAATGCGTCAACTCACCGGTCGTATCGCCGAAGACGGGCAAGGTGTACGTGGTCGGCGAACTCGACCAGATCGACGAAATCCCGATGAGCTCGCACGGCACGGAACCGCCGACACCGGTCATCGAGTTCAACTGCGAAGAAGTATGTCCGCTGGAAGAACTGACGGAATTCCCCGGCGCATCTCCCGAGGGCGGCTCGCAGCTGTCGGTCGGGCCCGAAGGCAGGTTCTATATCAGAGCCAAGATCAGGCTTCAGCTCGGGGGAGACCAGCAATACGCGGGTGCGCTCGTCTTCAGCCCGGAACTCAAGGAGGAAGGCTGGACCGGCGGGCAGAGCCCGGCTTCGGCGGCGGGCAAATGCATCGTCCGCGAAGGCTTCGGGCCGGAAGAACCGTCGATTGCCGCCAGCGGGGAAGAAGACACGTTCTTCATGTTCCAGCGCAACTCGGAAACCGAAGAACCGGGCAAGCCGGGCAACGGCCCGAAAATTGTCGAGTTCGGGCCGACCGGGAGCGGCTGCCCGACGGCGAGCGCGACGGTGCCGACGGCCAAGGCAGGCGGCGTAGAAGTCGAACCCGTGCCGCTCGGCGAAAGGGTGACGCTGTCGTCGAAGCTCACGCAGGCCAACGCCCTGAGCGTCGAATGGACCTTCGGGCACGAAGGCAGCGAAACGGTGAACACGCGCGAGCAGCAGATCACCGAAGTGCAGCACACGTTCACGGAAGTCGGCGTGTTGACGATCAAAGAGAAGATCCACACGGACGATCTCGCGACGCCCGTGATCGAAGTCGAAAGGACGATCGACAGCGTCGGCCCGCCGACGGTCATCACAGAACCGGAACCGAAGGTCGAAGGCACGTCGGTGACGCTGAAGGGCACCGTCAACCCCAACGGCAAAGAAGTGACCGCGTGCGAATTCGTGTATGGGACCACGGTAGCGTACGGGTCGAGCATCCCGTGCTCGGAACCGGTGGGCAAAGGCGAAAAACCGGTCGCGGTCTCGGCGACGGTGAAAAACCTGGAAAAGCACAAGCTCTACCACTTCCGGCTCATAGCAGTCAACAGCAAAGGCGAAGGGAAAGGCGCCGACGAGACGTTCACGTCGGGACCGGCGCCCGCGGTGTCGATCGAAGCTGCCTCGTCGATCGGTCAGACCACCGCAACGCTCAACGCGAAGGTCAATCCGGAGGGCGCGGAAGTGACCAACTGCCACTTCGAATACGGCACCTCGAAATCCTTCGGGTCGCCCCCGGTCCCATGCACGGTTCTCGGTGACGGCGAAGCGCCCGTGCCGGTGTCCGCGGCTGTGAGCGGCTTGAGCGCCGGCACCACCTATCACATGCGGATCGTCGCGACCAACGCCTCCGGGACCACGGACAGCACGGAAGAAAAGACGTTTACGACCGTGGCCAAAGAAAAAGAAGTCGTGGTCGAAACGCCGACGACATCCAAAGAAACTCCGCCGACGGGCAACGGGGGCGTAGAACCACATCAGGAAACCAAGGAAGGCGAACCTGATGCGACCGTGGCGAGCGGCGGCTCGGCGTCGGTCAGCAGCTCGGGCGCGTTCACGCTGAAGATCAGCTGCCCGGCAGGCGACAAGAGCTGCTCGGGTACCGTGACCCTGCGCACGCTCAAGGCGGTGGTCGCGAGCGTCGGGCATCAGGCCAAGAGCAAGGCTGCGATCCTGACGCTCGCGACGGGCTCGTTCTCCGTGACCGGAGGCAAGACGACGACGCTGACGCTGCACCTGTCGAGCAAGGCGCGCGCTCTGCTCGCGCACACGCACACCGTCAGCGCGCGCGCCACGATCGTCGCGCGCGATCCGGAAGGCACCAGCCACACGACCTCCGTAAGCCTGACGCTGCGCCCAGCCAAGAAGCATCACTAGCAGGACAGCCGGCAGGCGGTCTCGGGGCGGCCGCGGCGGCCCCGAGACCGCTGGAGGAGGGCAGGACAAGGCCCGTGGCATGAGGCGGGCGGGCGCCACGGCGGGCGGGCTATCCAGCGGTTAATAGGCGTGGAACCGCCGCGCAGTCCGCACAGACTCGCTCATACGGCGACCGTTCGTTACCAGATTGTAAACGAATGTGACCAGCTTGTGAACACGGACGTCTGACAGGGCTGACATCACGGCCTGGCAACCTTGTCAACGCCTGCTGCGAAGACACTGCCGACTGGGAGCGGATGCTCCTTCTCGTCGTCACCTGGGAGCGGATCTCCCAATGGTCGGCGATGTAAATGCTAACCAGGAGGTAGTCGAGCAATGAAGTCTTCCCTTGCGCGCCGGATTGTGCCGGCGTGCGTCATCTCGGCGGCGGCTGTGGCCGCCGCCGTAGCACCGGGCACGGCGAGCGCCGCGCTCCTGACGAAATGCGGAGGCGCGCCGATTGAAGCGGCGGGCTCGTCGCTGCAGGCGGTCGCCCAGGACCAGGTGTGGAACCCTGACTTCAACAAATCCAAAGCGGCTGGCGCATGTAGCGGGAAACAGGGAACCAAAGGCACTCCGACGGTGACCTACAAATCGACCAGCAGCGGCAAAGGCTTCGCCGCGTGGCACGAAAAACTCGAATACGGAGCGCTCGGGTACATCGGCACCGACAACACCGTCAACCAGACCGAAAAAGAAGAGCTCGAAGCCGAGGGCACCAGTGAAGGGCCGGCAAGCACGGTCCTGACCATCCCGGTCGCTCAGGCCGCGGTGGCGATCGTCGTCAACCTGCCCGAAGGCTGCGAAGCCAAGTCCAAAGTGACGGGGCGTCTGGCGCTGAGCCAGAAAGCGCTCGAGGGAATCTACTCTGGTTCCATCAAAACGTGGGGCGCAATCACCGAAGACGGGGACGAACTCGCTCAGGTGGTCGGCGGACCGACGTGCAACAAAGAAGCTTCGATCACGCCCGTCGTGCGTAAAGACGCTTCTGGTACGACGCACATCTTCAAGCGCTTCCTCAACTGGACCGACCCCAACGCGTTGAAAACCAAATCCGGAGAAAAGACGTGGAACGAACTCTCCGAACTCGGGAACAGCACGCTGTGGCCGGAAACGATCACGCCGGCTGAAGGCGAAAAAGGCTCGGGGCTCCTGAAAAAGGTCGCCGAAACACCGAGCAGCATCGGCTACGCGGTGCTCGCCGAAGCTCGCGAACTCGGGTTCGCGCCGGAAAGCGGCGGCCCGGGCAAGCAGAAATTCTGGGTTGAGCTTGAAAACACCAACAAAAAAGGCAAAGCCACCTACTCCGACCCGTCGAGCAACGGCGACGCCAAAGAATTGAGCAACTCGAACTGCAAGAAGACCGTGTACACCAACGGGAAAGCATCGTTCCCGCCGCCGTCGGTGAAGTCCACTTGGAACGAAGTGACGACGGAACAGTTCTCGAAATCGTACGCGCTGTGCGGGCTGACCTACGACCTGGCGCTCTCGAACGCCGCGAAGTACAAGGTTGATGGGACGACGCAGGGCGAGGCCACGACGGTGGAGAACTACCTGCAGTTCGTGGTCGAAAAGAAGGGTGGTCAGAAGGAAATCGCGAACCACGACTACCTGGCACTGCCGAGCAACGTCCTGACAAGGGCGGACGAAGCCCCTGGCCTGATCGCCTGGGAAGAATAAGGTTCCTCGAGACTGCCGCTGCGGCGGTAGAACCGAAGCCTGACAGTTCGATCAGGTAGGACACGGCCGGAGCGCCCCAAGGAGGGGGTGCTCCGGCCGTTTTGTCGTTTGGGCCCGGGGTCGTCCTCCCCGCCTCACCGCGAGAGCGATCGATCGCGCGAGTCGCCTTCCGTTGGGATGTCCGATGCCCGGCGGGTCGGGGGCGCGCCACGCGCGTGGTGGCCGCGAGCCGAGTGAGCCGGGGTTCACAGGAAGTGTACAACTCCCACCAGGAAGATGAGGAATAGTACCGGCGGTGGAGTGCGGAGAGACGTCAGGAATGGAAACCCTGACCAAACCGGAGGTAATAGAACAATGATGTCACGCTTCGCGCGTCGGCGAGGACTTTTGCCGGCGTGCATTCTCTCGGCTGGCGCCCTGGTCGCCATGGCGGCCCCGGGCACAGCCGGCGCGTCGCTCGGCGAACAGTGCTCCGGCCCTAGCGTCACCGGGCAAGGAGCGTCGGTCGAGAAGATCGCGCAGGACAGCGTATGGGCGCCGGCGTTCAACACGTCGAGCGACAAACTGGCGTGCAACGGGAAAACCGGTTCGAAAGGCGAGCCGGTGATCACCTACACCTCCACGGGGAGTGGCGCGGGCCTGAAATCGTGGGGCGCCGAACTCAAAGAAGGCGAAAAAGCGCTGTTCGACGTCACGAACGCGTTCATCGGCACCTCCGAAGCCCCAAACTCGAGCCAGATAGCTGAGATCGAAGCCCAGCAGACGACGAGCACGCCGAAAACACTGGAGACGATTCCCGTGGTTCAGCTCGCGATCGCCGTCATCGTAAACCTGCCGAGCGGCTGCACGGCGACGAGCACCGCCGCCCCAGGCCGTCTGGTGCTCAACAACGCGACCCTGGAGGGCATCTTCCAGGGCACGATCAGCACCTGGAGCCAGATCACCGACGACGGCGACAAACTCTCCGGGGCGGGCTGCAACGCCGAAACGCCGATCACGCGCGTGGTGCGCCAGGACCAGGCGGGCACGACCCACATCCTGAAGCGCTACCTGGACCTCGTCAGCAACGAATCCTTCGAACTCGAAGGCGGGGGCACCGGCACTTGGAACGGGATCTCCGAAGGCACGCTGAACACGACGTGGCCGAAAGGACCCGTGGCTGTGGTCAAGCCGAAAAGCAAAGGCGACGCCGAAGAGGCGGCCAAGGTGTCGACGACGCCTGGCAGCATCGGCTACGGCAACCTCGCGGAAATCCGGAGCACGAATCTCTTCAGCGGGTCTGGAGGGGGACCCACCACGGCGCGCTTCTGGGTGGAGCTTCAGCACAGCTCGAAGAAAGGCAAAGCCACCTACTCCGATCCGTCGACCAACGGCGACGCGGCGGAAGTGGGCAACGCCAACTGCAAGAACACGGCCTACACCAACGGCGTGGGCTCGTTCCCGCCGCCGGCGATAACGGCGCCATGGAACGAAGTGACCACCGAGACCACGGAGAAGGAGTACACGCTGTGCGGCTTCACGTACGTGCTGGCGTTCACGACGTACTCGGCGTATCCGGGCACAACGCAGGCGGAGGCCACCACGGTCAACAACTACCTGCGGTTCGTGCTCGACAAGAAGGGCGGGCAGAAAGAAATCACAAACCACGACTACCTCGCGCTGCCCAAAGGCACGGTGGACACCGAGGCAGTCGCCGGCGCGGCGGCGATCGGCTTCTAGGGGGTAGCCGGTAGTCCCGCTGGGCTGGACAGAACAAGGACACAAATGAGACAGATTCGGCTGGCCGACTCGAATTGATCGAGTCGGCCGGCCGGCTCGTTCGGGTTGATAACGTCTGGCGTTGGTGGGATCACGGAATCTCCACATCTGTTGAGGTCGTGAGGCTCAGACTCTGGGGCCGATGCCGACAAGCAAGGAGGCGGTAGAGGAAATGAGCGTCGAGTCTGGGAGCGGATTCGGAGCGGACGTTCCCTGGGCGTCCTCGTCGCTTGCTGGTTCGCGTGGGTTTTTGGGGTTGGGTGGGCGGTTGGGTGGTTTGGGTGGGGGGATTGCGGAGGTTCGTGGGCCGGCGGTTTGTGTGCGGCGGGATGCGTTGTTTCGTCGGTTGTTGTTGTTGGCTGATGTGGTGGCGATTGTTGGGGCGTTTGTGTTGACGGTTGGGCTCGCGCGGCGGTCTGTGCAGTTGACGTGGGCTGCTGTTGCTGAGGTTCCGATCTTGTTGGTGTGTGCGAAGTTGACGGGTCTTTATGATCGGGATGAGTCGTTGTTGCGTAAGACGACGTTGGATGAGGCGCCGAAGTTGTTGCAGTTGGCGACGTTGTGTGCGCTGGTGGCGTGGTTCACGGGGGGGTTGCTGGTGCGTGGCCAGCTGGATCGTCATGAGGCGTTGTTCTTGTGGCTGGCGCTTGCGGGGTTGTTGATCTTGGTGCGTGCTGGGTCGCGGATGTTGGCGTTGCGTTTGGCGCCGGCGGAGCGGTGTTTGTTCATTGGGGAT
>Ga0187879_10001454_pt1 | contig 16267 bp, 13 predicted proteins | sample June2016WEW_19_1_FD_132423 | JGI IMG/M metagenome (GOLD analysis project Ga0187879, IMG submission 132423) | Peatland microbial communities from SPRUCE experiment site at the Marcell Experimental Forest, Minnesota, USA - June2016WEW_19_10 | ecosystem: Environmental > Terrestrial > Soil >... | reverse complement strand
TGTGGGAGTGGTGCGAGTCCCGTACCGGCACCCGCGCCGTGCCCTAAGCGGGCGGGTGGACCTCCACCACGGTGGCGGACCCCATGCCGCCCCCGGCGCAGAGCGTCCCCACACCGATGCCGCCGCCGCGCCGCCGCAGCTCGTGAATGAGCGTGACGAGGATCCGGGCCCCCGAGGCCCCGACGGGGTGCCCGATCCCGACCGCCCCGCCGTTCACGTTGACGATGTCGTGGGGGAACCCGAGCTTGCGGGCGCACGCCACCGACATCGATGCGAAAGCCTCGTTGATCTCGACCAGGTCCACGTCGGACTCGCTCAGCCCGGCCCGGTTCAGGGCCCGGGGGACGCACACCGTCGGGGCGAGTCCGGTGCGGGCCGGCTCTATCCCGCACGAGTTCCAGGAACGCACCGTCGCCAGCGGCTCCATCCCGTGGGCCTCGGCGTAGGAGCGGGCGACGACGACCAGGGCGGCGCCCCCGTCGGCGATGCCCGAGGAGTTCCCGGCCGTGATCGTCCCGTCGGGCCCGGTCAGCGAGGGGAGCGCCGCCAGCTTCTCCAGCGTGGTGTCGCGGCGCGGGTGCTCGTCCACGCTCACCGTGGTCGTCTCACCGCGGCCGGCCGGGACGACCACCGGCACGATCTCCTCGGCGAAGCGCCCGTCGTCGGTCGCCGCGACGGCGCGGATGTTCGAGTGGTACGACCAGTGGTCGGACTCCTCACGGGTGATGCCGCACTCGCGGGCCGTGTTCTCGCCCACCGTGATGAGCATGTTCATGTTGGGCGCGTCCGGGGAGTCGGGGTGGCTGGGCGGCAGGAACCGCTCCACGCCCCCGAAGGGGAAGGGCGACTTCTCGAAAAGGAGCGGCGAGCGGGTCATGGACTCGACGCCTCCGGCGATGACCGCCTCGGCCATGCCGGAGCGGATGTTGGCGGCCGCCTCCTGCACCGCCATCATGCCGGTGGCGCACTGACGCTGCGTCGTGCCGCCGGGCGTGTCGGGGGGCAGGCCCAGCGCGTTGGCGACGTAGCGGGCGGTGCAGCCGCCCCCCTGGAGGACCTCGCCGAGGATCAGGTCGTCGATGTCGCCGGGCTCGAGTCCGGAGGCGGCGATGACGCCGGCCACCGTCTGCATGCCGATGTCCTGGATCCTGAGCCCGGCGAGGCCCCGTCCGGAACGGCCGATCGGTGTGCGGATGGCGGCGACGATGACGGCGTCGGTGGCATCGGTCATGGCGTGCTCCTCAGGCCCGCACGAAGACGGGAATCGTGAAATCGTCGGAGATGGGTTGGAACGTCACCTTGAGCGGCATGCCGACCTGCAGCTCCTCGAAGGGGCAGTCGACGACGTTGGTCATCATGCGCGGTCCCTCGGCCAGGTCCACGATGGCGGCCACGTAGGGCACCCGGTCCCGGAAGGGCGGCTGGTCGTTGTTGTAGATGACCGACCAGGTGTAGAGCGTCGCATCGCCGCTCGCGTCGAACCACTCCACCTGCTCGCTCCAGCACTTGGGGCAGAAGGGCCGCGGGTAGTACGAGTAGGCGTCGCAGTCGAGGCAGTGCTTGATGAGGAGCCGCTCCTCCTTGGCCGCCTCCCAGAATTCGATGGTGTCGCCCTCCGGCGTCGGGAGGTCGAAACGGACCGTGGTCATGGCGCCTCTTCCTAAGGTCGTGCCTCGGCGGCCCGCGGCCCCAGGCAAGCAAACTCTGTCAAGCAAATTGGGTGGTCACCCCCGGGATTGACCCCCGGAGGCGCATCGGCCATGCTGCAACGAACCTGACACCGGCGTCAACTTCACGCACCGACCAGCCACTTGGGGGATCCGTATTCGTGTTGATGGACGAGCACCTGGCCCGCATGGCCGAGCAATTCGGCGACCGCACGGCCTTTGAGGTGGTCGACGTCGGGTCCATGACATTCGCCGAATGGGACGGCGCCGCCAACGCCATGGCGCGCCGCCTGCTCGACGCCGGCCTCGAGCCGGGCGGCCGGGTGGGCATCCACCTCCGCCCCGAGCTCGCCCTGCGCTGGCTGGTGTCGTACTCGGCGGCGCACCGGGCCGGGGGAGTGGCGGTGCCGATGAACCCGCGCCTGGCCCCGGCCGAGGTGGCGCACGTGCTCACCCACTCCGGCGCCACCGTGGTGGTGGCCGACGGCGACCTGGTCCGGAGCGACCTCGAGGCAGCCGATGGCCGCCTCGTCGCCCTGGTCGACGCCGGGGCGGAGGACGGCGCCACGGGTGCAGAGGGCTCCCCGACGTCGGTGCTCGGCTGGGCCGAGGCCACCGCCGGCGACAGTTCGCCGTTCCAGGCCCCGCGCGAGTCCGACGCCCTGGCCGACATCCTCTACACGTCGGGGACGACCGGCCGGCCCAAGGGTGTGGCGGTGCGCCACTCCAACGGCTCCATGATCGGGGCGGTCGAGCCCAACTGGACGGGCGGCTGCTGGCTGCACGCCAGCCCGCTGTTCACCTTCGCCGGCATTGCGCTCGTCTACACGCCCATGAAGCTCGGCCTGCAGGTGATCTATCAGCCGCGCTTCGACGCCGACCGCTGGTTGCGCGTCGTCGAGGACGAGCACCCGGTTGCCGTCTTCCTCGTGCCCGCCATGGCGCACCTGCTCATCGACCATCCCCGCTTCGCCGACGCCGATCTCTCGTCGGTGCAGATGTGCTCGGTGGGCAGCGCCCCACTCGCCCCCTACGTCGTCGAGCGGCTGCAGGACAAGATGCCCGACGCCATGGTGTCGAACAACTACGGCATGACCGAGGCCGGCTCCGCCTACTGCATCATGCCCAAGGGCGAGGCGGTGAAGCGCCCGGGCTCGGTCGGCCAGATCGCCGCGCCCGCAGTCGTCCAGATCGTCGACGAGCAGAGCCGGACCCTGCCGCCCGACGAGGTGGGCGAGGTCCGCCTCCAGATGCCGGGCCGCCAGCGCGAGTACTACCAGGACCCCGAAGCGACGGCCGAGACGTGGCGGGATGGCTGGCTGATCACCGGCGACCTCGGCAAGCTCGATGCGGACGGCTACCTCTACATCGTCGGCCGCTCCAAGGACGTGATCATCCGGGGTGGCAACAACGTGCACGCCACCGACGTCGAGCACGTCCTGGTCCAGCACGACGCGGTCAAGGAGGTGGCGGTCGTCGGCGCGCCGCACCCGGTGCTCGGCGAGGACGTGGTGGCCTTCGTCGTCCTCCAAGCCGGCGCCGGGGCCGATGCCGAGGCGCTGCGCGCCTTCGGGCTCGAGCACCTGGCCGACTACAAGGTGCCCCGGCAGTTCATCTTCGTCGACGAGCTGCCCCGCAACCCGACCGGCAAGGTCATCAAGCCCGAGCTGCGGGCCCGGCTCGCCGCCGCTCCGGCCTGACGCACGCGGCCGGCCCCGGAGACACCCGCGTGGACCCGCTGCACGACCTCACACTCGGCGACGTCGTGCGGGAGCACCGACGCAGCCGCCCGCAGCGGACCGCCCTCGTGTGCGGCGAGTACCGCAGCACCTACCCCGAGCTCGATACCCGGACGAACCGGTTGGCCAACGCCCTCCTGGCCGCCGGCCTCGGCGAGGGCGACACCGTCCTGTGGCTCGGGCAGAACTGCCACCGGCTGATCGAGACCCTGGTGGCCTGCGCCAAGGCGGGCACCGTGCTCGTGCCCGTCAACTGGCGCCAGAGCGCGGACGAGCTGGTCACCGTGCTCGACGACGTGGCGCCGTCGCTGGTGATCTGGCAGTCCGAGGAGATCGGCCCGACGGTGCAGGAGGCCCGCGATCGCTGGGGCGGCACGGCCCGTTGGCTGCGCCACGATGCCGACGCCGGCGTCGCGCGCGGGGAAACCTACGAGGCGTTCCTCGCCTCGGGCGGCCCGGACGACCCCGGGCGAGCCGTCGACCCGGCCGCCCCCGTCATCGCGCTCTTCACGGCCGCCTTCGGAGGGCGGCCCAACGGCGCGCTGCTCTCGCACGACGCGGTCCTGTCCCAGGCGCTCATGGTCGCGCTGGTGCAGCGCATCACGGAGGACACCGTCTACCTGAACTCCGGGCCCATGTTCCACATGGCAACGCTCATGACGACGTTTGCCGCGCTCCACATGGGCGGCACCAACGTGATGACGCGCCGGGTCGACGCGGAGGAGCTGTGCCGGCTCATTGAGGCCGAGCGGTGCAATTACGGCTTCTTCATGGGGCCGACGTCCGCCGAGATCCTCGAGCTCAACAAGAACGGGCGCTTCGACCTCTCGTCCCTGCGCACCTTCGGCGGCAACGCGGCCTGGAACGCGATGGTCCGGGTCGACGACAGCCCCTGGGGCACCCACCCCGCCGGCTACGGCCAGACCGAGGCCACCGGCATGCTCACCTTCAACGCCCTGGGCATGGGCGCGACGGGCACCAGCGGGCGTCCCTCGCCCTGGGTGCAGGTGCGCATCGTCGACCCGGCGGGCAACGACGTGGCCGACGGCGAGACCGGCGAGATCGTGGCCCGCGGCCGGGTGCTCACCCGCGGCTACCACGACCGGCCCGAGCTCAACACCGAGCGCATCCGCGGTGGCTGGTGGCACACCAGCGATCTGGGTCGTCGCGAGGCCGACAGGTCCATCACCTTCGTGGCGCCCCTGACCCGGATCGTCAAGTCCGCCGCCGAGAACATCTACCCGGCCGAGGTCGAGGGCTGCCTCAACCGCCATCCCGGCGTCAAGGAGGCCGCCATCATCGGCGTGCCCGATCCCAAGTGGACCCAACGGGTGGTGGCGGTCGTGGTGCGCGCGGAGGGCCCCGACGGGCAGGCGGTGACGCCGGAGGAGCTGATCGCGCACTGCCGCTCGCTCATCGCCTCCTACAAGAAGCCGTCCCAGGTCGAATTCGTCGATGAGCTGCCCCGCAAGGGGTGGGCCGTCGACTACGACGCGCTGGACGACCGCTTCGGTGGCGGGGGCTACCCGGGCCTGGGCTCCTCCATCTGATCGGGCTGATCGGGCCGGGCCCGAACGGCGCTCAGAATCCGGCTGCGCTCACCACCGACTTCAGGGCGGCCATCTGCTCGCAGAAGTGCGCCGGGGAGCCGTGGTCGAAGCGCACGCTGAACCCCGTGGCGCCGATCCCGACGTAGGAGGCCAGGAACTCGGCCGTCCGGTCCGGCTGGCCGAGAGGGTCGATGGGCGGCTCGGGGGCCAGGATCAGCTTCAGGGGCCGGCCGTGCTCCTCGGCCCGGCGGGCCAGGTCGTCGCGCACCGTGGCCGCCGTCAGCAGCTCGGTCAGCTCGTCGATCTTGAACCCGAAGGGCATCCAGGCGTCCCCGAGCTCGAGGGCGCGGCGCAGCGAGCGGCGGGTGCGGCCCCCCACCCAGACCTCGACCTCCCGCGGCAGGCCCGAGGGCTCCACGATGAACCCCTCGAAGTCGTAGTGCGTCCCGTGGTACTCGGGCACCCGCTGCCCCCAGGCGGCGCGGATGGCCCGGATGGCGTCATCCGACCGCTCGCCCCGCCCCTCGAACTCGTGCCCGAGCAGCTCGAACTCGGGCTTGAGCGACCCGACGCCGATGCCGGCGATGACGCGCCCGCCGCTGAGCACGTCCAGCGTGCCCAACCGCTTCACCAGCTCGAGCGGGTGGTGGTAGGGAAGGACGGCCATGTGGGTGAGCAGTCCCACGCGCGATGTCTTGGCGGCCAGGAAGCCCAGGGTCGAGAAGGGGTCGAAGTAGCGGCCGCCGCGCACGGTGGACGCCGCCGAGGGGATGGCGATGTGCTCGGAGCAGGCCACCCAGTCGTACCCGAACTTCTCCGCCTCCTGCACCACCCACACCACGTCGTCCACGCCGGCCGTCACCTCCCACTCCGGCGGGTCGAAGCGCGGGTTCATGTGCAGCACGGGCGTCACGATGCCGAGGGCGAGCGCCATGCCCGCAACGTATCCGTCGCGGACCGACCGTGCCCGATGGCCCGGATCCGGCGTGCACCGCCGCCCGCCGCCTGCCGCCCGCCGCCCGCCGCATGGCATGTGACGCGCTGATGAACTCTCTCTTGCACACCCCCGAACGCGTCAGCGGGCGGGTGGGGTCTCGTATACTGGTTTCATCATGACGCAGCAAAGCGCGCTGAACGTCCGGCTCGTCTCAGGCCAGGAGGGCGGGAACTCCCTTGGTCAGTCGCGCCTTGCCATGTCCGAGGTACAGATCTGTGGGATCCCCAAGCTGTGCAGCCTGGAGGTGGCCGCGACGCCGTAGCAGGGACTTTCACACAGTCCCGACGTCGAGGAGCCGCTTCCCACAGGGGAGCGGCTCTTTTGCGTTCGGGCGACCGAAGACCCGCGGTGGGTCAAGACCGAATGACAGATCGAATGGAATCGACAATGTACGAAATCACCACTTCGAAAGCGAGGACCACCATGACAACGGCGCTCTGCCGACGCTGCGGCTTCCACCCGGCCTCCCCTCGTATCGCGGGGTACTGCTCGTGGGACTGCCACGACGCGGACGACGAGGAGGACAGCGACGAGGACGGCGAGCAGGCGGCCTGACGTTCGGGCCGCCCGGATCTCGGCCGAGTTGGGCGCGCCGACCGATCAGTCCGGGATCTCGGCTGCCACCGCGGCTGGTGCGAGCGGTGCCGTAGCTGGCGCCGTGCTCGGTGCCGGTGTCGAAGAGAACCGTTCTTGGAGTGCACTTGAACCGACATTGGATTCTCTTGAGCCGGGCATCGGATTCCCATGAGAATCGATCGCCGCGTCGGTGCCGACCCCTGTGCGCTGAGATCTGGCTGAGGATTCAGACGACTTCGCCGGGGAAGCGCAGCCGGGCCAGCTGCGTCGACTGCGCGACCACCTGCCCCTCGCTGTCCCACAGGATGCAGGTCTCGTCGACCATGCCGCCGGCCACCAGGTTGGCCGTCATGCGGATCCCGAGCCAGCCCGGCGCAGGACGCGCCCGGACGTAGGCGGACATCTGCAGCGTGGGTACCCAGCCGGTCGAGCCGATCCGGAAGGTGGCCGGCGGAATGGCGTCGGCCGTGAAGAGAAGCGAGAGCGGATCGGGCTCCCGCCCGTCCGCGAACCTGGTCCAACCGCGCAGCTCGGCCCGGGCATCCGCGGGAGGGTGCGGGTCGGCCAGGGGCATCGTGGCCGGGTCCAGCCGGAGGTCGAGCACCTCCATGATCCCGACATGCACGCCGCCGGGCATCCGTGGTGGGAGCCGGACGCACTGCTCTGGATCCGGGGCCTGCAGCGGCTCGATGGCGTCGTACCGTACGGAGGCCCCGGCAGGAAGCGCTCCGAGCACGAACACCGCGTCCACCAAGTCGGTGCCGCTCTGCACGAGCACGGCGCGCACGTGCGCCGCGGAGCGCCCGCGGCGCAGCAGATTTGTATAGACCGTGGCGGGCCCGAGACCGGGCGGCCGCAGGTAGGTGATGGAGGAGGACACGACCTCCCAGTCCGGGTCGTCGTCCCCACGGCCCGCGATGACCGCGGCCCGACCCAGTAGCGCCAGGAGGTAGCCGCCGTTCGGCTTGTCGCCCACCGTCCACAGGTCGTGGACCTCGGTCTCGAACAGGTCGGGGTCACCGGTGGGCCGAACCACGGTCGCCGCGTCGAAGGAGAGGTCGGCGGGCTCCCGCATGCACCCGGACCCTACCGGCGGCGAAGATGGCATATGACGTTCGACATGGAGGCCACCTTCGGCGACGACTACCTCTACTTCTACGAGGAGTCCATCGACGACGAGCACTCGGATGCCGATACCGCCGAGATCCTCGGCCTGCTCGACCTGCCGCCGGGGTCGCGCATCCTGGACGCGCCGTGCGGCCACGGCCGGATTGCGCGCCGGCTGGCCGCCGCGGGCATGCAGGTAACGGGTGTCGATCTCACGCCGGCCTACCTCGAGCAGGCCCGCGCCGACCCGAGTCTCCCCGCCGACGCGGTCACCTACCTGGAGGGTGACGTCCGCAGCCTTCCGGTGGATGGGCCCTTCGACGCGGTCGTGTGCTGGCTGAACTCGTTCGGCTACTACGACGACGACGACTGCCACCGGGTCCTGAGGGAGTTCCACCGCGTCCTGCGACCGGGCGGAAAGGTGGCCATCGACACCATGCACCACGACGGCGGTGTCCGACACTTCACCCCGGAGCCCGACGCCGTCGTCGTGCAGCGCGGCGACCACACCATGGTCGAGGTCTCCACCTTCGACCCGGTGAGGGGCCGGATGGTCATAGAGCGCACCGTCCACCGTGACGGAGTGGTTCGGCACGCGTCGTACTTCGTCCGGCTCCCGACCCCGCCGGAGTGGGTCGTGTGGCTCGAGGCGGCCGGCTTCCGGGACGTGATGTTCCGGGCCGGGGGCGGCGGGCCGCTGGAGCTGGACAGCTGGGAGGTGGTGGTGGTCGCCACCGCCTGAGGAACCATCCACAAGGTGTCCTTTCGGGCATACCCTGCGTAGGAAGGGACAACTCGGCCGGACTCAAGGAGTGGTCGAGAGCTGGAACGGCACCAGAGCGGATCCGACGGCGGGGTGTTCACCTACCCGACCAACGGTGGCCCGACGTTCTACGGATCGACGGGCTCCATCGTGCTCAACGCCCCCATCGTGGGGATCGCCGGGTAGCCCCGGCGCCAGCAGGGCCGCCCGCCCGGAGGAACCCGGGCGGAGCAGGGGCGGCGGGCCAACCGGGAGGGGGCGCCCCGGACGTCCGAGTACAGTGAAAGGTGACACGGCTGTCAGCAATCGATCCGCCGGGAACACCCTGGCCGGGGCCGGTGGCGGGCGATCGTGGTGACACGCACCGTGCCGCTGGGCCCGCTCCGGGGCGGGCCTCGAGGGAGGGCCATGAACGTCGATCTGCAGGCACTCGCAGGACCGAGGGACCGCCTCATGGTGGACGGTGCCGTGGACCCGGTGACCGCCGAGGTCATCCGGGGGGCCATGGAGACGGTCTGCTTCGAGATGGCGATGTACGTCTCGCGGACGGCCACCACGCCGATCCTGAACCAGTCCAACGAGCGCAACGCCACCATCCTCGACGGCAAGGGACGTCTGGCGGCGCTGAGCGTCGGCATCCCCCAGTTCATGCTCACCTCGACCCTGCCCGTGCGCTTCGCCCTCGACTTCCTCGGCGTCGACGAGTTCCGCCAGGGTGACGTGTTCGTGGCCAACGACCCGTACCACGGCGGCGGCCACCTGCCCGACTACAACGTGTTCGCCCCCGTCGTCGTCGACGGCCACCTGGTGCTCATCGCCTCCATCCAGTGCCACCACGGCGACACCGGCGGCGCCGTGCCCGGCGGCTACAACGTGACGGCGGCCGACATCTGGGGCGAGGGCGTGCGCTGGCCCGTCGTCAAGGTCCTCGACCGGGGCATCGAGCGGCGCGACGTGCTCTACGCGCTGCAGGTCAACAACCGGCTCGACGGGTATCTCGGCGACCTGCGGGCGCAGATCGGGGCGGCCAAGCAGGCGGCCGACGGGCTCCAGGGCCTCGTCGCGCGCTACGGCACCGACATGATCGAGTCCGCCGTCGACCACATGATCGACTACGCCGCCAAGCGCTTCGCCGAGGAGATCACCGCGTGGCCCGACGGCGTCTACGAGGGTGACGCCTACGTGGACCACGACCCGCTCGGGAACCCCGACATCCACCTGCACGCCAAGATCACCGTCGACGGCCCGAAGCTGACGATCGACTACACGGGCTCGGACGAGCGCCAGGAATTGGCGGCCTGGTCGACCTTCGGGAACACGCGGGGGTACACCGTGGCCCAGATCGCCGCCATGATGGACCCCGAGATCCCCAAGAACGAGGGGTTCTTCAACTCCATTGAGCTGATCGTGCCCGAGGGGTGCGTCCTGAACCCGCGGCCCGGTCGCCCGGTCTCGGCGGGGACGCACCATCCGGGGGCCGACATCGGCGAGGTCATCGCGGTGGCGCTGTCGGGCGTGCTGCCCGAGCGTGCCGTGCCGCAGACCTACAAGACGGGGATCCCGACGACGATCCGCGGGGTGGACCCTCGCAGCGGCCAGGTCTTCGTCGACGGGTCGGCCGAGGTGTACGCCGGCTGGTGCAACGCGGCGAAGGGGATGGACGCCTGGGGCGCGGTGTCGGCGTCGTTCGGCAACCTGTGGAAGGCGACGGCCGAGATCAACGAGTCGCTCTACCCCCACATCCAGTGGAGCCGGGACTACCGGACGGACTCGGGCGGCGCGGGGCAGTGGCGCGGCGGGTGCGGCTCGCACTACATCAAGGAGGTGCGGGTGCCCTCCGCGGTCTACACCTACGTGGTGGGGATGAAGTACCCCATGCCCGGGATCGCCGGCGGGGGCAAGGGGGCGCCCAACAGGCTGACGCTGCGGTACGGGTCGCCCGACGAGCTGGTCGTCAAGCACACGGCCGACTGGGTGCCCATGGAGGCGGGGGACAAGATCAACTTCGACTACGGCGGCGGGGGCGGCTGGGGCGACCCGCTGGAGCGACCCGCTGCGGCGGTGCTGGACGACGTCCTCGACGAGTACGTGAGCGTGGAGGGCGCCCGGGGGGACTACGGCGTCGTCCTGGTGGGGTCCCTCGAGGAGCTCACCCTGGAGGTCGACGAGGTGGCGACGGACGCCCGGCGGGCCGAGATGCGCGCCGAGCGGTCGGCCGCCTGAGCGACGCCGGTCACAGACCCGGTTACGGGCTCCGGCGCAGTCGTACGTAGGATCGGGTCATGAGCGGAGGCATCGCGGCGTGGGGCACCTACCTGCCCTACTGGCGGCTCCAGCGGTCGGCCATCGCCGGCACGCTCGGGAGCGGCGGTGGCAGGGGATCCCGCGCTGTCGCCTCCTACGACGAGGACACCACCACGCTGGGGGTGGAGGCGGGGCGGCGGGCCCTGGCGGTCGGCCCCGGACCCGGGGCGGTGCAGGACCTGTTCCTGTCCACCCCGGACCCGGGGTATCTCGACAAGACCAGCGCGACCACGGTGCACGCCGCGCTCGGGCTCGGGCGCGCCTGCGGGGCCTATGACTTCGCGGGGTCGTCGCGCTCCGCGGTGGCGACGTTGCTGCAGGCGCTGGCGGGCGCCGGCGCCGGTGCCGGCGGGCGTGGTCGAACGACGCTGGCCGTCCTGTCCGACCTGCGGACCGGGCTGGCGGGCTCGGCGGAGGAGCGCGACAGCGGCGACGGAGCGGCAGCGTTCGTCTGCGCGCCCGGGGGTGCGGTCGCCGATCTGGTGGGCCGCGGCTCGGCGAGCGACGAGTTCCTCGACCGCTGGCGCGTGCCGGGTGACGCGGACTCGCACGTGTGGGAGGAGCGTTTCGGCGAGGAGCTCTACGTGCCGCTGGCCCGCGAGGCCTTCGCGGCGGCGTTGAAGGACGCCGGGCTGGCGGAAGGGGACATCGACCACGCCATCGTCACCGGCCTGCACGTGCGTGCGGTCAAGGCCACCGTGTCGGGCCTGGGTGTGCGCGACGGCGTCCTGGCGCCGGACCTGACCGGCTCGGTCGGGAACCTCGGTGCGGCGCACGCCGGTGTGGCGCTGGGCGACGTGCTCGAGCGCGCCGAGCCGGGACAGGTGATCGCCGTGCTGTCGCTGGCCGACGGCGCGGACGCCTTCATCCTGCGGACCACCGACGCGCTGGCGGACGCGCAGCGGGCCCGGGCCGAGGCGGGCGTGCCCTCCGTGGCCGAGCAGGTGGCCGCGGGACGCGATGACCTCACCTACGCGACGTTCCTGACCTGGCGGGGGCAGCTGCGCCGCGAGCCGCCGCGCCGCCCCGACCCCGAGCGCCCCGGCGCCCCGACCGTCCACCGCTCCGAGGAGTGGAAGTACGGCTTCGTGGCCAGCCGCTGCCTCGTGTGCGGTTTCCGCCACATGCCCCCCACCCGGGCCTGCCTGTCCTGCCACGCCATCGACCAGATGCAGGCGGAGCGGCTGGCCGACGTGCCGGGCACCGTGGCCACTTTCACCATCGACCACCTGGCCTACTCCATGTCGCCCCCGGTCGTGGGCGTCATCGTCGACTTCGACGGCGGTGGTCGCTACCGCTGCGAGATGACCGACGTACGGGCGTCCGAGCTGTCCATCGGCGACAGGGTCGCCATGACGTTCCGCCGCGTGTGGACGGCGCAGGGCGTGCACAATTACTTCTGGAAGGCCCGTCCCGCCGGCGATCCGGCCGCGCCGTCCGGCGGGGACCCAGACGGGGAGCGAGGAGAGTAGGAGCGATGGCGAGCAGCGGCATCAAGGACCAGGTGGCCATCATCGGCATGGGCTGCACACGATTCGGCGAGCTGTGGGACAAGGGCGTCGACGACCTCCTGACCGACGCGGCCACGGAGGCGGCGACGTCGGCCGGGATGTCGATCCATGACATTGACGCCTTCTGGCTCGGCACCATGACGTCGGGTGTGTGCGGCGTGACCCTGTCGCGGCCGCTCAAGCTGGACTACAAGCCCGTGACCCGGGTGGAGAACTACTGCGCCACGGGATCGGAGGCCTTCCGCAACGCGTGCTACGCCGTGGCCTCTGGTGCCTACGACACCGCGATGGCCATCGGAGTGGAGAAGCTCAAGGACACCGGCTTCTCGGGCCTCACGGGAATCCGCCCCGTGGGAGACGGCACGGACCCCGGGCTCTCGTCGCCGGCCGCCTTCTCCTTCCTGGCTCCGTCCTACGCCTACAAGTACGGCGTCGACCGGGACCAGCTGAAGGAGGTCATGGGCCGCATCGCGTTCAAGAACCACCAGAACGGGGCGCGCAACCCGCGGGCGCAGTTCCAGAAGGAGGTCTCCATGGAGACCATCGCCAAGGCGCCGCTCGTGGCCGGCGACCTCGGCGTCTTCGACTGCAGCGGAGTGAGCGACGGCTCGGCGGCGGCCATCATCTGCCGGGCCGAGGACGCCCACCGCTACTGCGAGAACCCGCTGTACGTGAAGGCGCTGTCCTTCGTCGCCGGGCCGGCGGCGGGACCGATCGACCCCGGCTACGACTACACGACCTTCGAGGAAGTCGTGCGCACGGCGGCCGACGCCTACGCGCAGGCGGGGATCACCGAGCCCCGGGCGCAGCTCGCCATGGCGGAGGTGCACGACTGCTTCACGCCGACCGAGCTGGTGCTCATGGAGGACCTGGGCTTCGCCGAGCGGGGCACAGCGTGGAAAGAGGTGCTCGAGGGCACCTTCGACCGCGACGGGGACCTGCCGGTCAACCCCGACGGCGGCTTGAAGTCGTTCGGGCACCCGATCGGCGCCTCGGGCCTGCGCATGCTCTTCGAGTGCTGGCTCCAGCTCCGCGGCGAGGCGCCGGCCGACCGCCAGATCAACACCGTCGGCCCCGGCCGCACCCTCGGGCTCACGCACAACCTGGGCGGCGCGCCGGGCGAGGGCGTCAGCTTCATCGGCATCGTCGGCACCGAGCTCGGCTGATGAGCGAGTCGGAGGCCCCGGGAGTCGACCTGCTGGCCGAGAGCGACGACCAGGCGGCCCTGCGCCAGCTCGCGCGCGACGTGGCGACCCGCGAGGTCGCGCCGCGGGCGCACCAGGCCGACGAGGAGGGCGCGGTGCCGGCGGAGGTGCGCAAGGCGCTCGCCGCGGCCGACCTGCTCCGCATCACCGTGGGGGAGCGCTGGGGTGGCATGGGGCTGGGCGACGTCGAGGCCTCCATCGTGCTGGAGGAGATCGCGCGGGCCGACGTGTCGTCGGCCATCTGCTGCCAGCTCACGTACAACGGCCCGCCGCGGGGGATTGAGCATCTCGGTCCGGACGCGATGAAGGAGCGCTGGCTCCCGGCGGCGGCCGACGGCGAGGCGATCATCAGCATCGGGATCACCGAGCCCGACGCCGGCTCCGCCGTGCAGAACATGCGCGCGGCGCTGGTGGAGGACGGACCGGGGCGCTGGCGGCTCAACGCCTACAAGAACTACTCGACGCTGGGCGACGTGGCGCAGGGCGTACTGGTCTGGTGCCGCTGGCCCGGTGGCGAGGGGGCCAAGGGCATCGGCGCGGTGATCGTGCCCACCGACCGCGAGGGCGTGTCGGTCACCGGGCGGCACCAGGGCATGGGGATCCACGCCGCCACCGAGGCCGAGCTGGCCTTCGACGGTGTGGAGATCACGGCCGACGACGTGCTGCTGGCGGGGGACCCGGGCAGCACGGACGCGTTCAAGGTGCTGTTGTCGCACCTGAACCACGAGCGCTGCGGCAACGCGTCCATGTGCATCGGCGCCGCCCAGGGCGCGCTGGAGCACGCCGTGCGCTACATGAACGAGCGGGTCATCGGCGGCCGTCCGTTGGCCGAGCTGCAGGGCCTGCAGTGGAAGCTGGCCGACATGGCGGTGCAGCTCGAGGGGGCCCGGCTGCTGCTGGCCCGGGCCGTGCGGCTCGCCGGTCCGGGCGGGACGCCGCCGCCGCTGGAGACGGCGCTGGCCAAGACGGCGGCGAACCTGGCCGCCAAGTTCGTGTGCGACGAGGCGATGCAGATCCACGGCGGCTACGGCTATTCGCGCGAGTACCCCCTCGAGCGGGCCTACCGCGACATCCGCGGCCTGTGCTTCGGCGCCGGGACGGTGGAGGCGCAGCGTAACTTCATCGGCCTGCGGGTCTCGGCCGGCGGCCGGACGAGCTCGCCGGGGTGGAGGGATCCGCTCGCGTAGGGCGTCCCTTCCGCCCGCCCTCGGCGGGGCCGTTCGCCTACTATGACGGCGGCGTCAGGCTGGGCACGGGGGAAGTGGGATGGGGAAATTCAGGTCGCGGAGTTCGCAGCTGGCAGCCGCGCTGCTCTTCGGCGCCCTGGTGGTCCCTCTGGTCACCGCCCCGCCGGCGTCCGCCTCGCCGTCGGCGTCCACACCGGGGAGCAGCGTCCCGACGGTGCACGGCGGCCTGAAGGGGCAGTCCGGGTACCTCGTCTACTGGGACCAGAACGAGGAGGTGGACTTCCTCTCCATGCCGACCGGCTTGCAGGGCCAGCTCCTCCCGGCATGGGACCTGAACGGGCAGGTCTGCGTGCTGCCCGACGGCCGCTTCGTCGGCGGCTACGACCCGACGCTGCCGAGCCAGCACAACCTCGGTGGGCTCAAGCCCTACAAGCAGCCGGCCGACGGCGAGGAGCTCGACGAGCCCAACGGCTCGTTCAGCGGCCAGACCCTGTACGTGCCGGGACCGTACAAGATGCCGGGCCAGTCGATCGGGAGTGACTCACCGCCGAGCTCGAACGGGGTCTTCAACAACAACCAGACGTACACCGGGTGCGCGATCGACAGCCATCAGAACATCTTCGGGAACGACATCGCGACCGCCCAAGGCGCGTTCCCGGCGCCCAGCAGCGGGCGGCTGATCGAGTGGTTCGCGCCGAACTACACGACCGACTGCATCGTGTACGGACCCACCGCGGGTGGGTACGGGCCGCACCACACGGACGGCACCGGCGGGTTGGCCCAGCCCGGCACGATGGCCCTCGCCCCCAACGGCGACCTGCTGATCCCCAACGTTGGCACCTCCAGCGTGCTGCGCTTCGCCCACTCGTCGTTCCCCACCAGCGCGGCGCAGTGCCCGGGCGGGGTGTACCCGCGCCGCAAGGTCCAGGTGTCGACCTTCTACAAGGTCTCATTCCCCGCCGGCATCGCCAAGGATCCCACCTGCGGCTGCTATGCCATCAGCAGCTACATAGGCGATCCCTCCATCGTCTGGGTCACCGCCAGCGGGCAGCCCGAGCCGGGACGGGGCTCGGTGCCCGGCACGACGGTGGCGGACCTCGGGAAGAGCCCGGATCAGTACAACCCCTTCGGCATGGCCTTCGCACCCGACGGGACGCTGTACTTCGTCGACATCCATATCGCGTGCAGCGGCCCCCTGACGGGGTGCGGGCCCGCCGACTACGGGGGCCGGGTCATGCGCGTGACCTTTGCCAACGGCCAGCCGTCCACGCCGGCGGTCGTGGCGAGCGGCTTCGACTTCCCGACCAGCGTGACGGTGTGCGTCCCCGCTCACGTGCGCTGTCCGTACCCGTCGGGGAAGGTCGAGGCGCCCTTGTCGGGTCCTGCCGAGAACCCGACGCCGGCCAAGGGTCCCGCGTCCGACAAGCCCGCGACCGCCGGCTTCGGCTGAGTCGGTTGTCGGGGCGGAGGGCGCTGCGGCACGCGCCACGGAGGCACGGTGCCCGGTGGGTGCTCGGGGCCGTCGCGCTCGGCGCCGTCGTGTTGGCCGGATGCGGGGGCTCGTCCTCGTCGACCAGTGGCACCCCGTCCGCGTCGGCGGCCATCCCCACCCCGGTCAGCTCCTGGGACTGGCCCAGCTACGGGCACGACGCCCAGCACAC
>Ga0187879_10001453_pt1 | contig 16268 bp, 9 predicted proteins | sample June2016WEW_19_1_FD_132423 | JGI IMG/M metagenome (GOLD analysis project Ga0187879, IMG submission 132423) | Peatland microbial communities from SPRUCE experiment site at the Marcell Experimental Forest, Minnesota, USA - June2016WEW_19_10 | ecosystem: Environmental > Terrestrial > Soil >... | reverse complement strand
GGCTCAGGCAACATTCGGCCCCGTAGCCCTCTAATTTGCGGATGAGGTCTTCGTTGGAGAAGGTGTTGAGGCGGCAGAAGATTTCCCCCACGACACCGATTAAGGGAGTTTCGGGGTCGTACCGCGCGGGCACACGCCGGAACCGTTCCCGCGCCCGAATCACCGCTTCAACCAAACTCAGGAGCTGGCAGTCCATGTCCCCACAACTGCTCTCGAGCGTCTGGCACAAATCCTGGAGCGAGGTTTGAAAGGCGCGGTCCGCGGCGCCGGGAGTGGTTTCATAAGGACGGGTTTTCAGCAGCGCGCGGTGAATCGTGTCGGATGCTACCAGGGCCCGCCAGCCGGCGCGCAGAAATGCATTGGTAATGTCGCCCAGGTCCGCATAGCCATTCTGGCTGGTCGGTGATAACACCTGGACGTCGCCGTAGCCGGCCTCGCGCAAGACCTTTTTCAGGAACGGGGCGTACTGGCCGAACCGGCATGGACCTTCGGCGGTGGGCATGAAGAAGGCAGTCTTGGCGGGCCGGAATCCCGGCATTTCGATGACCCGCAGGAAATCGCCCACCGTGACCTTGGCCGGGTAGCACTCGTCGCCGGTCGTGTGTTTGCCCCCTAATTCGCGCGTCCGCTCGTTAGATGGGGGAGTAGGCTGCGCATCGATGCCCAGCCAGCGAAAAGTGGCCGCGAAGGCTTCCGAACTGCCTTCCGCCATAGTGGGAATGTAAACCGTCTTACCCCAAAGGGGATGGCCGGCGTTAATGCGGCGGCTCACATGACGGTGGTCGAAGAGGGGCATCTCAGGAATCCTTTGCTGTCGAGGTAAGCTTCACACCGGGTGACGAAGCCTGCGTCGTTGGAGTGGCCGTCGAACTGGAGCACCAGGGACGGCTTGCCCGCCGCATCGTCAACGAACGACTTGATGTATGAGTCGGGGCCGCACTTGAAGTTTGAGATATAAACCAGGTGCAGGTTGGGGTGGCGGCTAGCCAATCGCGCCGCGGCCAGAATGCGCCGGCCGGAGTTCCAGTACATGTTGGCATTAACTTCCGTGATGTCTTCCGAATCCAGGGGCAGGAAATCCATGGGAAGGACGTTGACGCCGTAAAGCGCGCGCAGCTTGCGCAGGATGTCGCAGTTGACGCTGCGGTCGTAGAGGTTATAAGGCCGCCCCACCAGAAGCAGCGCCGGCTCGCCGCTCGCCTGGAGTTGGGCCAGCGCTTCCGCGCCCGCTTCCAGAATCGCATCCGTAAAGGCTCCCTGGGCGGCATAGGCCGCGGTCACGGCGCGGTCGCTCTGTTTGCGGGAAAAGCCGAGGGGGCGAGCAAACTCAGCCAACTCTTTCTCCACATGCTTCCTGCCAAAGCGGAAGTGCACGGTGGGGGTCAGCAGCTTGGCGCGCATCGCCTCCACCGGGGCCGCCGCGCGCACCACGAAGGGCAGGGTCTGGTTCCAGGGGCAGAGATGCGAATCCACCACCTGAGCCGGCGCCTCGGCATTGACGATATTGGGAAGCAGCAGGTAGTTCACGTTCTTGTCCAGCAGGTCCAGTACATGCCCATGGGCGACCTGCACCGGAAAGCATGGCTGGGCCACGGCCGTCTCTTCTCCGCGGGCGGAGATTTTCCGGTCCGTCGTCGCCGAAACCGTGACCTCGAAACCCAGTTCCTGGAAGTAGGCGCACCAGAAGGGGAAGCGGTCGTAATAGAACATGCTGCGGGGGATGCCTACGGTACGCTTTGAGCCCTTCGGAGGCAGCAGAACTTCTTCCAGCAGCTTTTCGCGATATTCCACCAGGTCTTCCAGGATCGGCTTGCGGTCGGAGCGCGCCCGCTTGCGGAATTTGTCCGAGCACTGGTCTCCCCAATAGGTGCGCTCTCCCTCGATCGTAAACTCTTTCATGTCGCAGTAATTCGAGCAGGCGCGGCAGACAAAATCCCGCACCGTGAACTGCACCTGGTGCAGGTCGTAGCCTCGGAATCCGGTGGGATTCTTCGCGTCCTTCATCCGGTCGCGCGCAATCAGCGCCATGCCGATGGCCCCGATCACGCCGTTATGCGGCGGAACAATGATCTGCTTGCCCAGGACTTGCGAGAACGCGGCCGCCACCGCATCGTTGTAAGCGGTCCCGCCCTGGAAGAAGATGACGTTGCCGATTTTCCTTCCCCGCACCACCCGGTTCAGGTAGTTCAAGGCCACCGAGTAAGCCAGTCCCGCCGCCAGATCACCCACTTCCGCGCCCTTTAGCACGAGCGACGTAACGTCTCGCTCCATAAAGACGGTGCAGCGCTCACCCAGGCGGGCGGGGTTGGCGGAGGCCAGGGCCAGGCGCGCGAACTCCTCCTTGATGGAAATCCCCAGCTTTTCAGCCTGCTCCTCGAGAAACGAGCCGGTGCCCGCCGCGCAGGCCTCGTTCATGGTGAAATCCACCACCACGCCCTTCTCGATGCGGATGAACTTCGAGTCTTGCCCGCCGATCTCGAAGATGGTGTCCACCGGCTCCATGCCCATTTGCTGGCAAACGTGCATGGCGCCGGTCTTGTGGGCGGTGATTTCGTCGTTCACCGTGTCGGCGCCCACCAGTTCGCCGATCAACTCCCGTCCGGATCCCGTCGTTCCCACGCCGCGAATGTCGAGCCAGGCGCCGAGTTCGGCTTCGATCTCCTTGAGGCCGCGGTCAACGACTTCAATGGGACGCCCCTGCGTGGCGAGATAGATTTCCTTCAGAAGATTGCCCGCCGCATCGATAACCACCAGATTGGTGCTCACCGAGCCGATATCGATTCCCAGGTAGGCTTCGGTCTTACCTGGAATTTGAGATCCGAGATTTGAGATTTGAGATTTTGAAATCCCCGCCGGCCGAGTTTGCTCTGAAATCTCAGATTTCAAATCTGAGATCCCGGCAGATGCCACCGGATCGCGCAGTAGCAGCACGTTCTTCATCGAAAGCGCTTCCGTGCAGGCAAAGCTTTTTTTCGCGGCCTCATGCTGCCGCAGTTGATGGATGCGTTTAAAGGAGCGCTTCCGCCATTCTTCCGCCTCCAGCATGGCCGCGCCCGCCGCCCCCAACCAGGAATAGAGCTCGGGGACCACAAGTTCGTTTGCTCCCAGCTTGAACGTCTCCCGCAGAGCGGTTGAGATGCCGGCATTTAACGCTACCGCTCCAATGAAAGCCACCGGCGCAACCACGGCTCGGCCCTTGACGATGCCGGATTTGAAGTTTCGCGCCACCGCATCGCACAGCCCGCGCAAGATCTGCTCCGTGGTGTAGCCTTTCTGCTGAGCGTGGATCATGTCGGTCTTGGCGAACACCGAGCATCGTCCCGCAATGCGCGCCGCGCAACTCGCGCCACATGCCGCCTCGCCCACCTGCTCGACGCTATAGAGCAACCGCGTAGCCTGCTGATCGATAAACGACCCTGTGCCCGCCGCGCATTCGCCGCTGGTTTGGTAATCCACAATTCCCAGGTGTTTTCCTACCGCTTCGGGATCGAGGCGCAGGTATTTTGAAGACTCGCCGCCGATCTCGAAAATGGTGCGCACTTCGGGGTTGAAGGTTCGCACACCCTTGGCAATGGCCCGGAATTCGTTCTCAAAATAGATGCCCAGGATTTTCGCCAGAAGCTGGCTGCCGGAACCGGTCACACGAATTCCTTCCACGTTCTCTTCCGGCAGGTATTCGTAGAGCTCCTGCAGCAGGTCGAACGTGGACTGAATGGGGCTTCCCTGAATACGCCGGTACCGGCTGAGAATTAAGGGCCGTCCGGCGAAAGGACTCCCGGCTGGAAACGAGGATTCGTAGAACGTGAGTGACTTGTCACCGAGGCTGTGGAAAAGCGGCTCGTCCGTCGGCGATCCAATGGCCGCGAGCTTAAGACTGACAGCACCGATGTCCAACCCAATGTTGATGCTCATAGAAGACTTACCCCTATAAACGAGCCTGAAGGTCGGCTACCATTGAATCTTGAGTTGCCTTGGGATTTAGAATCCGCCTTCGGGTCAAAACACTCTACAACTCGCGTACAACCTACACACGGGCAATTTGTGTTCCTAGATACCTCTAATCGCACTAAATGTCCCAATTCATCAGGCCTGACGGTCTGTTGGCCGTAGCGCCGACCTTCAGGTCGGCATGTCAGCGGTGGTTCTTCCTACCCTGCTGACCCTAAGGTCGGCGCTACGGCGGAATCGCAAATCACAAATTCCCCTCCTTGGCTAAGGATGGGTCAGGGGTGGTCGACTTCCAAGGCGATCCTTTGTTTTCATAGACATTCTCGCTTTGTTCGGCGAGAAACTGCACAAAGTCCCACCACCCCTGCCCCTCCTCATCCGAGGAGGGGAATCGCAAATTCCCCCTCCTTGGCTAAGGAGGGCCAGGGGTGGTCGACTTCCAAGGCGACCCTTTGTTTTCATAGACATTCTCGCTTTGTTCGGCGAGAAACTGCACAAAGTCCCACCACACCTGCCCCTCCTCATCCGAGGAGGGGAATGACAAATTCCCCTCCTTGGCTAAGGAGGGGCCAGGGGTGGTCGACTTCCAAGGCGATCCTTTGTTTTCATAGACATTCTCGCTTTGTTCCCGTCGAAAGGCTGCTCTTAACCACGCCAATCGCGGCTGGCGCAGACCCCTGCTGTGTGGGGTCTGCGGTGTCCCGAAGGGACAGGTCAGGGCTTGTCGCACAATATGACCGAACTGCGCCTTCGGCGCACTGCAGACGTTCAAAAGCAACTTCTGCGCCAGCCCGATTTTCGACGAATCTGTCAAAGCGCTGCCGCACTCTGAAACCAGGACCCTTACCAGTCTAGCCTATGCTGTTGTGCTTGTCAAGAGACACAAAGTCCGCTTCGTGTCCTGATTTCGGCGCAGCGCTGGCCTTTAGGCCAGCATCTGCCGACCCAAAGGTCGGCGCTACCAGTCAAATCAGGACACTACCAAAGTCCGCTTCGATCCAAAAAACTGAAATGCGTCAAAATCCCCATTGCCCGAGGCTCACAGTTGTCCGGAATTGCGACCCGGCCCGGCTTCCCGCTGCGGTCTGGGCGGCTAGCCGGCCATGCCGGGCCTACGCTGCGAATCAGCGACAGAAGGTCCTCAGCTTCTTCCTAACTTGTGTAATATTTAGGACTTTCTAACTGGCAAGCAACTTGCCTCCCCTTCCTCCCATGAGCGGCAGGAACCTGCAGTTTTTGTGGTTTTGTCTTGCTCTGTTGCCCTGGAGCGCATTCGGGCAGACAGGCCCTGCGGAAGACGCACTCAAGTCCGCCCAGAGAGCGTACAGCCTAGGACATTACGGCGAAGCGGAGTCGCAGTACTTACAAGCGGAAAAGGAAGCGGAGGCAGGCGGGCCAACCGCCCCGCGCCTGGCTCGAGTCCTGAACAACCTGGGCGTCCTTTACCAGCGCGAAGCCAAGTACGATGAGGCGGAACAGGTTCTCAGGCGAGCGCTGGAAATCTGGCAGAAGCAGGCGGACCCCCAACCCCTCGAAGTCGCGACCACACTCAACAATCTGGCGTCCCTCTACACCTGCGAAAGTAGATATACGGAGGCTGAGCCGTTGTACCGCGAGTGCCTCACCTTGCGTGAGAAGAGCCTGGGGCCGGAACATGTCCAAGTGGCCAACGCACTCAACAACCTCGGGGAATTCTACTGGGAGCAGGGCAAGCTGGAGGAAGCTGAGCCGCTCTACCGGCGGGCAGTCTTCATCAAAGAGAAGACCCTGGGGCCACAGGATCCCGCGCTTGCGGCCAGCCTCAATAACCTCGCAACCCTCTACCTGCGGCAAGGCAAGTATGCCGAGAGCGAATCCCTCTACCAGAAGTCACTGGCGGTGCGCCAGGCGGCTTTCGGGCCCGAGCACCCTGAGGTGGCGAACTCGGTGAACAACCTGGCGTCCCTCTACAGCCTTCAAGGGCGCTATGCGGAAGCCCAACCGATGTACTTGCGCTCACTTTCAATTGTGGAAAAATACCTGGGGCCGGACCACCCCGATGTGGCCTGCAATCTCAACAACCTGGCAGAGCTTTATTTCTCGCAAAAGAAATACGCCGATGCCGAACCCCTCCTGCGGCGTGCCTTGGCCATTCGTGAGAAGGCCCTGGGACCGAACAGTCCAGCCGTGGCGGAGATCCTCGACAACCTGGCCGGAGTTTTGTTAGTGGAGTACAAACAGGTCAGTGTGGACTTGCTCTACTTGCGATCGCTTAACATCCGGAAGAAAGTGTTCGGACCGGAAAGCCCCCAAGTCCTGACTTCCTTGAGTAGCCTGGCATTTGCCTACACACAAGAGGGCAAGCTGCCGGAAGCGGAAGAGACCTACTTCGAAGCATTGACCCTGATCGCCAAACAGAAGAAGCCCGATGCAGGCGCTCTGGCAAGGGCGTACGTCAATCTGGCGGATCTCTACTCGCGCCAAGGGAAGCGCAAAAAAGCCAGGAAGATGGCCGAAAAAGCAAAAAGCCTTCGGGACCAAGCGGCATCTTCGTAGTGTCCTGAGTCAGAAGCTTGTAGGGGGACGGCTTGCCGTCCCCCTACGACCGGGGCAGGGCAAACCAGCAAATGCGTAGTGCGCCATGGAGTGCGGCAGCGAAGCTGCCGCCGTGGAATGCGAGCGAACGGCGGTAGCCGGCGCTACCGCACTCCATGGCGCCTTTGGCACAAGGATGGGTAGGGGTGATTGGCGTTAGTCCGAGCGACAGCCCACCACCCCCGGCCCCTCCTCCTGCGAAGGAGGGGAGTCACTATCTTCCACCTCCTGAAAAGGGCCGTAAGCGCACGAAGAGAGCCACGCCGGCGGGATGCCCGCCATAGGTCGGCCTTAAGCGATCTGGGACGCCGTAGGTTGTGACTTGCGCGCCTATGGCCGAGGCTAGATGCGGTACGAGGTCAACGTCCCGGTCGTAGCCAAGGGTGTAAGCCTGGACCATCCCGACCGGCTGTTCCTCGAAACCGGGAGGCAAGGGAGCCTCGCCCAGGATGAGCTCATTTGAGCGTTCGGCATTCTCAAGGCGCGTCCAGACATAATTCTTGACCCGGAAGCGCAGCGTCGACTCCAGGAGATAGCTGTTGAAAACCGCGTTGTCGGAAAGCGAGCGAGTCCGCCCCCAAAGAATGGTGTTGGCCCAATTGCCATTTTGGAGGGGGCGATTGTACATCAGGGAAGCGGTCATGCGCTCCTGATTTTCCTGGGGAAAGAGCGCTTCCGGACTTGTGATGCGGGCATAGGAATACTGTCCACTCCAGTTCCTTCCGGGTTGAAGCGTCAGGCGCGTTGACCACGAGTCGATGCTGCCCTGGTGGATGTTCCAGCGGTTTTCATTCGGTTCCCGCCCATGGAATCCAGAGGCCTCAATCCTCACGAGGCGATAAGTGAGCCCGACTGTCACGACGTCGTCAGAGATGTGTGTTGAATCCTCCTGATGGTGGCCAAGCGCTCCCACCGGATCTTCGAAAGCGGAGGCCCGGTGTGGATATGCCGTCGGCCCGATCGCCGGATCGCCCACGGGGGCCGCGTAAAAGGAGAGCAGAGCGTTCGAACCCAGTTTCAAATCGTACAGAGCTGCAAGCTCCATGAACAAGTTGTGGGGATGCTGAGCGTCGGCGATGGGAAGGCCGTAAGCCGTCTCACCCTGCTGGAATAGCAGCGGGTACTGACGTCCCGTTATGGTCGCAGGCTCGAGGCTCAGCATGGCTCGAACCGTGAAGGTGCCTCGGCCCAGCCCGCGTTGAGCCATCGGCATAAGCCAGTTGGTGGAAAAGAGCTTGGCTCGACCGCGCGGGCTCGATTCCTGCACATCGGTGATGAACACGTTGGCGTGGAACATGAGCATCCACGAGCCTTTCATGGTCATCAGCATCGGGGCGGGCGTGGAGTCCGGCTCGGCGCTGGTGCCGGAGGAGGTATGAGCCTCAATAGCTTCAAGGAAGTTCTGCGGTTGCATGCTCATTACCGGGGCGCCCGCCACCCGGTCAGAAGACGGCATGGACATGCCGGGCATTGACGACGGCGTCTGCTGGCCGCCTCCCTGAGCGGCGGCGAACAGTGGGGCGATCAAAAGCAAGAACGCTGGGAACGACCTCAGTTCGACCCACCTCCCCTCGACGGGCGTTTTCAACACCCGAACGCGCTCGAGCCCGCCATCCTCTTCCCAGGAGTCTGTGTGACTACTCAATTAGTATGTCATTCCGAGGAGCCGGAGGCGACGAGGAATCTCGCACTGCGCTTGAAAAGATTCAGAGCGAGATTCCTCGCTGCCGTGAAAATGGTAAACCTGGACCCCCTCACCCGACCCGCGCCGGCTGGTGAATGCGCCGTCGCAGGCCACCCTCTCCCCCAAGGGGGAGAGGGAATTTTAATGACCAGCGTTGAGCCGAAGGCCCATGGAATCTTCGCTCGGAATGACAGGCTTCGTGCGATTTCACACAGGCTCCCCAAGTGAGAGGGTGAGCAGATTCGACACGTTAAAAGTGAAACGCCAGTTCAGCGGTGAAAGTACGCGGAGTGACGTAGTGGGTTCCGCTGAAGGTGGAAAGGAAATTATAGAGAGCAACCTTGTTCGCCAAATTGACGGCGGTGAAGCGCAGGCTCCACTTGTAACGGTCGCCGTGAAACAGGTTGTCGTCGCCGACCGCAAGGTCAAACAAGCTGCGTGGCTGGATGCGCTGCGGATTGTGGTCGTCATTCTCCGTCCCGGGCGCCGGAACTTTAATGAACTTGGAGCTGAACTGAGACGCAAGGCACTTGCTATGCAGAGGCAGAAAAGGGGTCGCGCCTACGCCGTTGCAGGTGAACCCGGCCTCGAACTCCTGGTCGGCAGTCAGGGGCGCGCTTGTAATGGTGTTCAGCATAGTTATCGCGGGCTGGCCATCCAGCAAGCTTGATGTCGGTTGGCAGGTCGCAGTTGAGGGGTTATAGCACGGCGTGGCGCCGGCCACGAGGCCGCTGTCGTATCGCCAATTGAACCCGAACCATGGCCCACGCTTCCAGGGCTGATACTCGAGGTGCGTCGTCTGGTTGAGATGCTCGTCGTGGTCTATGCGGAAGACACCGCTGACCGGGGGGATGATGGGCACGCCGGCGACTTGCGGCGCGAAGAACCGTGCGGCCACGCTGGACGCGACCACAAAGGCCGAAAAGCCGTGGTAGGCCGGCACGGTGGCGCGCAGGTCCCATCCGGGAATCTTCGAGCGGCTCCATTCGATGGGGAAGTAGATGGGCGAGGCGCCCACAGTGCCGAAGTCGTAGCCGTTGTGGGTGTACTTCCAAACGTATTCGCCGTCCAGAACCAAGTGCTTCCCGAAGGCCTGCTCAAGGCCGGCGTGGAATTCGTTGCGCCAGCCCGCATGGATCGGTCCCAGACTGCAGGTGACGCCAGGCGGCGGTATCAGCACGGCCAGGAACGGGTAGTCGCACCCGGTGCTCGCGATGACCAGATTCTCGTTAAACGGAGTCTCCAGGGAACGGGCGTAAGAGACGCGAAGGACCGTGGTGCTCGGCTTGATGTTGTAGGCGACACCCAGCCGTGGTTCCAGTTGTTTCGCGGTCGACAGGCCGTTATAGGTATCCCCGCGAAGTCCAAGGTTAAAGGACCAATCCCCCTTGGTGATCTGATCCTCGACGTAGGCTGCGACCTCCTTCACGTCCGTGTGCCCTTGAAAGGAGAAGATATCCCCCCCACGTGTCAAGTCGTGGGGCGCGAGGACGCTACTAAAGGCGGGATTCGCCGTCCCCCCTGGGTCGAGCGGGCCGCCACATTGCGCCTGGCTGTTCACCAGGGGGTTGGTGTTTATGCTCCCGTCGGCATTGAAACAAACCGCGTTCAGCGTTGGATCGACGATACCTATGCGGTCATTCTCTGTCAGCAAAGTGTGTTGAAAGGTAACCCCCGCTTTCAGGTTGTTGATACCCTTCACGTAGGTCACCTCTGTCCGAAGGCCCATGTTGTTCAGCGTACGGCCCTGACCGATAGTCTCGGACTGAAGGTCGGGGGCTAGATCCGCAAAAAGGTCAGCGCTCGGGTAGTAGTTATACTGATCCCGCCGAAGAAAGGCGCCAAACGTAAACACGGTGTTCGCACTGAGCAGGCGCGTCCAGCTCGGGGCGACGTTAATGGTGTTAATTTGTGAGCGCTCGTCCGTAGGGCCCAGGGGACTACCGGTCAGGGGGTTAGAGAAACCCGCGTGAAGTTGCTGGTCGAACGAATTGGGATTTTGAAACCAGGAGCGCGTGTAGCCGAAGTTTAACTGGAGCGAGTCGGCTTGCCTCGGCTTGTAGTCCACTCGATCGAACACGTTCTCTTCGTTCCCTTTGTCGTGCATTACGGTGAACTCAGGAGGATCGAGAAATCTGCTAGTGTTCAGACCGTTCACGGCGATGAAGTTTCCCCAGTTCTGGCCCCCATAGCCAAGCTGGAAACCACCCGTGGAGGAGCCAAAGGTGCCGTAGGACCCGGTCACGTCGCCATGCGGAGTGGTCTCGCCCAAGCCGGAGCGCGTTGTGACCTTAATCAGCACGCTCGTCTTGTCCCCGAATTCGGCCGGTGGCGCGCCGGGGACCACTTCGATCGACTGGATGGAATCCATGGGGATTTGATTGGAAAAAACCTTGCTCTGCTGGTCCGTGATGGGCTGGCCGTCGACAGAAAACGAATTCTCCGCATGATCACCCATGCCGTGGAAGAGACCATTCGAGTCTGCCGAAATTCCCGGCGTCGAAAGCGTAACGAGTGAGCTGACGGACGAGGTTTCACTTTCCAGCGGCAGCCTGTCGAACAAGCCGCGATCCACATCGGTGTGGTTGGTGGGCGTCGTTTCGACGAGGTCTGCGGCCTCCCCCGTAACCGTCACGCTGGTGGCTGCGGCGATGATCTTTAGGCTAATACTCAGCTTGACAGGTACAGAGGACCGGACCCCGACATCCTGTGTATTCAGAGCGAAGCCACTGGCTGTGACCTCCAGATGGTACGTGTTAAACGGGACATTCGGGAAACTGAAGTTACCGGAAGCGTCTGTTGGAGCAGATCGCTCATAACCGCTGACCGGGTCGTGGATGGTGACCGTTGCGTTGGCTACCACGGCGCCCGAGGGATCCAAGACCGTACCCGAAAGTGAAGTTGAGTTCGCTCCTTGCGCCTTCGAGAGGCACGCGAATCCGAACAAGCTCCCCACCAAACACAAGCTAGCCATCACGGCTCGTCCAGCTCGCAACCGGCGCGATGGGCGGCAAAGGTGATCCAAAACGGAAGCAAACTCACAATCCATGCAAACACGAGAAGTCATCATGCCCTCCTGAGCTATGTATGAAGTTGGTTGTTATGAGAAGAGAGTGGAGGCACAGCTTAGGAGAGGGGAGGGGCGCGACCGCGTAAAATCGGCAGATCGCAGGTCCGCGTTCTGGCAGATGAAGCCGCCAGCGGGCGTCTTTGAGAGACGCTGGGCTGCGGCGTAGAAAACGCTGCCGAGGCCTGGGCGGTGCTTTGGTGAATGACGTTGCAGGCAGGACATTGCACATCGGCGGCGGCCGAGGCAGGTTGCTGGCTTGGGCTGCCGGGCTGGAACGTCGCGGACCGCGGAACAAGTGGCAGTTCGTGGCAGTGCACGGCGGCCATCCACAGGAGTTGAAGCTGCGCGAAGAGGATGAATACCGTCGCGACCGCGCGTGGAATCGGCTTAAGGTGCAAATGTCTCATGGCCTACTGCCAACTAGAAGCATCCGGGTGAAGCCCTGGTTGCCTTGCAAAGCCCAGTAATCCTTGGCGTGAGTATAATGATGCCTGATGGCGTCGTTAGGTTGCAACTGATTTCTCGCTGCTCCTACTTCTGTTGCAGCGACTTAACGTAGTCGGCGAGGTTGGCCACGCGTAAGCGAACCCCGGACTCGTGTTGGTGTCCCATGCTCATGAAAATCGGACCCCACACCGGCATCTCTCTGGAGCCGTGCGCTGGCGTGCCTGCGGGGCTGGTGATCGTGTTGACAATCTGGGCCGACGGGAATCTGCCATTGTTCCTTCTGGAAAGAGTCGTCAGGTCTGCGGGCGGAATTTTTAATGCGCCGGCAACCGGTCCATCACCCTTTCCCTCTTTCCCATGGCACGAAGCGCAGTACGCCAGATACATCGTTTTGCCTGAGGTCGCAGACGTGTGAGGGGCGGGAACCGTCACAACGTTCGTCTTCTGCGCGATACCCAAACCGCAAAGGGCGGCGAACGCGCAGCACAAAAGCACGATTCGGGACTTCATAATGGCCTCCATTGTCTCGATTTCCGACAGTCACCTCATGGTCAAGCTGTGTCAGAGGCCTGCTCGCCCGGCGTTTTCTCCCAGCCTGGCGTGCCTGCGGAACCAGACCCTAGAGCCAGTGCGCCGGCCAGCGATCTGCGTGGGACCAGCCTCGCCGAATTCAAAATGAACGCCATCTCTGACGATACGTGGATGAAAGCGGCGAGTAGCGGATTGAGCAGACCAAAGGCGGCAAGGCCCATGCCAACGCCATCGACTGCGAGCGTGCCGACGAAATTCTGCAAGATGGTCCGCCGGCAGCGGCGCGCGATACGAACGACCTCTACCAGCTTCGAAAGGTCGTTCCCGATCAACACAATTTCCGCGCTTTCGCGCGCCACATCCGTCCCCGATCCCATGGCCACTCCGACGGCAGCTTGCATCAAAGCCGGGGCATCATTCACGCCGTCCCCAACCATGGCCACGGTACGACCCGCCGCGCTCAGGCGCACCACATATTGGAGCTTCCCTTCCGGAAGAAGTTCGGAAGCCACTTCCTCAACGCCCAGCTCACTTCCGACCCTTTCCGCAGCCGCCTTCGTATCCCCTGTCAGAAGCACGGTTCTTAATCCCATTGATCGTAGGGATTGGACAGCTTGGCGCGCCCCGGATCGAAGCCGTTCCGAAATAACCAGGCTCCCCAGGAATTGGCCACGGCGAGCTACGAAGATTTCAGAACCGCCACGGTTGCCTTCGAGGTCGCGGACCTGAACGCCTCGCGCTTCCAGAAAGCTCCGGCTCCCAACCAGGATTTCCTCTCCTCCAAAATGGGCCGTTATTCCCCTGCCTGGAACGTACTCGAAACCTTCGGGATCCTCATGCTCGAGAGCAAGTTGGGACGTTTTCCTGAGCACCGCCTTGGCGAGGGGATGCTCGGAACGCGATTCGGCAACCGCTGCGGCACGCAGCAAGGTTTCGCGGGATACTCCGGGAGCGGGGCGCACCTCTTCCACTTCCGGAACGCCGTAAGTGAGCGTGCCGGTCTTGTCGAGTAGGATGGTGTCGACCTGAGCAAGCCGCTCGAGGTACAGCCCACCCTTGACGACTGCCCCGTGGTGAGCGGCCCTCCCGATGCCTCCCAGGATGGCCAGCGGCGTCCCGGCGGCGATTCCGCAGGCGCCCGCCACGATGATCACGGAAATGGTCGAACGCACATTGTGAGTGAGAAGGAAAGTCAGAGCGGCCGAGGCCATGGCGAAATAAACCAGGTATCCCGCCAGGCGATCGGCGGTCTTTTGGATTGGCGCTCGGGATTTCTCCGCCCGCTCCACGGCGTCAATAATCTTGCCAAAGGTTGTGTCGCGGCCCAAGTGCTCCGCGCGGATTTCGAGCGCGCCTGATTGGTTGATGGTGCCGGCGAAGACGGTGGCGCCGGGGATCTTTTCCACCGGCTGTGATTCTCCGGTGATGGGGGCCTGGTCGACGAAGGAGTGCCCCGCCTCGACCGCGCCGTCCACCGGAATCCGGCCGCCGGGCTTAACAAGAACGGTCTCCCCGCGCTCGACCTGCCGGCTCTCGACTTCCGTCCAGGCTCCCGCGCGACGCACCGTGGCGCGCCTGGGAAGGAGATCAATTAAATGGCGAATTGCCTGCCGCCCTCTTCCCACCGTGAGGCTCTCCAGGACTTCGGCAACGAGAACAAATAAGGTAATCACGAGGGCGGTGAAGAATTCACGGATCACGAGAGCAGCCAGGATGGCAATGGTCATCGAGAGCTCCATCGTCATTCGGCGCTCCAGGACATTCTCGATGGCCTCGCGAAAGATCGCATAGCCTCCCACAACAGCGCACACCACGCCGATTCCCACATAGATAGAACTCGGCCCCGCGCGCAGGAACCAGAGCGCAGCCGCCGCGGCCGCAACGAAACAGATCCGGACTATGTCGCGCCCACGGATGGAATGCTGGTGCTCCGAACCCGTCGCCGCGTGATCTTCCGGCTCTTTCCCCTCGACCTCCCGGCGCGAGGGGGCGCTCCCAGGCTGCGGGAAATGCGCAAACGGATCCCCAAACTTTTTAATTGTCGTCGCCATCTTTTCCCCCATCATGCCCTGATCTGAAGGCTACATGGCTTACCACCCCCTGGCCCCCACTTCACGGAGGAGAGGAATTGGGTTGCGTCCCTCCCGGGTGGTTGGTCCCCCTCCTTGGTAAGGAGGGGCAGGGGTGGTTGATTTACTTCCTGAAATGAGCGCTACTTCAAATAAGTGCGAACTACCTCGATCAGTTCCTCCGCGGCTTCAGCCTGGGGAGAACCTTTCTTGCCGTTGGGCGACAACACGTGAAACCGGATGTGGCCCTCGATCAACTCGGCCATCAGCCCATTTAGGGCTCCCCGGCAGGCCGCCACCAACTGAAGTACCTCGGCGCACTCTCGGGTTTCACTAAGGGCGCGCTCGACCGCTTCAATTTGGCCTCGGATCCGCCGCACCCGGATGAGCAGTTTCTCCTTGTCCCTCGCGGTATGAGCCATTAAACCCTCCAGAGGAATATACTATACCCCCCTATGCTATCCTCCGTCAATACGGAGCGTCGCGCCCCAATCGCTCGATAACGACACGCAATGTAGGGGGACGGCTTGCCGTCCCCCAAATGAACGGGGTATGGCAAGCCCCACGCCTGCACGATTTCAGCTATGGGGAAGAAAACACGACGAGCTGCCTGTGGGCGGGCGATTGTCTGGAGGGCGGCCACAAGGGCCGCCCCTACAACCCGGACGATAGCCTCACAGGGATTTGATGTGGATCGAGCCGCCGCTCGTGTGCAGCCGCAGAGTTTCCCCGCCGGAGCCCAATGAGCCGTGCAGGCTGGAGGCTGAGATCTTTCCCACCACTCGAACGGGCAGGTCGCTTTCGACGGAGCCGCCTGAGGTGGAGGCATCGATATCGAGATTAGAGGCGTGGTCCAACAGCGCTTCGATTGACCCGCCGGAGGTCTCGAGCACTCCTCCGCGGGCGTTTCCCCGGCCGAAATTCACGCGAATGGGGCCGCCGGAGGTTTTGGCCTCGACATAGCCGGTCACGCGGTCGATATGAATCGACCCGCCGCTGGTGTGCGCGGTGAGCGAGCCGTCGAGGGAGTCAACCTCAATCCCGCCTCCTGATGTATCCGCGCGCGTGTCCCCGCTAACCTCCCGCAGGTGGATTGACCCTCCGGAAGTCCTGGCATCGAGTTTTCCATTCAGGCCGGAAACATCGATCGAGCCGCCCGAAGTCTTCAACGCCGACTCGCCGCGCAGGTTGGAGACCGTGACGCTGCTGCCCCCGGTGCGCACATCGGTTTGCGTTTGGGAGGGGACTTCGATCTCGAAATGCACCGAGCCGTGCTCGTTCCACGAGAAGCGATCCTTCCGGCGCACGGTCACGCTGGCGAATCCTGAATTCTCCTCGAAGTTTATGGTGTAGCGGTTCTCAAAGTCTTCCCGGTCCGCCTCGATGACCACGTGTGCCCCAGACGATGATTTACCGGTGATCGTCACGCTGCCCACGTCGGAGTCGACCGCAAACCTGCCGTTAGGTTCTAGTTTCAGAGTCTTTTCAATGCGGGAACGGGCCGCGGCCGGAATAACAATCGCGAGTGCGACGAGCGCTGCGAGCATCATGATGCTGAGCTTCTTCATTTTCCCTCCAATGATCTCGTGGGGGCAATCCGCCGACCGGCGGATGGTTGCCCTCGGGCGGCCACAAGGGCTGCCCCTACATAAGGGTAGCAAGCCTCTACCGGTTGAGACACCGGCCCTGCACATCTAAACGTCCAAGAGGCCTCGGAAGTTCCGTAACGTTCTCAGGAGATTGGACGGGGCAGTAAAGCAAGGGTTAGCACCGGCGTAGCACAGCCACTCTTGGCTGTGATAAGCATCCTGGCCCACGCCTTTAGCCCGAAGTTCCAACAGCCTTCGAGGGATATCCTACTGATTCCTTGAGGGATACTGCCATGCTCAGTTTCCGGTTACTGGGAACGCACAGATCAGTTCGTACGCCCGCGCCTGGAGGGGCG
>Ga0187879_10001451_pt1 | contig 16273 bp, 9 predicted proteins | sample June2016WEW_19_1_FD_132423 | JGI IMG/M metagenome (GOLD analysis project Ga0187879, IMG submission 132423) | Peatland microbial communities from SPRUCE experiment site at the Marcell Experimental Forest, Minnesota, USA - June2016WEW_19_10 | ecosystem: Environmental > Terrestrial > Soil >... | reverse complement strand
CGCCCTGAGCCGTTCGCGGTATTTTGCAGCATGGACGTGATCAGGCTGGCCGAACTGCGCGACACGCCGCTCTCGGTGGACGAGGTGCGTGCCGCCATCATGGATCCGGCTGCCGGCGGCGTCGCGCTGTTCACCGGCGCGGTCCGGGATCATGATCATGGACGGGGGGTCGTCCGGCTTTCCTACAGCGCTCACCCGTCCGCCGCGACGGAGCTACGGCGGGTGGCCGAGAAGGTGGCGGCCAGCTACGACGTCCTGGCGCTTGCGGCCGTGCACCGTGTCGGTGAGCTGGACGTCGGTGACCTGGCCGTCGTGGTCGGAGCGTCCTGCGTGCACCGCGACTCAGCGTTCGATGCCTGCCGTGCCCTGATCGACGAGCTCAAGGCAACCGTGCCGATCTGGAAGCACCAGCTGTTCAGCGGCGGCGACAGCGAGTGGGTGAACGGCGCGTAGTCTTCCCCCATGTCCCGCCGTCTCGTGACGCTGCTGGTGGCCGGAGCCGGAGTACTTGCCGCGCTGGTGGTCGCCGTCTTCGCGCCGGTCCCTTATGTGGCGCTCACCCCGGGCCCGACCCTGAATACGCTGGGCAGCTCGCGCGGGCAGCCGCTGATCCAGATCAGCGGGCATCCGACCTATCCGGTCGCCGGGAACCTCAACATGGTGACAGTGAGCTTTCTCGGCGGCCCGGGAACCGGCTTCAACATCCTGGCGGCCCTGCGAGCCTGGCTGAGCCCGCAGGACGCGGTGGTGCCTGCCACGGAGATCTTCACTCCGGGCCAGACACAACAGCAGATCGCCCAGCAGGACACCGCGGAGATGACGAATTCGCAGCAGAGCGCCACCGCGGCCGCGCTCTGCCAGCTGCGGATCAGCTTCAAGACGGTGGATGCCATCCAGGCGACGGAGAAGGGCCTGCCTGCCTTCGGCGTGCTGCGCAAGGGCGATGTCATCACCGCGGTCAACGGCACGCCCGTAACGTGCCGCGCCGACGCCGGGGTGCTGATCCGCCGGGGCAGGCCAGGCGCGCCGGTGGAGCTGACGATCGACAGGAAAGGCAAGACCCAGCGAGTCCGGCTGGTGACGGCCAATGTCTCCGGCCAGGCCGTGGTGGGCGTGCAGGTAGCGGAGAGCTTTGCGTTCCCGTTCACCGTGAAGATCAGCCTCGGCGAGGACATCGGCGGCCCGAGCGCCGGCCTCATGTTCGCCCTCGGCATCATCGACAAGCTCACGCCCGCAAACCTCACCGGCGGCAAGTTCATCGCCGGGACCGGGGAGATCGAGGCAAACGGCACAGTCGACCCGATTGGCGGGATCCAGCAGAAGATGGTCGGGGCCCGCGCGGCCGGGGCGACTGTCTTCCTGACCCCGGCCGCCAACTGTCCCGATACGGCCGGCGCGGTGCCGGCCGGGCTGCGCCTGATCAAGGTGAGCACCCTGGCCGGCGCCATCAGCGGGCTGCAGGCGCTGAAGGCAGGCAGGCCGGTGCCGTCCTGCTGACCGGCCGTCCGGCTGTCCAGCTGACCGGCTTTGGCAACCGGCCCCGAGTGCCTGCCCGCGCCACGTTGATCGCCGATTAGTTCGGGAACCTTGCCGGCTACCGGTAAGTTGCGTCATGAGGCGCACATCCGTGCGACCGGCCAGCGTGGCATGGGCCTCAACGTGCCGCTCGCTGCCTCATGGCCGAGGTGACGTAAGGGGGAGGGCGTGGCCTTCCGAGCTCCTGGCCAGCCAAGGCCGCCCGGCGGCCGACCGATCGTCCTGCCCCGCTGGACCAAGTTCTTTCTCCCGGCGGCCATCGCGCTGGTCGCCCTGATAGTGATCGTCACGATCGCGGCCGGGGTATCGACTGATTTCCTCTGGTTTCACTCGATCGGGTACACCTCCGTCTTCAGCACGACCTACGGCACCAAGTGGGCGCTGTTCGTCGTGACGGCCCTGTTCATGACCGCCGTGATAGGGCTCAACATCTGGCTCGCCTACCGGCTCCGGCCTACCTACCGCCCGACCTCGCACGAGCAACAGGGGCTGGAGGCCTATCGCCTGGTCATCGACCCGCACCGGAAGTTGATGCTCGGAGTGGTGCTGGGCCTGATCGGTCTTGTCTCCGGCCTTACTGCCGCGGGCAGCTGGCGCACCTGGCTGCTGTTCTCCAACCGGACCAGCTTCGGCGTCGTTGATCCGCAGTTCCATCTGGACCTCTCGTTTTTCGTCTTTGTCTATCCCTTCATCAGGATGGCGCTCAGCTACCTCTTCGCCGCCGTGCTGCTGTCGCTGCTCGCCGCCGCCGCTGTGCACTACCTGTACGGCGGCCTGCGGCTGCAGCCGCGCGGCGAGCGGGCGACTCCGGCGGCCCGGACCCACCTGTTCGTGATAGTCGGCGTATTCATGCTGCTTAAGGCGGTCGCCTACTGGGTGGACCGGTACGGCATCGATTTCTCGCAGCGCGGAGTCGTGCAGACGGGCGCGTCCTACACCGACGTGAACGCGGTCCTGCCCGCCAAGACGGTGCTCGCCATCATCGCGGTGATCTGCGCTGCGCTTTTCTTCGCGGGCGCGCTCCGCCGCAGCTCGATGCTGCCCGCCGTCGGGTTCGGGCTGCTTGTGCTGTCCGCGGTGCTGATCGGCGGGGTGTACCCGGCGATCATCCAGCAGTTCGTGGTCAAGCCGAACGAGGCCGCGAAGGAGACCCCGTACCTCAGCCGTGAGATCGCCAGCACCCGGACCGCCTACGGGCTGAACCGGGTCCAGGTCAGCCAGTACTCCGCGGTATCGGCTGAATCCGCGGCCCTGCTGGCCAGGCAGGCGGCCGGGCTGCCCGACGTGCGGCTGCTCGACCAGGGCGTGGTCTCGCCATCGTTCCAGCAGCTTCAGCAGGTCAAGGGCTACTACAAGTTCGCCAACGTCCTGTCCGTCGACAGGTACCCGGTGCCGGGCGCCGCGGTGCCCGTCGACCAGGTCGTCGGCGTCCGCGACATGGCAGGGCCGCCGGCCGGCCAGGGCAACTGGATCAACAGCCATCTCGTCTACACGCACGGTTTCGGCTTCGTCGCGGCCGCCGCGGACTCAGCGACACCCGGCGGCAACCCGGTCTTCACCGAGGGCGACATCCCGCCCGGCGGCGAACTTGGCAATTTCCAGCCCCGGATCTACTTCGGCCAGCAGGAGACGAGCTACGCCATCGTCGGCGGGCACCAGCAGGAACTCGACTACCCGAGCAGCCAGAGCGCAAGCGGCCAGGCGAACACGACCTACAAAGGCGGCGGCGGGGTCCCGATCGGCTCGCCGCTCAACCGCCTGCTCTACGCGATCAAGTTCCGCGAGGTCAACATCCTGCTGTCCGGGGCCATCGACGGCAACTCAAAGATCATGTACATCAGGGACCCGGTGTCCAGGGTGGCCAAGGTAGCGCCGTTCCTCACGCTGGACGGCAATCCCTACCCGGTTATCTCGGGCGGCCAGGTCCTCTGGGTGTTCGACGCGTACACCACCACCGACAATTACCCGTACTCGCAGCGGCTTGACCTGCAGCAGGCCACCTCGGACAGCTACAGCCTGGACGGCTCGGTGGCAGGCACCGGCGGGCAGGTGAACTACATCCGCAACTCGGTCAAGGCGGTGGTGAACGCTTACACCGGGGCCGTCACGCTGTATCAGTGGGGCGGCAACGACCCGATCCTGGACACCTGGAAGAAGGCGTTTCCCGGGGTCATTAAGCCGGCCAGCGCCATCCCGGCCGACCTCAAGCCGCATCTGCGCTACCCGCCCGTCCTGTTCGAGGTGCAGCGCCAGGTCCTCGCCCAGTTCCACGTCCAGCAGGCCCAGGAGTTCTACCAGGGGCAGAACTTCTGGGCGGTGCCTATTGACCCGAGCGGCACGGCGCAAGGCCAGTCGAGCCAGCCGCCCTACTACCTGACCATGACGATGCCGGGATACTCCTCGCCGGAGTTCTCGCTGATGACGACGTTCACCCCGCGCGGGCGGGCCAACCTCGCCGCGTTCATGGCCGTGGACAGCAACCCGCTGAGTACGGACTACGGCACGATCAGGGTCCTGCAGCTGCCCCAGGACACGGCTATCAGGGGCCCGGGGCAGGTCCAGAACGTTTTCGAGTCCAACTCCCGGGTCGCCTCCCAGCTGACGCTGCTGCGGCAGGGCGGCTCCCAGGTGACCCTGGGCAACCTGATCACGCTGCCGGTCGGCGGCGGCCTGATGTACTTCGAGCCCGTGTACGTATCCCAGTCGGCGGCGGGCAACGGCGGCTCGTATCCCACGCTGCAGCAGGTGCTTGTGTACTACAACGGCCGGGTCGGGTTCTCCCCGACGCTGCCGGCCGCCCTCGCCCAGGCGCTTGGCGTATCGGCGGCCCCGACGCCGTCAAGCCCGTCAGGAGGCAGCACTGGCCCGGCCGCGACCTCGACGGTACTGCGGTACCTCAGGCAGGCGGAGAGCCTGTACACCGCGGCCCAGGCGGACCTCAGGAGCGGTGACTTCGCCGCCTACGGCCGGGACATCGCCGCGATGAAAGCGGCGCTCGACAACGCCAGCAAGGCGGCCCAGGGCAGCACGCCCTCCGCCGGCCGAGCAAGCCCATCGCCATCGTCCTCGGCAACGCCCGCGGCGTCGCCATCTTCCGGCGCGAGCCCGTAGCCCATGGCCTCGCGTTCCGCCACGCGACCCGGCCGGCCTAGCCAGACTGTCGGCGGCCAGCCCCGATCCGGCCGGCGCCGTTTCCCGTTCTGGCGCGGCCACGGCGCTGAGGCGGAGGGCGTACGCTCAGACCTGACGGGACATCCTGAGTCCTGACGGACATCCTGAGTAACGCTCGCCTCCGATGGTCTCGTCGCCCCCCCAGAAGGGCTTGCTGAAAGGAGCCTGACCGGTCGTGTCGCCTAGGGTGCTTATAGACGCGACCGCTGTGCCCGCGGACCGCGGTGCGCTGGGCCGCTATGTCGACGGGCTGGTGAGTGCACTGGACGCAGCCGGGGCGGAACTGGCGGTCGCGTGCCAGCGTGCCGACGAGGAGCGGTACGAGCGGCTGATCCCGGCGGCGCGGATCGTCGCCGCACCGCCAGCCATCGCGCACCGGCCTGCCAGGCTCGCCTGGGAGCAGAGCGGCCTGCCGCTTGTGGCCCAGCAGGTCAACGCTGACGTCCTGCACCTGCCGCACTACTCGATGCCGTTGCGGCCTGGTACGCCGAGCGTGGTGACCATTCACGACCTCACGTTCTTCACCGAGCCTGACGCGCACAGCCCGGTGACCGCGACATTCTACAAGTCAGCGATCCGCACCTCCGTGCGCCGTGCTACCCGCCTGATCGTCCCGTCCAAGGCGACGAGGGACGAGCTTGTCCGCACCCTGGGCGCCGATCCGACCAGGATCGACGTCGCGTACCACGGCGTCGATCACACGCGCTTTCACCAGCCGACGCAGGCCCAGGTGCGGCAGGTTTCCGGCCGGCTCGGCCTGCACGACAAGCCGTACGTCGCCTACCTCGGCACCCTTGAGCCCCGCAAGAACATCCCTGCCCTGATCAACGGCTGGGCGGAGGCGGTAGCTGACCTGGATGAGCCGCCTGCCCTGGTGCTGGCCGGCGGGAGCGGCTGGAGCGAGGAGGTGGACGAGGCGGTCGCAGCGATTCCCGCGCACCTGCGTGTCGTGCGCCCCGGCTACCTGCACTTCACCGATCTTCCCGGGTTCCTCGGCGGCGCGCTCGTCGTCGCGTTTCCTTCTACCAGCGAGGGATTCGGGCTGCCGGTTCTTGAGGCCATGGCATGCGGCGCGCCGGTCCTGACCACGCATAAGACATCGCTCCCCGAGGTGGGCGGTGACGCGGTCGCCTACACCGAGCCGGACGCCGCCAGCATCCAGAGCACCTTGCGGACGCTACTCGGTGACCCGGCGCGCCGGGAGGCCCTGGGTGCAGCGGGTCACGCCAGGGCGCTGGAATTCACCTGGGCCGCCTCAGCCGAGGCGCACCTCGCCTCGTATGAGCGTGCGGCAGTCCAGGGCCGCGAGTAGTCTCCCTGCCCATGCCAACCGATTTGCCATCCGCTGCTGAGCCGGTGCACGCTTCGCCGGCCTGCGGCGAGCTCGAGGCGATCCTGCTCGTCGGCGGCCAGGGGACGCGGCTGCGGCCGCTGACGATCACCACTCCCAAGCCGCTGCTGCCGACCGCCGGCGTCCCGTTCCTCGCTCACCAGCTGGCCAGGGCCGCGGCGAGCGGCATCACCAGGGTCGTGCTGGCCACCTCCTACCGCGCAGCGATGTTCGCCGACTGCTTCGGTGACGGCGCGTCGTTCGGCCTGGAGATCGATTACGTCGAGGAGCCTGTCCCGCTCGGTACCGGCGGCGGAATCCGCAACGCGGCGGCCAGGCTGCGCAGCGGCCCCGCCGATCCCGTCGTGGTGCTGAACGGCGATGTGCTGTCCGGGCACGACCTGGTGACGCAGATTGACCTGCACCGCAAGACGGACGCGGCGGTGACCCTGCACCTGGTCGAGGTCCCCGACCCGGCCAGATTCGGCTGCGTGCCGACCGACTCCGACGGGCGCGTGACCGCGTTCCTCGAGAAGGCCCCCGATCCGGTGACCAACCGGATCAACGCAGGCTGCTACATCTTCAGGCGAAATGTCATCGACAGGATCCCTGAGCGTCGGGTGGTCTCGGTCGAGCGCGAGACGTTCCCGGGCCTGATCGCAGCGGGGGACCTGGTCCTTAGCTATGTCGAAACCGCGTACTTCCTGGACGTGGGAACACCCGAAGCCTTCGTTCAGGGCTCTTGTGATCTCGTCCTTGGCGAGCTGGGCTCGACGGCGCTGCCTGGCCCCAGCGGCCCTGCCCTCCTGCTACCCGGAGCCGTGGTGGAGCCAGGGGCCAAGGTCGGCGGCGGCACTGCGGTGGGAGCCAGCTGCATGGTTGCCGACGGGGCTCAGGTCGCTGGGGCGGTGCTCTTCGACGGCGCGCGCATCGGGGCCGGTGCGATGGTCAACTCCAGCGTGGTCGGCCGCGGCGCCTGCATCGGCGCGGGCGCGCAGCTTGATGGCGTGGTGATCGGCGACGGAGCCAGGATCGCGGAGGGCAACGAGCTGCGCCACGGGCTCCGGGTCTGGCCGGAAGTTGAGCTCGGCCCGACCGCAATCCGGTTCTCCACGGACACCTGACCGCTGACACCAGACCGGCTGACGCCAGACCGCTGACGCCAGACCGCTGACACCTGACCGCTGACACCTGACCGCCTCAGGAGGTGCGCCAGTGACCGCCGGGCTGCCCGCCGCCGATGCGGGCTCGCGGACCGTGCGGCTCGTTCGTGAGTGGCGGGCCCCGTACCCGGTCGACGTGGCGGCGACTCTGTCCGTACACCGCCGCGGGCCGCGTGATCCTTCGTTCCGCGTCGACGCCGCGGGGGCGGTCTGGCGGACGTCGCTGGCTCCGGACGGCCCCGGCACGATCCGCGTGACAGCCGCGCCCGCGTCGCGGCAGGCAGCCAACGCGTCGCCGCAGGCAGCCAACGCCGGCCGGAGCACCGTCGTCAGCGCAACCGCCTGGGGACCTGGCGCCGCCTGGCTGCTTGATCAGCTGCCCGGCCACCTCGGCGCGGGCGACGACCCGGGCGGCTTCGCCCCGGCCCACCCGTTCCTCCGCGAGCTGGCCAGGCGGCATCGCGGAATGCGGGTCGGGCGCTCCGGCCGGGTGCTCGAAGCGCTCGTCCCCGCGGTGCTCGAGCAGAAGGTCGTCGGCCTGGAGGCGCACCGCGCCTGGCGGCAGCTGCTGCTGCGGCACGGGCTGCCCGCTCCGGGGCCGGCCCCGGCAGGCATGCGGGTGTTCCCGCCCGCCAGGACATGGGCCCGGATCCCGTCCTGGGACTGGCACCGGGCTGGCGTGGAGGCCGTCCGCGCGCGCACGATCGCCGCAGCCGCCCTGGCGGCCGGACGGCTTGAGGAGATCGCTGACCTGGCGGCCGAGGACGCCGATCGCAGGCTACGGGCGCTGCCTGGCATCGGGCCCTGGACCTCAGCCGAGGTCAGGCAGCGGGCTTGCGGCGACGCGGACGCGGTGACGGTCGGCGACTATAACCTGCCCGCGATGGTCGGCTGGGCGCTTGCCGGGCGGATCGTGGACGATGCCGGGATGCTGGAGTTGCTCGCCCCGTACGCCGGCCACCGGCACCGGGCGGCGAGACTGATCGAGCTGGGCGGCGCCCGCCCCCCGTGCCGCGGCCCCAGGCTCGCCGCGCGCGACTACCGCGCGTTCTAGCCAGCCAGGACTGGGTGCCGGAGACCGGCGGCCGGGCGCCGGCGGCCGGACCCTACGCTGGATCTATGAGCGCCGATGCGGCCAGCCGCAGCCCCAGCCCGCAGGACCCGCAGCTTGCGCGCCCCCCGCAGCCCGCGACGGCAGCCGGGCCGAGGCCGTCCGATAGCGCGCTGCGCCGGTCGCTCGCCCGCGCGCGCGATGGCAAGGCACTCGACCAGGCCGAGGCGGCCACCCTGCTGCACGCCCGCGGCGAGCAGCTGACCCAGCTGCTCGGCTATGCGTCCAGGACCAGGGACGCGGGCCTGGAGGCAGCCGGGCGGCCTGGCGTCATCACCTACTCGCGCAAGGTCTTCATCCCGCTGACCCGGCTGTGCAGGGACCGCTGCGGCTACTGCACGTTCGCCACCGTGCCGGGCCGGCTGCCCAGTCCGTACCTGTCCCCGGACGAGGTCATCGAGATCGCGGCCGCCGGTGCCGCGGTCGGCTGCAAGGAGGCCCTGTTCACGCTCGGCGACCGGCCCGAGGACCGCTGGCACGCCGCACGCGAGTGGCTCGACGCGCACGGGTATGACGACACGCTGTCCTACGTCAGGGCGATGGCGATCCGGGTTCTCGAGGAGACCGGCCTGCTGCCGCATCTCAACCCGGGCGTCCTGCGCTGGCAGGATTTCCAGCGGCTCAAGCCCGTCGCGCCGTCGATGGGGATGATGCTGGAGACCACGGCGGAGCGCCTGTTCACCGACAAGGGCGCGGCGCATTTCGGCAGCCCGGACAAGGACCCGAAGGTCCGGCTGCGGGTGCTGGAGGATGCCGGCCGCAGCAACGTGCCGTTCACCACCGGGATCCTGATCGGGATCGGGGAGACGCTGGCGGAGCGGACCGATTCGATCTTCGCGATCCGGCAGGTAGCCCGCGAGTACCGCGGCATCCAGGAAGTCATCGTGCAGAACTTCCGCGCCAAGCCGGATACCAAGATGCGCGGCGGGCCCGACGCGGAGCTTGACGACCTGGCCGCCACCATCGCGGTCGCCCGGCTGGTGCTCGGCCCGTCGGCGCGGATCCAGGCGCCGCCCAACCTGATCGGCGACCAGTACGGGCTTATCCTGGCCGCCGGCATCGATGACTGGGGCGGCGTCTCGCCGCTGACCCCCGACCACGTGAACCCGGAACGCCCCTGGCCGCAGATCGACGACCTGGCGCGGCGCACCGCCGCGGCCGGCTTCGAGCTGCGCGAGCGGCTCACCGCCTACCCTGGCTACCTGCGCGAGCCGTGGCTGGACCCGAGGCTCGCTGGGCACGTCGCCGCGCTGGCCGACCCGGCAACCGGGCTGGCCCGTGACGGGGCGATGCCGCGCGGCCTGCCGTGGCAGGAACCCGACGGCGGCTGGGGCGAGGCCGCGGGCCGGACCGACCTGCACGTGACGATCGACACCACCGGCCGGACCAGCGACCGCAGGGACGACTTCGCCGAGGTGTACGGGGACTGGACCGAGATAGGGGCCAGGATCGAGCCGGCGGCCCGCCGGTCCGCACAGCCCGCCAGCGCGCCGCAGCGGCTGCGCGCAGAGGTGCTCGCGGCGCTCCGCCGGGCCGAGCGTGACCCGGCGGGTCTCACCGACGCGCAGGCGCTCGCGCTCCTCGACGCGGACGGCCCGGAGCTTGAGGCGCTCGCCGGGCTGGCCAACTCACTGCGCATCCAGGCGGTCGGCGACGACGTCAGCTACGTCGTCAACCGCAACATCAACTTCACCAACGTCTGCTACACCGGCTGCAGGTTCTGCGCGTTCGCACAGCGCCGCACCGATGCCGACGCCTACACGCTCTCCCTCGAGCAGGTCGGCGACCGCGCCGTGGAAGCGTGGGGGGCAGGCGCCACCGAGGTCTGCATGCAGGGCGGGATCCACCCGGATCTGCCCGGCACCGCGTACTTCGAGATCGCGGCCGAGGTCAAGCGCCGGTGCCCGGACATGCACGTACACGCGTTCTCGCCGATGGAGGTCGCCAACGGCGCATCGCGCACCGGCCTGCCGGTCCGCGAGTGGCTGGTCAGGGCCCGCGAAGCAGGCGTCGGCTCGCTGCCGGGCACCGCCGCCGAGATCCTGGACGACGAGGTCCGCTGGGTGCTCACCAAGGGCAAGCTGCCCGCTGCCGCGTGGATCGAGGTGATCACGACGGCACATGAGCTCGGCATCCCGACCAGCGCGACAATGATGTACGGGCACGTCGACACGCCGGCCCACTGGGTCGGCCACCTGCGGGTCATCCGCGGCATCCAGGAGCGCACCGGCGGCTTCACCGAGTTCGTGCTGCTCCCGTTCGTGCACGCGAGCTCGCCGATCTACCTGGCCGGTCTGGCTCGCCCCGGCCCGACCCGCCGGGAGAACCGCGCCGTGCACGCCGTGTCCAGGCTGCTGCTGCACGGCGCGATCAGCTCCGTCCAGTGTTCCTGGGTCAAGCTCGGCGAGGATCTCTGCCGCGATGTGCTGGCCGGCGGCGTCAACGACCTGGGCGGCACCCTGATGGAGGAAACCATCTCCAGGATGGCCGGCTCGCAGAACGGTTCCTATAAGACGATCAGCGAGCTTGCCGCGATGGTGGCCCCGACCGGGAGGCCGATGCGGCAGCGGACGACGACCTACGGAAGACCAACGACTGAACGGCTCGCCGCGGCCAGTGCCAGCGACGGGGTCTGCGCCGCCGTGCGCGGGCCATCGGCCTCGCTCCCGCTGGTCCAGGCGTAGCGACGCTGGTCCCGCCCGGCGTCCGTTCGGGCTGGCCCGGGCGCGGCGGCGCGGTCCCGCCCCGGCGTCCGCTTCCGACCGGCTTGGCCCCGGGCGCGGCGGCGCGGTCCCCCCCGGCGTCCGCTTCCGACCGGCTTGGCCCCGGCGCGGCGGCCCGGTCCCGCCCCGGCGTCCGCTACAGACCGGCTTGTGCGGTCCAAATTTCACTTGTACCGGATTTTGTGGGAATATATTGGACATAAGGGTCGCAGAATCACTCATAATCCGGTACAAGTACCTCATCGGCCCACTGGCGGACCCTGGTCGGCGCGGTGGGCGGCGACCGGTTGCTGTCACGCTGATCGCTGCTGTCACATAGTCATCAGAAATCTCTCTGGAACCCTGGGCGGCCTGGGCGGGGGAGCGCTGGCCGGGTGGCCGACGCCTATCGCGCCCATCGGCTCCCAGCCTGATGGCAGTCCCAGCGACTGAGCGGCGACCTGCTTGCAGAACAGCGCGCTCGACACCCAGCAGGACCCGAGACCCTCCACAGCGAGCGCGACGAGCAGGTTCTGCACGGCGGCACCCATCGCAACGACGAACATTGTCCGCTCGGCCGCCGCGCGCCGCTGGTCGGGGTAGGGGTGCGCCGCGTCGCTCGTGAGACAGGGGACGATGATAAGCGGCGCCCGGCGCAGCGGCTCGCCGCGCCGCACCCGGCGGGCGATCTGTTCCTGGCTGAACCCGTCGCCGCGCAGGTCGGCAGTCCACGCCGCGAGCATGTCGTCAAGCAGTGCCATCCTGGCCCGCTCCGACTCCACGATCGCGAACCGCCACGGCTCGCTGTGGTGCGGCGCGGGCGCCGTGACGGCGGCCGCGATCGCGCGGTGGACGGCTTCCGGGCTGACCGGGTCGGCCGTGAACTCGCGGACGGTGCGCCGCTCGGCGAGCACATCAGCGGCGCCAAGCCGGAACATGTCCTCGGCGGCGGGCCGGATCAAGGCGGCGGCACCCGGCCCGTCCGCCGCTGTCACCAGCTCGGACAGGCCGCGCACGATGGCGACAGGCAGCTGCATCGTCTTGCCCTTGACCAGGTCAGCGGCGCCCGCGATCTCGTCGGCCACCGCCGCGACAGTTACCTCAAGCGGGTTGCCGAAGGTGTCGGCCTGGCCCCGGTGATCGCGCAACGGCGCAATCCCGGCCGTCCCGATGGCGGTGTCGGTCTGGCCGACTCGCCATGGCCGGCCCATGGTGTCGGTGATGATGACCCCGACCGTGACACCGCGCAGGTCGCCCAGGGCCTTCCGCAGCCGCCTGGCCGAACCGTCCGGGTCGTCGGGTAGCAGCACCACGGTGCCCGCGGCGGTGTTGGATGCGTCCACGCCGGCGGCGGCCAGTACCAGGCCGTGCCTGGTCACCGCGATCGTGGTGGCGCCCCGGCGGGCTACCACGCGAACCGTCTCGGAGTCGATCGCGCTGTCCCGGTCAGCACGCACTACCTTGCCCTCGGCCTTACTGATGATCTTGGAGGTGACTATGACGAGGTCGCCGTCGCGCAGGTCGGCTACGGCGTCCGAGATGAGCGCGGCGAGATCGGCACCTGTCTCGATTTCGGGCAGTCCGGCGATCCCCGTGACAGTCAGATGGCTCACTGGCTGAGCTCCTCGGCGAGGGCAAGTGCCGCGCGGGCGATCTCAGCGGACGCTTGCAGATCGGTCATGTAGAGCGGGATCGGCCGGACCGTGATCCCGGCGAGCCCGGGGGCGCCGACGGCGTCAGCGTCCTTCTCGTCGACTAGCCAGCCATCGAGCAGCCCGGGCCCGTAATGGGCCCCGACGGCGGCGGCGGTGGTCTGGACGCCGATGGACGCCAGGCACGCGTCGGCCATGCCGCGCACCGGCGCACCGCCGATGATCGGCGAGATGCCGACCACGGTCTTCGCGCGGACGGCCGCGGCTATCCCGGGAACCGACAGGATGATTCCGACGCTGACCACCGGGTTGGACGGGGGCAGCACGACGTAGTCGGCGGCCGTGATGGCTTCGAGCACGCCTGGCGCCGGACTCGCGCCCTCCGCTCCGGCGGCGATGAACTGCCTGGCCGGGACCTTGGCGTGCATCCGGACCCACCACTCCTGGAAATGCACGGTTCGAGTGCGGTGATCGTCGTCGATCACGACGTGAGTCTCGATCTTGTCGTCGGACATCGGCAGCAGGGTGACGCCCGGGCGCCAGCGCTGGCACAGGGTGCGGGTCGCTGCAGACAGCGGGAGCCCGGCGGCCAGCATGCTGGTACGGGCAATGTGGGTGGCGAAGTCGCGGTCGCCGAGGGTGAACCAGTCCGGCTCGCAGCCGTAGGCGGTGAGCTCGCGGAGCACGGTGAACGTCTCCTCGTCCCGTCCCCAGCCCTGCTGCTCGCTGATCCCGCCGCCCAGGGTGTACATGACGGTATCCAGGTCCGGGCTGACGTGCAGGCCGAACAGGCTGATGTCGTCGCCGGTGTTGCCGATGACCGTGATCTCGGCGCCGGGCGCGGCGGCCTTCAGCCCGCGCAGAAACCGGGCACCGCCGACGCCGCCTGCGAGAACGGTGATGCGCATGGCCGCAGTCTTGCAGGCTGACTCCGGCCTGGCAGCATCGGTGCCGCCAGCAGGCCCGGGGGTGCTGTGATCCCAGGAAAATCACGCTGGACTTTCCCGTCATCAGGGGCATCAGGTTGGCCATTATCACGTATCACTCTTGACTCAGCGCAAGACACGCGGCTGTAATTTCAGCTATGTAATTCTCGCTGCCTTGCCCAGCCGGGCGGCGAGTTGACGGGGTTGTCGGAGGGGATGGAGGTGTGCTGTGGCTGACGTCATCGTCTCGCTGGTGCACGACGGGGTTGGTATCGGCGTTGATGATGCCGGGAACCTCGGCTGGCAGGATCGCGCCCTGTGCGCGCAGACCGATCCAGAGGCCTTCTTCCCTGAGAAGGGGGGCTCGACCAGGGAGGCCAAGAGGGTATGCCGCGGCTGCGAGGTCAGGGCGGAGTGTCTGGAGTACGCGCTGGAGCATGACGAGCGCTTCGGGATCTGGGGCGGGCTATCTGAACGCGAGCGCAGGCGGCTGAAGCGCCAGGCCGTATAGCCGTGTCGTGAGGCGGTGACCTGGGCAGACGGATCCGGGTCGGCGCAAGCGCCGTCGTGGCGGGGGAGCGCGAAGGCCGGCGACTGGCCGCCTTAGTGCTCCTGGTTCGCGTATTGTTCACCGCGTGCCCTCGCCCCCGAAGACCGGTGCGCACGTAGCAGCGCCAGACCTGCAGGTAGCCCTCTGAGCAGCATGCGGATCCCAGTTGTCGCCGAATGAGACCTACCCGCAGCACGTCGTCACGGCGGTCATCGTCGCGCACGACGGCGCCGCGTGGTTGCCCCAAGTCATCGAATCCCTCCTTGAGCAGACCCGGCCGGTCCAGCGGGTCGTGGCCGTCGACACCGGCAGCAGGGACCGCAGCGGCGCTGTGCTCTCCGGCCTCCTCGGCCAGGCGGTTGTCTTCGGCATGGACCGGGGCACCGGGTACCCGGCGGCCGTTGAGCGCGCGCTGCAGCACAGCGCGGCCAACGTCAGCGTTCCCGGCCCGGCCGACACGCCTGCCCACGAGCGCGTGGAGTGGATCTGGCTGCTCCATGACGACTGCGAACCGGCCCCCGATGCGCTTGAGCAGCTGCTCCGCGGTGTCGCCGAGACCCGATCCGCGGCAGTGCTCGGGCCGAAGGTCATGGATTGGGCCGACCGCAAGGTCATCCTGGAGGCCGGGGTCAGCATCGACACAGTCGGCCGCCGCATCACCGGTATCGAGCCGCGTGAGGTTGACCAGGGCCAGCACGACGGGGACCGCGATGTGCTGGCCGCAGGCAGCGCGGGGATGCTCATCCGGCGCGATGTGTGGGAGGAGGTCGGCGGCTTCGACCGGAGCATGGTGCTGTTCCGTGACGACGTCGATTTCTGCTGGCGAGTGCATGCGGCCGGCTACCGGGTCCGGGTGATCACCGACGCCGTCGTGTTTCACCTGGAGGCCGCAGCGCGCCGCCGCCGCGCGGTGTCGGCCACGAGCCGGCCGCGCCGGCTGGACCGGCGCAACGCGATGTTCACGCTGCTGTCCAACCTGCCGGCCGGGCCGATGCTGGCCTCGCTCGCCGGCAACGTGGCGGTGTCCCTGCTCCGCACGGTCTTCTTCCTGCTCGCCAAGCGGCCCGCGGCGGGCCTTGATGAACTCTCCGCGCTCGGCGCCGTCCTCGGACACCCCATCCAGCTGCTTAGGGCCCGGCATCGCAGATCCCTGGGGCGCCGGGCAGCTTACGGGCGGCTCCGGGCGGACCTGCCGAAGGGCCATTCGCTGCGGCAGCTGGCGGAGTTCGCCGCGGCAGCGATGTCGCGCTCGACCCAGGCCGACACGGCAGGAGCACATCACGCGACTGACGACCCGACGGACGACGACTCCCTGCTCATCGATACCGGTCTCGCGCAGCGCATCCTGACCCATCCCGGGGTGGCGCTCTTCCTTGGCCTGACGCTGGTCGCGCTGGTAGCCGGGCGGTCATTGCTGAGCGGCGGGCCCCTGGGCGGCGGCGCCCTGGTGCCGGCCTGGGGCGGGGTGTCCGGCCTGTGGCATGAGTATCTGCAGGGCTTCCACCCGTCCGGGATCGGCTCAGGTAGCAGCGCGCCACCGTACATAGCCGTTGTCGCTGCCCTGGCGACCGTGCTGGGCGGCAAGCCATGGCTGGCCGTCGACGTGATCCTGTTGGGCTGTGTGCCGCTGGCCGGCGTCTTCGCCTTCCTCGCCGTCCGGCGCGTCACCCGCTCCGCGCTGGTCAGGATCTGGGCGGCAGCCGCGTACGCGCTGCTGCCCGTGGCGATGGGTGCCATCGCTGCCGGGCGGCTCGGCACTGCTGTGGCCTTCGCCCTGCTGCCGCTGATCGCCCTGCTGGCCGCGAGGATGTTCACCGAGCCGCCACGGCGAGCGCGCCGGGCTGCCTGGGCGACCGGCCTCACGATCGCGATAGCTGCCGCTTTCGTGCCGCTGACCTGGATTGTCGCTGTGCTCGCCGCTGTCGTGGCCGCGGCAGCGGTCGGCGTCGGCCGCCCGTCCGTCCTGCGTAACCTCGGCATTGCCGTGATCGTTCCGCCCGTCGTGCTGCTGCCGTGGACGGTCCAGCTGGCTGCGCACCCGGCCGAGCTGCTGCTCGAAGTTGGCGTGCAGCAGCGCGGCCTGGCCAGCCCTGACCTGCCCGCCCGCTCGCTGCTTATGCTCAGCCCGGGCG
>Ga0187879_10001450_pt1 | contig 16279 bp, 17 predicted proteins | sample June2016WEW_19_1_FD_132423 | JGI IMG/M metagenome (GOLD analysis project Ga0187879, IMG submission 132423) | Peatland microbial communities from SPRUCE experiment site at the Marcell Experimental Forest, Minnesota, USA - June2016WEW_19_10 | ecosystem: Environmental > Terrestrial > Soil >... | reverse complement strand
GGCCTTGAGTCCGGCGCGATACGCCGGCGTGTCCTCGATCGGCGCAACTACGGTGAGCGCGCCGTTCTTGATGGTTATTTCGATTCCGAGTCCGCCGAAGCTGCCGCGCGTCTCGACTTCGAGATCGCGGTACAGGTCGGGCGTCAGGTAGGCGCTATGCGGGTCGAGCGACGCCAGCATCCCGCTGATTGCGCCGTCGATCAGTTTTTTGGTCGATACCGGTTCGACGTAGTTTTTCTGCACGATTGCGAGCACGCTCGCGAACGTGTCGAGCTCCTGGTAGGTGTCGTTGGAGAGCGCCTGGGCTCGGCGCACGGCGACCTCCTGCAGCACAAGGAAACAGGCAACCAGGGAAACCGCCAGCGTGATGGACCATCGATGTCTTTTGATCATGGACATTTAATTAGTGTCGCTCGGGACTCGTGATTGTGAGTTTGTACATTTAATTTAAGCAGATGCGCTGCTCTAATGCATACGCCCGCGGCACCCCCCTCGTTACCGATATAATAGCATCTTTACCCCTGCTTTGAGTCGAGGAGTTGCTGCAAGGCGTCCTTGACATCCGGCCGCGACCAGTCGAATCCGCCCATATGGTGCGCGACAATCTGGCCCTTGCGATCGATTATGAAAGTCTCGGGCACCCCGCTCACCTCGTACGTCTCGCTGATCTTATTTTCGGGGTCGAGCAGTATTGTGAAATGGTACCCGTTCTTCTTGACATAGGACGCCACCACGTCGCGCCCTCCGGTGTCCTGGCTGGCCGCGAGCATCACGAAGTCCTTGTTGCCCTTGAAATCGTCGTACAGCGTCTGCATCGAGGGCATTTCTTCCCGGCACGGTCCGCACCACGTCGCCCATACGTTGAGAAATACGACTTTGCCGCGCAGCGATTCGAGCGAGACAGTTGTTCCGTCGAGCGTCTCGAGCTTGAAATCGGCCGCTCGACTGCCGGCCGCCACCGTCGTCCTGGACTGCTCGGCCGTTTCGGGCGAAATCGAATCGATGCGTGCGCCGCGATGCCCGCTCAGCGCGACGAGCGTAATGCCGGTCATCACGACGATGGCGGCGACGACGTAGAGGACTTTGTCCTTGATCTCCATCGCGCTCAGGCCCGCGCCGCGTTCATGGCAGGAGGCTGGTTTTTTTCGCCGGGCTGCTGGCCGCCTTCCGCCTGGTCTTTTTCCCTGGTGAGAATCAGCGCGACGCCGCCGAGGACCATCATCGCGAACGCAATCAGCTGCGCCTCACTGAGACCATGGAAGACCCGCGGATTGATTCGCACGAACTCGACGAGAAAGCGGGCGGCGCCCGCCAACAGCAGGTACCAATACATCAGCCGGCCAACCGGATGATACGTTTTGCGCATCGACCACAATATCGCGAACACGCCGAGATACAGAATCGTTTCGTAAACCGGTGCGGGATGCACGCGGACGCCGGGGAAGAAGCCGGAAACGAGACGGTAATGCTCGTCCAGTTTCAGCACGGTCTCGGAGTTCCAGCCGACGATCGCGCGCGGATAAGCCATCGCCCACGGCATCGTGGACGGCAGCCCCCAGTCGCCGTCGCCCGCAAGCTGGCATCCGATTCGCCCGATTGCCTGCCCGACGGCCATAGCAAGCGCGCACATGTCCATCGTTACGGCGAATCCGATTCGATACCACCGCGACACGAAGTAAGCGCCGAGGATTCCACCGATCAAGCCGCCGTAAAACACGAATCCCGAGCCCGAGAAGATCATCGACTTGGGATCGGCCAGGTAGGTGGGCAGATCGTCGAGGATCGCGTAGATGCGCGAACCGACCAGCCCCGCCACGGCTCCGGTGATCACGATCGAGGAGGAATATTCGGGATCGAGGCCGCGGCGGATGCATTCGAGGCGGATAACGAAGTCGGCCGCCAGGAATCCAAGCGCCATCATCAGCCCGAAGCTGTAAACGGTCAGCGGGCCCAGGTGGAACAAGACAGGAATCATTGTGGCTCGAATTATAGTACGCGACCGCCGGCCCAGACCACAAAGGCTTTCGCCTTGCAGCGATCACTATTATATGACGCCAGTATGCGGGCAGTTGTTCAACGCGTCAGCCGCGCGGAGGTGCGCGCCAACGGGCGCATCCTGGGCAAAATTGCGCGTGGATTCGTCGTGCTGCTGGGAGTCGCCGGCGGCGACAGCGAGGCCGACGCGGCGCATCTGGTAGATAGAATCGCCGGCATGCGCGTATTCGCCGACGACGCCGGCAAGATGAACCGCTCGTTGGGCCAAGCCGGTGGCGCAATCCTGGTCGTGTCGCAATTCACGTTGCTCGCCGACACGAATTCAGGCCGCCGGCCGTCGTTCACTGGAGCAGCCGCGCCCGACGAAGCGCGCCGCCTCTACGAGCACTTTCTCTCGCTCGCGCGGATGCGCGGTGTTAAGGTTGAGAACGGTGAGTTCGGTGCGACGATGGAAGTGGAAATCATCAATGACGGCCCGGTGACGATCATCCTCGACAGTCGTGAAAAGTGAAGATTGAAGGACTGGAGAAGTAGGTTACGATGCCGCGAGCGGGATTCTATACCGCCGAATCGGGGAAGATCTCGTTTCGGCGCGACGGCAACTGGTACAGCGACGACGAGCGGATCGACAACCCGCGTATCTCGCTGCTCTTCAGCCGGAGCATCAAGCGCAATCCCGACGGCAGTTACTATCTGCAAGTCGCTGAAGAACGCGCGCCGATCACGGTCGAGGACACGCCCTACGTAGTCAAGGCGCTCGAAGACGACGAGCTGGGCGGATTCGTGATCGTGCTGAACGACGAAAGCTGCGAGCCGCTCGATCCCACCGCGCTGGAGATCGGCGCCGGCCACGTTCTCTACGCGCGCGTCAAGGGCGGCGATGCGCGCGCCCGCTTCCTTCGCTCCGCCTACTACCATCTCAGTGACCGCTTCGAATCCGACGACGCCGGACGTTTCTACGTCAATCTCAGGGGCTATCGGTATCCCCTCAATAGCGCGCCAGCGCCGGGCGACTGATGCACCTGGCCGAGCCGAATCTACACATCGTTTTGGTTCGCCCCGAGATCCCGCAGAACACGGGATCGATCGCGCGTCTGGCCGCTGCGATCAGGGCCCGGCTGCACCTGGTGGGCCCGCTCGGATTCTCGCTCGAGGATCGCTATCTCAAGCGCGCGGGCCTCGATTACTGGCCGCTGGTGGATTTGCGCACGTATGAAGGATGGGAGCAGTTTGCCGCGACGCATGGCGATTTGCCGGAATCGAAGACGAAATTTTTCTCGACTCACGCCGGCGCGACGTATCTCGATGCGCACTATGCGCGCGGCGATTTTCTTTTCTTCGGCTGCGAGACGGCGGGCCTGGGCCGCGATTTCGTGCTTGAAAGAATTGACCGTGCGTACCGGATTCCAATCTTCGAGGCGGGCGTCCGCAGCCTCAATCTCTCCAACGCGGTGTCGATCGTGGTTTATGAAGCGCTGCGCCAGAGCGGCGCGCTCAATGCTTCTTGACGGCGCAACTGCCGCAGCCCGTGCTGCAGCCGCCCTTCTCGCCGCCGTCGGCGGGCGGCGCGCCGAAATAATAACCCGCCTGCTCGAGTTCGCCGGGCGAGACCCACTTGAGATGGTCGGCGACGGCGGTATCGCAATGCACACAGACGCGGCGTTCGGCGCCATCGTCATCGAGCGCGACGTAGGTCAGCACCGGCTTGCCGCAAACCGCGCAATCCGCCATCGGGAATGACGCATCTCTAAGTGCGAGTAGAGGCGTGGGCATCGCGAACTAACCTAACATCATCGCGCGCAGTTGAGAAATCTGCGAGTTCACCCCTTCCACCCTCGCTCCTGAGATCGAGCACATCTCTCTTACCCCCTTACCCCTTCCTAACACGGACGAAGTCCCGCATCTTTTCTTAGTATCGGGTGCAGGGATCACCCCTGCCCAAGGAAGTGTGAAACCCACGGTGGGTTTCACATTCAATTGAGTTTATGGTCGGCGGTACGGCTCCCCCAGCGCGCTCGGCGCGGCCGCCTGTCCGCCAAAGCCTGCCAGTACCACCAGCGTCAGCGCATACGGGAGCGCGAGAAACAGTTGGTAGGGAACGACGGTGCCGAGCGCCTGCAATCCGAATTGCAACGCCATCGCGGCGCCGAACAGCACCGACGCAGCCGCCAGGCCCCACGAATTCCATCGCCCGACGATGACCACGGACAGCGCGACGAAGCCGCGGCCGGCCGAGATATTTTCGACGAACGTGTTGGCGTATGCGAGCGTCAGAAACGCGCCAGCCAGGCCGGTCAGCGCGCCAGACACGATCAGCGCCTGCCACCGGATGGCGATTACGCCGAGTCCGAGCGCGTCCGCCGCTTCGGGGCGCTCACCGCAAGCGCGAAGTCGCAGGCCATAGCGCGTGCGCGCGATCACGTACCAGAGCGTCGGCACGAGAATGAAGGTGAAGTAGACCAGTCCGTTGTGATCGAAGAGCACCGGACCGAGGAGCGGGATTCGCGCCAGCGCACCGAGCGGGATTTTCGCAATCGGCGCCACCATGAACGCCTTGCCGGTCACGCCGAACAGCTTGCGATAGAAGACGCCGGTCAATCCCAGCGCGAGGATGCTGACCGCGGTTCCAGTCACGACCTGGTTGACGGCGAGATTCACCACCAGCGTCGCAAAGATCGCATTGATCGCGACGCCCGCCGCGATCGCGCCCGCCAGACCCAGCGCGGTACTGCCGCTGAAATATGCGATCGCCAGCGCGACGAACGCGCCCGCCAGCATCGCGCCTTCGATGCCGATATTGATGACGCCACTTTCCTCGACGAGCAGCTCGCCCAGCGCGGCCAGCAGGATGGGCGTCGCCATGGTGATCGCCGAGGTGAGGAACGCTTCAAGCATCCGGCATCTCCGCAAGCGGCGCCGCCGCGGCCGCATCATGAGGCGCGCCGAAAATATTCTCGCGCAGTCCGCTCCAGGCCGGGGTGTCGAAGGCGAGGATGATCAAGATGACGAGGCCCTGGATAACCTGCACCAGCTCCGGCGAGACACCCTGGGTCCGCTGCATCGCCTGCGAGCCGTTGTCGAGCGCGCCGAACAGGATCGCGGCGGGAATGATGCCGAGTGGATTGAGGCGCGCCACCAATGCGACCGCGATCGCCTCGAAACCCCATCCGGGCGAGAGCTTCTCGTACAATCGATGCGAAATCGCGGAGATCTGCACCGCGCCGCCCAGCCCGGCCAGAGCGCCCGACAGTGCCATCACCCACAACGTGAGCGCCGGGATTCGGATGGCGAAGAATGTCGCGGCGCGACGGTTGCGGCCCATCGCGCGCAGCTCGAATCCGGCTCCGGTACGGAACAAAAGCAGGTAGCACGCCGCGGCGAGCGCGACTGCGAGGATCATGCCCAGGTTGATGCGGCTCGGCGCGAAGTAGAACTCGAGCTGCGCGGCGCGTGCGATTGGCGAGCTGGTCGGATACGCGCGCGACGGTTCCATCAGCGGACCATGCACGACCCAACTGAGCGCCTGCACGGCGACGAAGTTGAGCATGATCGTGCTGATAACTTCGTTTACGTCGCGCCGCGCGCGCAGCCATCCCGCCACGCCGCCCCAAACCGCGCCGCCAAGCGCGCCGGCGGCGAGAATGATCGCAATTGCGATCGCATGCGGAAAATTGCCGAGATGCGGACCTATCGCGCCGGCCGCGATCGCGCCGATCGTAAGCTGCCCGTCGGCGCCGATATTCCATAGCGCGCCCGAGAAAGCGAGCGAGACCGCAAGCCCCGTGAAAACCAGCGGCGTGGATTTTACGATTGTGTCAACGCATGCGTACCAGTTGCCGAACGCGCCTTCGCCAAGCGCCGCGAACACGCCGACCGGAGACGCGCCGAGAGCGGCGAGCACGATCGAGATGAGCGCGGCTGCGAGCGCCAGCGCTGCAAACGGTTTCGCAATCGAGGACAGCATCAGTCGCGCGCCCCGGCCATCAGCAGGCCCAGCCGCTCGGGATCGCGCTCGCCGCGATTGGTCTCACGGATTTTTCCGCGGCTGATAATCAGCAGCCGCCCGCATATCGCGAGCAACTCGTCGAGGTCGCTCGAAATCAGAATCACCGCGCCGCTACCAGCGGAGAAGTCGAGAATGGTGCGATGGACTTCGGCGGTCGCGGCGAGGTCGAGGCCGCGGCAGATATTGTGCGCGACGATGACTCGCGGCCGCGACGCGATCGCGCGCGCCACTTCCAGGCGCTGCCGGTTGCCGCCCGAAAGCGCGCCGGCGATCGTTTCGGGACCGGGAACATGGATACGAAAACGATCGATGAGTTCGCGGCAAAGATCGATTGCGCGCGCGGTGTCCAACCATCCGTGCGATGTCACCCGCTCCCGGAGCGGACGCGCGAGAATCAGGTTTTCCCACAGCCGCATATCGAGGATGAGTCCGTCGAGGTCGCGATTTTGCGGTATCACCGCCATCGCGCCGTCCGACGACCCGTCAAGCACCGTTATTTTCCCACCGCTCGGCCGGCGTGCGCCCGCAAGCAATTCGACCAGTTCGGTCTGGCCGTTGCCGTCAACGCCGGCAATTCCCACTATCTCGCCGGCGGCGACGCGAAACGAAAGCCGGTCGAGAATCCGGCGGCCGGTATGATCGTCGAGGGTCAGATCTTCGATTTGGAGCACGGGATCGCCCGAATGCGGCGGCGTCGCGGACGCGGCAGGCTGAGCCACGATTTCGCCAATCATCAGGCCGGCCAATTTCTCTTCGCTGGTCTCGGCCGGAGTCGTGCGGGCGACCACGCGGCCGCGGCGCAACACGGTGATTCGATCGGCGACTGCGATTGCTTCGGCAAGCTTGTGCGTGATCAGCACGACGATTCGGCCCTCGCCGCGCAGATTGCGCAGCAAGTCCAGGAATGCGGCCAGCTCCGACGGAGCGAGCACGCTGGTCGGTTCGTCGAGAATTAGGACCCGCGGATTGAAGCTGAGCGCGCGCAGCACTTCGAGCCGGACGCGCTCGGCAACTGAACGATTCTCGACGGTGGCGCCCGCCGGCGGCATTTCGAATCCGAGTTTCGCGGCGAGCGAGCGCGCACGCATCGCGATTGCATCGAGGTCGAGCGCGCCGGCGCCGGTGTCGAAGCCGCCCAACGCGAGATTTTCCTCCCACGTCATCCGCTCGAACAGCATCGGACTCTGATGCACCGCCGCAATTCCGGCCGCCAGCGCGGCGCGCGGCGAGCCTGCCCGCAGCGGCCGTCCATCGAGGATGGTTTCGCCACGGTCGGCGGCGAGCGAGCCGGCCAGCACGTTCATCAAGGTGGTCTTGCCGGCGCCGTTTTCGCCGACCAGCGCGTGAATCTCGCCGGGGAGCGCTTCGAAATCGACCGCGTCGAGCGCGAGCGTACGGCCGAAGCGCTTGGTTATGGCGTTGGCGCGGAGCAACTAGGCGGCGCTTACGCCGTAATGGATGCGCACATATTCGAGCGCGGCTTCGCGGGTTTCGAGCGCGCCGTCGAGTTGATGGTCCTCGACGTCCTTCAAGATTTCCTTGAAGCGCGGCCCGGGCGTAAATCCCAACTGCTTCAGGTCTTCGCCGCCGATTAAACGCGGTGGACGAATCTCGGCCGCGGTCATCGTCGTCATTGCGCGGCGGCAAAAGTGCCAGAAGCCCAGGTAAGAGCTCGACGCCATCGCGTCCATGAACGCGACTTCCATCAATTCGTCAAACCCGTCTTCCGCGAGCATCCTCTTCAACGTCGCCGGGCGCATCCGCGGCGCCATGCAGAGCTTCAGATGATTCTTCACCAGGTATGCGACCCGCTCCTGGACCGCGCGCGAGCGCTTGAGCCGCGCCATGATTTCCGCCGCCATCACGGCGCCATCCTCGGTATGCCCATAGAACGTGACCTTGTCGCCGGTGACCGCACGGCATTGCGGCTTGGCGATGTCGTGCAGCAGGATTCCGAACGCAACGGTCTCGCTGCATCCGGCGGGAAGCATCGCGACGCCGATCCGCGTATGGGTGTACACGTCGCCCTCGGGATGGAAATTTTCCGGCTGCGCGCATCCAGGCATCAGGACGACTTCGGGCAGGATCAATTGCATCAGGCCGCTGTCCATCATCAGATCGATCGCGCGCGCGGCGGCGCCCTCGGTCATCATCATCACGATTTCTTCGCCGATTCGTTCGGCCGCTATTCCGATGATCGTCGGCGCGGCGCGTTTCATCGCGGCCCAGGTCGCCGGATCGATCGTGAAGTTGAGCCGCGCGGCGAAGCGTGCGGCGCGCAGGATGCGCAAATGATCCTCGTCGAAGCGGTCGTAGGGATTTCCGATCGCGCGGATGACTCCGGCGCGCAGATCGCGCATCCCGCCGACCAAATCGATCAGGCGGCCGGCGATCGGATCGTAAAACATTCCGCCAATGGTGAAGTCGCGGCGAAGCGCATCCTCCTCGATCGCGCCGAAGCGCACCGACGAGGGACGGCGTCCATCGACATATTCGGCATCGGCGCGAAACGTCGCGACCTCGAAGAGGTCGTCGTCGATCAGCACGCCGATCACGCCGAACTTGGCCCCGACCGCCACGGTGCGATCGAACAGTTTCTGCACCACCTGGGGACGCGCGTCGGTGGCGACATCGTAATCCTTGGGCTCGACGCCAAGAATTCGATCGCGCACACATCCGCCGGCGAAGACGGCGCGAAAGCCGGAATCGACGAGACGTTGAACGATATAGAGCGCCTTTTGCTCTTTGTCGCTCATGGGCGACTCTCCAGACGCGCATTTTATAGCGGCGCGATTGGGAGGCGCCATACGGGGGGAGAGGCGCCCAACAGAGAGGGGAAACCGACAGCGCCCTAGCCCTCGCCCAGGCGCGATTGCCCCAGCAGGATTCCGCCATCGACGGCGATCACCTGGCCGGTCACGTTAAGCGCCTTGTCGGAGCAGAGCCACGCCACCGCGCGGCCGATATCCTCGACCGTCTGTTCGCGGCCGAGCGGAACGAGCTGGGCCACCACCGAGTCGAAGGCCGTGCGCGCGTTCGCATCGCCGCCGCCGAGCACCGCGCCCAAATCCTGCCATACTTTGGTGTAGATGAGCCCCGGGGCAACCGCGTTGACGCGAATTCCGGCCGGACCAAGCTGGAGTGCGAGCGTTTTGCTGTACGAGATCACGCCAGCCTTGGCCGCGGCGTATGCGGCCAGCATCGGAGACGCCTGCAGGCCGGCAACCGATGACGTGTTGCAGATCGCGGCGCCACTCTTCATCCGCGGCGCAACCTCGCGCGACACCAGATAAACCGAGTTCAGGTTGAGATCGACATAGCGGCGCCACGTTTCGACGCTGTCCCACTCGCGTTGATTCCCACTCTCGAACCATGCCCGATCGCCGCCGCCGGCGTTGTTGCACAGCACGTCCGGATGAGCGCCGAAGCGGGAGACAATCTCCTCGACCGCGCCATGCACCAGCTTCTCGTCGGTGACGTCGGCGGCGAAGCCCTGAACCTGGGCGGCGATCGCGGCTGGTGGCGGCGCCAGATCGCGATCGATGACGGCGACCCTCTCGACCACCTTTTCTTCCAGCAGCGCGTTCACGATCCCGAGTCCGAGTCCGCGCGCTCCTCCGGTCACGATTGCGTATTTCACTGATTTTTTCTCCGGGGCGAACTGTGTGCGAGCCAGGCGCTCAGGCTGCTTCCTTGCGCCTGCCCGAGTATTCCTTTCTATAGACGCGTAGCAGAGCCGCAAACACCGACATAATCGCGGGGCCCAGGAACAGGCCAAGCGGCCCGTACGCTTCGAGCCCGCCGAGAATCCCGAGGAACAGCGCGATAGTGGGCAGGCCCGTGCCGTGCTTCATCGCCAGCGGCTTGACGAAATTGTCGATGACCGCGAGCGCGATCGAACACCAGATGACCAGGCCGACCGCCGCCGACCAGCTCGACGCAAAGCCCAGGTAGAGCGTCGCGGGAATCCATACCAGTGCAGTGCCGCCGATTGGCATCAGTCCCGCGGCAGACGATGCAATCGCCAGGAACAGCCAGTACGGCACGCCGAAGATCAGCATGCCCAGGCCGATCGTCACGCCCTGCAGCACGGCGGACAGCATCAGGCCGCGCATCACCGACGACAGCGTCGTGCGCAGCGTATCGAAAATCGCCTTCTTGTCATCTTCATGCAGCGGGGTCAGCTCGCGCAGGCTGCGGTAGTAGTAGTCGCCGTCGCGCAGCATGTAGAAAAACGCGAGCAGCGTGATTCCGAAGTCGATGATGAACGAGAGGACGTTTTTCGCGGCCTGGGTCGCATTCCTGGCCACGTAATCGCTGGTCATCTGCGCCGCTTGCAGCGTGAGCTTGGGCAGCTCCTCGTCGAGCTTGTAACCGCGTTCCCCCATCCGTTTGGCGACCCATGCGCCGAGTTCGGTGTTAACCAGCCGATCGTGCAGCTTCATCACGCCACCGCTATTCACCATTTCCGTCGCCTGCGCGTAGAGCGTCTGCGCCTCGACCACGAGGCGGCCCGACGCCCAGATTGCCGGCAGCACCACGACGAGGCCGACGACCACGCTGATGATCGCCGTCGAGAGCGATCGCCGCTTGACGTACTTTTCGACTTCGATCAGCGCGGGATGCGCCATGAATGCGAGCAGGATTCCCCACGCCAAGGGCGTCAGGAACGGCAACAGCAGCTCGTACAGCTCGTAGGCCATCACGGCCAGAAAGCCGAAGAAGAACAGCTGCACTATGCGCTCGCGATCCATTTTCTTAAGCCGTGACTGTCCCTCCGTGCGCGCGCGATACTTGGCGCGCAAGCTTAGCAGATGCCCCCGTTACGGTCGCCTGCCGGCCCACGCTGAATCGGGATGCGCGATGCTTCGGTTGCCCGCCAGCCCAATATCGGTTACCGTTTGCGTTTGCTTGACGTATCTAGTCAATACCCCTCGCCCGTGAAGGCACGTAGCTCAGTGGGAGAGCGCTTCCTTGACACGGAAGAGGTCGGCGGTTCAATCCCGCCCGTGCCTACCAGGTCCGTGCCCACAGCCTCGCGCGCGAATTTCATCCCGCCAGTTCATTTCATATGCGCCTGAAGTTCGCTCCGTACCCCGCAATGATTAGAATCTTCGCTTGATGAGTTCCAAAGTAACCGTAACCTTGAACGGCGAATCGCGCGTCGTGCCGGTTGGCACTATCGTTCGCGACGTACTGGACGGGATTCCGAGCCGCGAGCTGGTGGCCGCGCGCGTCAACGGCAAGGTCGTCGATCTCACGCGCAAGCTCGAGCACGACGCGTCGGTCGAGCCGGTGCTGGCCGACTCGCCCGAGGGTCTCGAGGTAATCCGTCATTCCACCGCACATCTGATGGCGATGGCGGTGCAATCGCTGTATCCCGGCACGCAGGTGACGATCGGCCCGGTAATCGAGGACGGCTTTTTCTATGACTTCGCGCCCCCCTCGCCGCTCACGGTCGAGGATCTGCCGAAGATCGAAGCGAAGATGCGCGAGCTGGTGAAGGCCGACCACAAGATCCAGCGGACCGAAGTCTCGCGCGAGGACGCCATCCGCAAATTCTCGGCGATGGGCGAGAAATACAAGGTCGAGATAATCCAGGGCATCCCGGACGATCAGGTGTCGATCTACAGCCAGGGCGACTGGATGGATCTCTGCCGCGGACCGCACGTCCCCTCGACCCGCTATCTCAAGGCATTCAAGCTCACCAGCGTGGCCGGCGCGTATTGGCGTGGCGACGAGCACAACGCGATGCTGTCGCGAATCTACGGCACCGCGTTCGCCGGCAAGGAGGCGCTCGAGGAGCATCTGAAACTCGTAGAGCTCGCCCGCCAGCGCGACCATCGCAAGCTCGGCCGCGAGATGGGCCTTTACATCTTCGATCCGATCTCGCCGGGCGCGCCGTTCTACCTGCCCAAGGGCGTTATCATCTTCAACGCGCTCGTTGACTACATGCGGCGGCTGTACCGGCGCTACGGCTACGACGAAGTCGTCACGCCGCTTCTGTTCAAGAACGAGCTTTTCAATACCTCGGGGCATTGGGAAAATTTCCGCGAGAATATGTTTCTCTCGCCCGATCCCGACAGCGAGACGCATACTATCGATACCGGTCCCGACGGATGGCATCACGGCTACGGGCTCAAGCCCATGAATTGCCCCGGCCATGCGTTGGTGTACCGCGCCGAGAAGCGCTCGTACCGCGATCTTCCGCTGCGCCTGGCGGAGTTCAGCAGGCTGCATCGCGCGGAACGCTCGGGCACGCTGCACGGCCTGATGCGGGTGCGCGCGATGTCGCAGGACGACGCGCACATCTTCTGCCGGGAAGATCAGATCGAGGACGAAATTGCGCTGAATCTCCAAATGGTGCGCGACGTTTACGGCGCGCTCGGTTTCGAACGCGTCGAGTTCAAGCTCGCGACCATGCCGGACAAGCATCTCGGCACCGAACAGCAATGGCAGATGACCGAGGCGAAGCTCGGCAATGCGATGCAGCGCAACGAAATCGCGTACGAGATAAACCCGAAGGAAGGCGCCTTCTACGGCCCCAAAATCGAGATCTACGTGTCGGACGCGCTCAAGCGTAAATGGCAGGTCGCGACGATTCAGCTCGATTACAACGCGCCCGAGCGCTTCGACCTGACCTACACCAACAGCGCCGGCGCCGAAGAACGTCCCGTGATGATTCATCGCGCGATCCTGGGCTCGCTCGAACGCTTTATCGGCGTGCTGATCGAACATACCGGCGGCGTGCTGCCCTTGTGGCTCGCGCCGGAGCAGGTGCGGGTGCTCTCGCTCAGCGAAAAGGTCGAGACCTACGCGGGCGAAGTCACCGGCCTGCTGAGGCGCGAGGGATTCCGCGCCCATGCCGACATCCGCAACGAGAAGCTCGGTTTCAAGGTTCGCGAGGCCGAACTCGCCAAGGTGCCGTATATGGTCGTGGTCGGCGAGCGCGAGGCCGCCGATCGATCGGTGTCGCTCCGGCTGCTGCGCGGCGAGAAGAGCAATGCGATGCCGCTTGCGGCGCTGGTCGAGCTATTGAAGAAGGAGCCGATTCCGGCTTAGGAAGTTCATCCGGCCACCGAGCCGGAGGAGGTGCTTTATCCGAAGAGATTTCAGAACCCCGCCCTCAAGGGAGCCCGCGATTCGCGTCAATAACCTGATTCGCGCTCAAGAAGTCCGTGTAATCGACGCCGACGGCAGCCAGATCGGAATCCTGCCCCTGCGTGAGGCGATCAAAGTGGCGGAGGGCCGCGGCCTGGACCTGGTCGAGGTCTCATCGACGGCGACGCCCCCGGTGTGCCGGGTCACCGACTTCGACAAGTACCGATACGCGCAGAAGAAAAAGTCGCACGACTCCAAAAAGCACACCATCAGCATGATCAAGGAAGTGAAGATGGGGTCGGCGACCGGGAAGCACGATGTGGACTTCAAAGTTAATCACATCAAGCGCTTTGTTGGAGAAGGTCATCGTGTTAAGCTCACGGTTTCGTTCCGCGGCCGCGCGATCACCCATCCGGAACTCGGACGGGCGCTGATCGAGAGAATCATCGCGCAGGTTACGGACATCGCGCAGGCGGAAGGCACGCCACGGATGGAAGGACGTAACATGTCCGTGCTGCTGACGCCGCGCTAGGCCGGAAGAGAAAATTTCAGGAAAGAAGCAAAGCGACTATCGTATGCCGAAAATCAGGACCAGCCGTACCGCCGCCAAGCGCTTTTCCGTGACCAAGAGCGGCAAGGTCAAGTTCAAACACGCGTATGCCCGCCACATGTTCTCGGCCAAAAATCCGAAACAGAAAGCGCGGCTCCGCAGGACCGGTATCCTGGGCAAGGCCGACGCCGAAAAAGTTAAGATAATGATGCCGTACGCGTGAGTGCGGCCAACTAAAAATTACTTACCCGATATCTACCAAGGAAGGATTCGACCCCGATGCCTCGCGCCAAAGGCGGACCCAAGACGCGCCGCCGTCATAAGCGTCAACTCAAGCTCGCCTCCGGTTTCGTCGGTGGGCGCAAACTCTACCGGCAGGCTCGCTCGACGCTCGAAAAGGGCCTCACCTACGCCTATCGCGATCGCAAGCAGAAAAAGCGCGATTACCGCACGCTCTGGATTGCGCGTATCAACGCGCTGGCCCGCGAAAGCGGAATCTCGTACAGCAGCCTGATGAACGGGCTGAAGAAAGCGGGCGTCGAGGTCGATCGCAAGATGCTCGCGAAGCTCGCGCAAGAGCGCGACGGATTGTTTACCGAGCTGGTGCGCACCGCGAAGAGCGCGCTCGGCTTGCAAGCAGCATAGAGCCGCGCCGTTCCAAGCGCCGCGCACCAGGAGACCATGTGGGTGATTGCCCGCGTGGTTTTTTGTTTTTGGTTTTTCGTTGCTGCAACATTGCACAACGGATCAATGGCCAGACTGAGCTGGAGATGCGGGGAAGACCAACGATGAGAGAACAACTCGAAGAAATCAGGCGCCGCGCGATGGCGGAACTCGCCGACGACGCCGGCGAAGCGCAAATCGACGCGGTTCGGGTGCGCGTGCTCGGCCGCTCGGGTGAGCTTACGGAAATCATGCGCGGAATGCGCGAGGTCCCGGGCGCGGAGCGGCCCGCCATCGGCCAGCTCATCAATCAGATCAAGCGCGAAGTCGAAGCGCGCATCGAGACTCTGAGCGAGAAACTCAAAGCCGCGGCGCTGACGAAATCGCTCAATGAAAAACGCCTCGACGTGACGCTGCCCGGCATGCGCATCGCGCGCGGCCACATCCATCCAATCACCGACATTCTCGAAAAAATGCTGCAAATTTTCGAGTCCATGGGCTTCGAAGTCGCGATGACTCAGGATATCGAGGACGACTTTCACAACTTCGCGGCCCTCAACTTCCCGCCGCATCATCCTGCGCGCGACATGCAAGACACCTTCTACCTCGAGGGCGGGATGCTGCTGCGAACGCATACCTCGAACGGCCAGATCCGCGTGATGGAAAAACGCCGGCCCCCGCTGGCGGTCGTTTGTCCCGGCCGATGCTATCGACGCGACGACCTGACCGTGCGCAGCTCGCCGATGTTCACGCAGATCGAGGGTTTCATGGTCGATAAACGCGGCCGCATCACGATGGCGCATCTCAAGGGCGTGCTGACCGAATTCGCGCGCGCGTTTTTCGGCACGACTGCGGTGCGCTTTCGCGCCAGCTATTTTCCATTTACCGAGCCGAGCGCCGAACTCGACATGCATTGCCTTCTCTGCGACGGCGCCGGATGCCCGGTCTGCAAGCATTCCGGATGGACCGAAGTGCTCGGCTGCGGAATGATCCACCCCAACGTGATGCGCGCGGTCGAGTACGATCCCGGCGAGTACCAGGGCTTCGCCTTCGGCATGGGCGTCGAGCGCACCGGTCTGCTGAAGCTCGGCGTTGACGACATGCGTCTGTTTTTCGAGAACGACCTTCGCTTTTTGAGCCAGTTCCCGGCGCTCAGCGCAGGCGTCCGATGAAGCTTCCGCTCAGTTGGCTGAGAGACTTCGTCAGCATCGACGCGCCGGTCGAAGAAATCTCGCGGCGCCTGAGTTACGCGGGGCTGGTCGTCGAGAATGTCGAAAAACTCGCGCCCGGATTCGCGGGCGTGTTTGCCGCCAGGGTGCTCCACGTCGAAAAGCATCCCAACGCGGACCGGCTGAATCTTTGCGACGTGGACGCGGGCCAAAAAGGCCAATTCAAAGTCGTGTGCGGAGCGCCCAACGTGAAGGCCGGCATGGTAGCACCACTCGCTCTGGTTGGCGCGCAGCTTGGCAAGCAGCCGCCCCTGGAGGCAGCCGTCATTCGCGGTGTGCGTTCCGAGGGCATGCTCTGCTCAGAGCGCGAGCTCGGCCTGTCGCAGGATCATGCTGCAATCCTCGCGCTCGGTGCGGATGCGCCGCTTGGTGGCGACGTGGCCGCGTATTTGCACCTCGACGATACCGTGCTCGATGTCGAAGTCACTCCGAATCGGGGCGATTGCCTGTCGGTTCTCGGCTTGGCGCGCGAAGTCGCAGCATTGTTCGCCGCCAGACTGCGCGCGCCCAGGCTACGCGCGGCGCATTGGGCTGGCTCGCATGACGGAGCGCGCTTTTCGTTTTCGGTTTCGATCGAAGCGACCGATCTATGCCCGCGCTACGCCGCGCTCTCGATGACCGGAATCAAGATCGGTCCTTCGCCGGCGTGGCTCAAGCGCCGGCTGGAACTATGCGGGATGCGCGCGCTCAACAACGTCGTCGATGCGACCAACTACGTGATGCTCGAACTCGGCC
>Ga0187879_10001449_pt1 | contig 16282 bp, 15 predicted proteins | sample June2016WEW_19_1_FD_132423 | JGI IMG/M metagenome (GOLD analysis project Ga0187879, IMG submission 132423) | Peatland microbial communities from SPRUCE experiment site at the Marcell Experimental Forest, Minnesota, USA - June2016WEW_19_10 | ecosystem: Environmental > Terrestrial > Soil >... | reverse complement strand
CGTTGCCGCGGGGTCGAAAGTGATACGGTTGATTCAGCTCTGCGACACGTTTCATCTGCCGTTGGTCTCGCTGGCGGACGAGCCTGGTTTCATGGTCGGCCCGGAGTCCGAAAAACTCGGCATTGAGCGCGCCGGCGCGCGCCTGGTGGCAAGCGTGTGCATGAGCCGCATGCCCTGGATCACCATCGTTATCGGCAAGTTGTTTGGCGTCGCCGGTCAATGCCACCACCGGCCCTCCGGCATGTTCCGCCGTTTCGCGTGGCCGTCAGCCACTTGGGGCTCAATGCACATTGCCGGAGGCGTGTCCGCAGCCTATCGACGTGAGATCGAGGCTGCTCCCGAGCCAGACCAAAAGCGGCAGGAGATAGAAGCTCGGCTAGACGCGCTCGCCTCGCCCTTCCTCACCGCCGAGGCGACTGGCCAGGACATCATAGATCCCCGCGAGACCCGCGCCCATTTGGTGGAGTTCGTCCACGACGCGCAGCGCATCCTGGCAACGCAGCTTGGGCCGCCGCCGTTTCCTTACCTGCCCTGAGACGCGAAGGCCCGAAGCTGGGGCACGCACCGCCGCGGTCTTCTCGGGCGCCATGTTCCGGTAATTGAGCCGCAAATCGGACATCGGCTGCCGCTTCGCTGCCAGTTTCGCCTGGACACCCCGCCCAAACAAATTGGCGCGACGAGCTCGCGGCATTGTGCGCAAAGCCGGACGGTCAATAACTATGTCTTTGCGAATTCTCTTGGTGGAGGATGAACCAGCACGCGCGGAGACACTACAAAGCGCTTTGCGCGACAGGGTGTTCTCTAACGAGGTCGACTATGAGACATGCACGAACGTACACGCGGCAGCGGAGCTGCTGAGAAATCATTATTATGACCTGTTGATTCTGGATATATTACTGCCATGCGTGAAGGGGGAGAGCCTGTTGGTGACGGCGGAGTCAGACTACTACGCGCGCTGAAAACACACGCAGACTTGAGATTGCCCGGCTATACAATTGGATTGACTGCCCATGAGAACCTCGCGGCCCTGTATGGCGCCGATTTCAACGAGTCCATGTGGATGATCCTTCGATATGACCCGTCGACCGATGCCTGGATTGAGCGAATCGCAAACCATATCACTCACATTCTCGGCGCGCACGAATCGTTAAACTCTGAGTATGATTTCGATCTCGGAATAGTAACAGCCCTGCACGCAATTGAGGTCGAGAGTGTTCTTGCGCTCGCTGCCAATTGGGAGACGAAAACGATCGCGGGCGATGATGCTATTTATCACGTCGGCTCATTTTCGGGGCCAAATGGGAAGATGAAGGTCGCTGCAACAGCCTCCCACGAGATGGGGATGTCTGCAGCGGGAATCGTATCGATGAAGCTGATCGATCAATTCCGGCCCCGGTATCTGGCGATGACCGGAATCGCAGCCGGCGTTGTGGGGAGTTTCGGGGACATTCTGATAGCCGATCAGTCGTGGGACTATGGCAGTGGCAAGACCATAACGAAAAAGGACACTACGACGATTTTTTCACCGGCGCCGAGCGCGATTCTGGTGGATCCGGGTCTGAAGTACAGACTCAGCTGGTTCGTTTCTCGACGCCGCGCATTAGAGAAGATTCGAGCGAGCTGGACGGGCCGCGACGTTCCTTCATCCCTGGCGGCCCATCTTGGGCCGATTGCGTCTGGTGCATCCGTTGTGCAGAGCCAACCCCTGGTCCGACAAATAGAAAGTCACAACAGGAAAGTCATCGGGGTCGAAATGGAGACCTACGGTGTTTTTCTTGCAGCACGCCTCTGCCGAAAGCCTCGACCCGTGGCAATGTCCTTTAAATCGGTCGCCGATTTTGCTGATCTGAGCAAATCCGACAAATATCAAGATTATGCTGCATTCACGAGTGCCAATTTTCTGTACGAATTTGCTTTGGATTCTCTACTCGCGAGCACTCCCCAGTAGCGAGAACCGGAAAGGGTAAATCTTGCATCGGCCTCTTCTTCCAGCCGGTAGGCCGGCGGCTTCGATTTGTTATGGCACGGACCCATGATAATCGGAAGGCGATGCTCGAACCCAACTTCGACCCGGAGCCAGCAGCCGTTAGAATATACCGCTGCCGCTACGTTTCGCCGTGCAAGGAGCGCCCCGCCTCGCTGAGGAGCTCAACGTGCGCCCCGGCAAGCTCGCGCTTCAGGCCTTCCCGATCCTGGCCGAGTTCGGCGTCAAATGACCAGCGTTCCGCTCAGTCCTTGCGTGCGCGTTCGGCTTCGGCGACGAACGCGGACAGTTTCTTTCCACGGGATCGGGCGACTCGCTCGGCAACGTCGATGGTCGGCTTGCGCTCTAGCGCCGCGCTCTGAACTTGCCATCCGCTGCGCCTTAAATAGAGTAGGTGAATGAAGAGATATTGAGCGACTTGGTCCCAACTTGGACCATTCGTAACGCGAGGACGTAGGCGGATTCCGTTGCCAACCTCTTGCCGGAGCCACTGGTAGCACCGTCGGCCAGAACCGGCGTCGAACCTTGATGGGGAAGGCCGTTCGGTCTATAAGGCGAGTTAGGATCGGAGAGTCAAAATGGAAATTCCAGCTTAGCATACTGTAGCCGCTACAATTGTGGAGCTTTCACGATGACCTTGGTTGCAGAAGCGAAACGCCTGGCGCCGACGCTCGCGGCCAACTCCGGCGAAGACGATCAGCTGCGGCGCCTGAGCGATCCCACGTGGAAGCTCTTGCTGGATGGCGGTTTCCTGCGTGCGCTACAGCCGGCCCGCTTCGGCGGCGGCGAGGTTTCGTTGGTCGAGTTCGTCGACGCGGCGATCGAACTATCTCGCGCTTCGTCATCGGCCGGCTGGGTTGCAGGTGTAATTGGAGTGCATCCATGGCAGCTTGGTCTCTTCTCTGACAAGGCTCAGCAGGAGATGTGGGGCGAGAATCCCGCGACCATGCACTCTTCCTCTTACAACCCGACCGGCAAAGCCGAAAAGGTTGCGGGTGGCTACAAGGTTTCGGGACGGTGGTCGTTCTCGTCCGGTTGTGATCACTGCCGCGGCGTGATGCTAGGCGCGATCTGCGGATCGCGAGGGATCGCGGGAAATCAGGTTCGCGATTTCCGCTCGCTGCTCCTTATGCCAGACCAATATCGGATCGAAGACAACTGGCACGTTGCCGGCCTCAAGGGCACCGGCAGCAAGGACATTGTTGTCGAAGAGACGTTCGTTCCTGAATATCGGACGCAGTCTCACTTGGACTACGCGGTGAACCTCCCGCTGCCCGGACAAGAGGTCAATAAAGGTCCGCTCTACCGACTGCCGTGGTCGGTGGTGTTCAACATGGCACTGGCCGCATCGGCGCTCGGCTCTGCGCGCGGATTCGTCGATGCGTGGGTGTCGGCAACGAGCGACCGCAAGCTCAGCTTGGGCGGCCGAGCAGCCGACGACGCACTAATTCAGCGGCGTATTGCCGAGGCGGTCTGGTACCTCGATGCTTCGGTCACTCGCATGCGCGCCGATGCGATCGAATTGTGGCAAATGGCCGAGGCAGGCGAGCCCGCATCGATGCAACAGCGGGCGCAAATGCGGTGGAACATGAACCGCGGGTGCGAGCTCGTTGGGCAGGCAGTCGTCGATCTGTTCCGAGCGGCGAGCGGTCGCTCAATCTTTCTGGACCATCCGCTCCAGCGCCGTTTCCAGGATGTGCAGGCCGCGCTGGCGCATGCCTATCTGGTGCCTGATCCATTGGCCAGGGCGGTTGGCGGAACGCTGCTCGGAACTACGAAACCGGAGATGATTTTATGATCCAGGCTCTAAGTTACATAGGGTTCGCTTCGCCGAACGCGGAGCAATGGCTGCAATTCGGCCCAGAGATCCTGGGCGTCGAGGCGGCGCCGCGCGGTGCAGACGGTTCGGTGCGTCTGCGCGTGGACGACGCGGCGCATCGGATCACTATCCATCCTGGTAAGACGGACGACCTGGCATATCTCGGCTGGGAGCTGGGGGGGCCGTCGGCGCTCGAAAGCACCGTCGCGACAATCGAGAAGGAAGGAATCCAGATCAAGCGCGGAGATCCGGAGTTGATCTCGGGGCGCGCGGTCGCCGATCTCGCGTGGTTCGTCGATCCGTTCGGCTTTCGCCACGAACTTAGCTGGGGGCTTGCGATGCGGCCGTCGACGTTTCGTCCGGGACGGCCGCACTCCGGTTTCGTCACAGGAAACGGCGGCTTGGGACATACGGTGCTGTTCGTGCCGGACTTGAATCGAGCCGAGCAGTTTTACACTAAAGTGATGGGATTCCGCCCCACCGATCGCGTCGAAGGCGGGTTCAGCATCCGCTTCTTCCACTGCAACCAGCGGCACCACACACTCGCCTTCGCGACGGTGCCCGGTATGGTCGGCATACATCACCTGATGCTCGAGTGCGCCTCGCTGGACGATGTCGGCACGGCGCTTGACCTGTGCAACCAACGCAACATACCGCTGGCGATGGGACTCGGGCGCCATACCAACGATCTGATGACGTCCTTCTATGTCCGCACACCGTCGGGCTTTGAGATCGAATACGGATGGGGCGGCCGGACGATCGACGATGAGGAGACCTGGATTGTCAACACGTACGACTCGGGGAGCATCTGGGGCCACAAGTCGGAAAAGCCGCTGAGGCCCGGGATCATTCGGCCTTTCAAGCCAACTGGGGCGAACCACTAGGCTCCGCGCGCTGGCCCCGAGGGGGCGAATGGCGACTTTACAACGCATCGACACGCACCATCACATCGTGCCTGCTGCATATGCCGCCTGGCTCAAGCGAAAAGGCATGGAGGCAGCCGGCGGACTTCCGATTCCGCAATGGAGCGCCGACTCCGCGCTCGCCTTGACGGACAAGTACCGGATTCGGACCGCGATCATGTCCATATCGACGCCGGGAGTTCATCTTGGCGACGACGCGGAAGCACGCGAAAAGGCCCGCGAAGTCAACGAGTATGCGGCTGAGGTCGTGCGCAGGAATCCGAGCCGCTTCGGCTTCTTCGCGACGCTGTGCCTGCCCGACGTCAAAGGATCGCTGGATGAAGTGGCGTATGCCTTAGACAGGCTCCATGCCGACGGCGTCGTCCTGCTCGCGAACATCCGTGGGGTTTACCTCGGCGACAGGGCCTTCGACTCGCTGTTCGACGAGTTGAACCGTCGCAAGGCGGTAGTGTTCGTGCATCCGTCGCAACTGTACGGCGTCGACCCGCCCAAGGGCATGCCGCCATATATCGCCGACTTCCTGCTCGACACGACTCGCGCGGCAGTGCGGCTCGCAGGATCGGGCACACTCGACCGCTGTCCCGACTTGAAAGTGATCCTGTCGCACGCGGGAGGATTCGTGCCGTACGCCGCGTACCGAATCGCCGGCGCCGCGTCGCCGAAGAGGGACTTCGCGGACGGACTCGCCCAGTTGCAGAAGTTTTACTTCGACCTCGCCCTTTCCGGCAGTCCTACCGTGCTCCCGAGCCTCATGGCATTTGCGAAACCCGATCATGTGCTCTATGGGACCGACTGGCCTTACGCGGCGGACGCGATCGTCGGCGCGTTCACCGAACGGTACGAGGGCTACTCATTCGACAACGCGCAGCGCGCATCGATCGATCGAGGTAACGCCGAAGCGCTGTTTCCGAGGCTGCGAGGAGGTATGTAGCCATCATGGGCTCCTATCGATTCGGTCCGGACCATCCCTCCGAAACCTACGTACCGCATGCTTTCCCGGAGCAGGCGATCGACGCTGGCGAGGTCACGATTAACTACGCGGTCGCGGGAGCGCCAGACAAGCCGGCGTTGCTGCTGATTCCGGGACAAACAGAATCGTGGTGGGGGTATGAGCAGGCGATGGGTCTGCTCAAGGAGCACTTCCAGGCCTTCGCGGTCGATCTGCGCGGGCAGGGACGATCGAGCAGGACACCGCGCCGTTATACGCTCGACAACTTCGGCGACGACCTGGTGCGATTCATCGGGTTGGTAATCAGGCGGCCGGCCATCATCAGCGGCCTCTCGTCCGGCGGTGTGATCTCTGCATGGCTCTCCGCCTACGCGATGCCCGGCGCGATCCGCGGGGCTCACTATGAAGACCCACCGCTGTTCTCATCCGCGGTTGACACCTCCTGCGGGCACTCCCTCCGCCAGACCATCGGGCCGATCTTCGGCTTGATGAGCAAATACCTTGGCGATCAATGGAGCGTGGGCGATTGGGCCGGGATGCTCGAAGCGGCCAAAACCGAGCTGCCCGACTGGCTGTCGCGCGCGATGGGGCCGATGTTCGGTTCCGACGGCAAGATCCCGCAGCGGATCAAGGAATACGATCCGGAATGGGCGCGCGCATTCTGGGAAGGATCAGTGTACGCGAGTTGCGATCACGCGCGGATGCTGGCCAGCGTCAAGTGTCCGGTGTTGTATACACATCACTTCCGTCACGTCGATGAGAATCGCGGATTCTTGCTGGGCGCCTGTTCGGATCTCCAAGCCAAACGGGTGTGCGATTTGGTCTCGCTCGCCGGTCAGACGATCGACTACAGGTCGTTCCCGCAAAGTGGACACTCCATGCACAGTGAGAACCCGAAGCTGTTCACACAGCTCCTCGTCGAGTTCGATTCGAAACTCAAAGCCTAGGTCGGGCGCTGGTCTCTAGCGCGCGAGGTATCCGCCATCGATGACGAGCGGAGTGCCGCTAACGAACGATGACTCGTCCGAGGCGAGAAACAGAATCGCATTGGCGATCTCCTCTTAAATTCTCTCGCTCGTTCCGAAGGGTCCGGCAACATCACGCAGCGGATGATCACTTCTTAGCGCGCGGAATGAGCTAGGTTGATCAAGGGCTATTGGGTGACTTGGACTGAACTTGGACCGACCTCGGGGGCTAAGCGGCATCTCGGCCAGGGGGCGACGCCCCGCGCGCGTAACCGCACCTATGAAACGGACTGTTGCCGGAGGTGTCAGTTCAATTCCGGCGGCCGGCGCGGGCCTGATCCCTCTTGTTCAGCAGTTGATCGAGAAGCGCGACCGCATGATCGGGACCATGATGCGTGGCGACCGAATCGGCGAATTGCCGCGCTCTCCTATTGACGCCAGTATCATAGAGCGATTTGGCGATTCGCGCGTTTGATCTCCCTGGGCGCGGCCGATCGCAAAGCTCGATTTGACGAACCGGACGGCCTGCCGCATCGATCTTCCGAAGAACTATCGTCGCTCTTTGCGCTGAGCATCTCGGTGCCCGACACGGCGCCGTGTAGCCGCATCGGCCGATTTGGACGGGTGTCGGGACGGGATCGAAGTCAGGTTCGAGCATCGCCTCGTCTCTATCACGAATCCGCTCTCTGGGCGTTTTCGCCATTCTTGAAGTTTCGCGTCTATGAATTCGCCCGTCCAGTCGCGATACTCGGGCGTTAGCCTACGAAACGTGTCTACCATGCGTTGCTCAAAATGCGGTGCCGAAAATCCTGACGGCGCCAAGTTCTGCATCGAATGTGCATCGCCGTTCGCGCGACGATGCAGTTCATGCGGCAAAGAAAATCCGCCGCGCGCAAAGTTCTGTCTGGAGTGCTCGAAGCCGATCGACCCCGCTTCCGCCGATACCAGAGAAACCTCGAAACCTTCTGTGCGCGTTTCCACGGTTGCTGACGGCGCGCAGCTTGAAGGCGAGCGCAAGACGGTCACCGCGCTGTTCGCCGACATCAAGGGCTCGACGGAACTCGAGCAGGACCTCGATCCTGAAGAAGCGCGCGCGATCGTAGATCCGGCCCTGAAGCTGATGATCGACGCGGTGCGCCGTTACGACGGCTACGTCGTGCAATCGACCGGCGACGGCATCTTTGGGCTGTTCGGCGCGCCGCTCGCGCACGAGGACCATCCGCAGCGCGCACTCTACGCCGCACTGCGGATGCAGGAAGAGTTGCGACGCTATTCAGCCAAGCTGCGCGAGACTGGCAACCTCCCGCTCGAGGCGCGCGTCGGCGTGAACACCGGCGAAGTTGTAGTCCGGTCGATAGCAACCGGTGGCGGGCATACTGAATACACACCGATTGGGCACACCACGAATCTGGCGTCGAGAATGCAGGCGCTCGCGCCGACCGGCTCGATCGCCATCAGTGAGCAGACGCGCAAGCTGGTCGAAGGATATTTCGCGCTCAAGCCGTTGGGACCGACCAAGGTCAAGGGCGTCAGCGAACCAGTCAATGTTTATGAGGTGACCGGGCTGGGTCCCCTGCGCACACGGCTCGAGCGAGCGGCTGGGCGCGGACTCTCGAAGTTCGTGGGCCGACAGGCCGAGATGGCTTCGCTCAAGCGCGCGGCGGAGCAGGCCAAAGCTGGACGCGGGCAGATCGCGGCCGCGATGGCCGAGGCCGGGGTCGGCAAGTCACGTCTGTTTTTCGAGTTCAAGGCCGAGAACCAGTCGGGCTGGATGGTGCTCCAGGCAATCTCGGTCTCGCATGGGAAGGCATCAGCGTACTTGCCCGTCATCGATTTGCTGCATGGCTACTTCGGGATTGATCGCGACGACGACGATTCGCGCAAGCGGCGCGAGAAGGTCAACGGCAAGGTCCTCACGCTCGATCGCTCGCTGGAGGACGTGCTGCCATATCTGCACGCGCTGCTCGGTCTAAGCGACGAGAACAGTCCGCTTGCGCAGATGGACGCGCAGGTCCGCAAGCGGCGCACGCTGGAGGCGATCAAGCGAATCCTGGTGCGCGAGAGCCTCAACCAGCCGCTGATTGTAATTTTCGAGGACCTGCACTGGATCGATGAAGAGACCCAGGGGCTGCTCAATCTGCTCGCCGATTCGATCGGCACCGCGAAGATTCTACTGCTGGTTAACTATCGCCCCGAGTACCATCACGAATGGGGCAGCAAAACCTGCTACAGCCAGTTGCGGCTCGATCCGCTCGCCACGGAGAGCGCCGAGGAGATGCTGACCGCGTTGGTCGGCGACGATGCCGAAGTGAGCCCCCTCAAGCGCCTGATTATCGAGCGCACCGAGGGCAATCCGTTCTTCATGGAAGAGACGGTGCAGGTCCTGCTCGACGAAGGCGCGCTGGTGCGCGACGGCGCGGCGGTGAGACTCACCAAGCCGCTCAGCGAGCTGAAGATCCCGCCCACTGTCCAAGCCATCCTGGCCGCGCGCATCGACCGGCTGCCGCCGGATGAAAAGGATTTGCTGCAGACGCTGGCGGTAACCGGCAAGGAATTTTCGCTCTCGCTCGTGCGCGAGGTCATCAAGCAGCCTGACGATGCAATCAACCGGATGCTGAACGATCTGCAGCTTGCAGAGTTCATCTATGAGCAGCCGACGGCCGGCGACATCGAATACACCTTCAAGCACGCGCTGACCCAGGAAGTGGCGTACAACTCCGTCCTGGCTGAGCGCCGGCGTGCTCTCCACGTTCGCATCGGTGTGGCGCTCGAGGCCCTATATTCGGAACGGCTCGACGATCGCGTCGAACAGCTCGCGTATCACTTCACTCGCGGCGGCAACGCGCAGAAGGCGCTGGAGTACCTTGAGCGTGCCGGTCGTCGAGCAGAAGAACGCTCTGCCAACCTAGAGGCTGTGAGCCATTTCAATGCCGCTCTCGAACTGCTTCGGGCGATGCCGCATTCACCGCAACGGGCCGAGCGGGAGCTGGCGCTGCTGCTTGCGCTCGGGCCGCCGATTGCCGTCACGGAGGGCTGGGACTCGCCGGAGGTCGAGGGAGTTTACGGGCGTGCGCGCGAACTGTGCCAGGAGGCTGGAGAGACTCCACAGCTCCTTCCCGCGCTCTTTGGACTTGCTGGATATTACATCATTCGTGGCGAGTACAACTCTGCGCGAGAAACCATGGAGCAGAATCTGAATCTGGCGCGGCGAACCCACGATCCGGACGTGCTGCTGGAGGCCCATCACTATCTCGCTGCCATGCAGACATACGCCGGCGAACTGGCGTCGGCGCGCCAGTCTCAGGACGAAGTGATAACGCGCTACGATCCGAAGACGCATCATCCCCTTGTCCACCTGTACGCAGGCGACGATCCGGCGGCTTGCTGCCTCGGCCACAAGGCATGGACGCTGTGGCTGCTGGGCTATCCCGAGCAGGCGCTGCAGAGCGCGCGAGCAGCGGTGCGTCTCGCGCAGCAGTTGTCCCATCCTTTCAGCCTCGCTCAGGCGACTTGGCACAACGCCTGGCTTCACGGCGTACGCGGCGAGCGCGCGCACGCGATCGCTCAGGCGCAGGCCGCGATAGCTCTGTCCGAGGAGCAGGGGTTTTCGCTCTTTGCGCGGAGCGCCCGGTTCACGGAGAGCGCGCTCGCCCCGGACCGAGCCACGACAGACGGAGTCCAGAAGATTCGCCGGAGCCTCGTACAGGGGGCGCTGCTGTCCGTGTGCCTCGGCGCGCTTGCGGAAGCATCCCTTGAGGGCTTCCATTTTCACGAGGCCGGTGCAGCTCTCGCCGAAGCGTTCGCGATCGTGGACAAAGGCGAGCACATATGGGAAGCAGAACTCTTTCGGCTGCGGGGCGAACTGAAATCAGCGGACCCAGTGGGAGCCGAGGCTGATTTTCATCGCGCCCTCAAGGTCGCGCGATCACAGAATGCACGATCGCTGGAGCTTCGCGCGACGACCAGCCTCGCACGCCTACTCGCATCGCAGGGCCGCCGCGACGAGGCTCGCGCGATGCTCGCCGACATCTACAACTGGTTCACCGAGGGCTTCGACACCGCGGATCTGAAGGACGCGAAGGCGCTGCTGGACGAACTCGGTTCGTAACGAACCGGGTTCACTGCCGGCTGATCGATTCTGAAATCGGAAAATCGGGAGAGCTGGAGTATAAGGTGAAAGGAAGCTCATGAAATACACGCGCATCTACGCAGACGGGAATGGAGAGTCGCACTTCGAGGACGTCGAAATCAGCATGAAGCCGGGGCCCGCCAATGCGGGCACGATCTCGGAGACGATCGCGGCAAAAGGCGTGATGTTCCGGCAGTCGCGTGAATACTTCATAAACTGGCACAACGCGCCACACCGCCAGTTCGTCGTCAACCTCACCGGCACGGTCGAAATCGTCGCCAGCGATGGAGAGAAGCGACGCCTCGGGCCCGGCAGCATCCTGCTGGCGGAAGACCTTACCGGCAAGGGGCACACCTCGCGAGGGCTAGGCGGCGAAGAGCGCATCTCACTTTTCATTCCGCTTGCGGACTAAAAAGTAACGACGGAGGCTCGTTCCATGGCTTTTCGTGGCATTCAAGCCGAAACTGTGAAGTTCCAGGGCTTCAATGGCGATAGCGGCGAGGCTTACTACGCGCGTCCTTCGGCGGCGGGGAAGTATCCGGGCGTGGTCGTGATTCATCACTTTCCCGGTTGGGACGAATGGACGGCCGAGGTCGTTCGCAAATTCGCAGATCACGGTTATGCCGCAATCGCGCCGAGTCTCTACTTCCGGCTCGGTGACGGAGCTTCACCGGAAGTCGTGGCGCGCGCACGCGCAGCGGGCGGAATGCCGGATGATCAGGTGATGGGAGACGTGAGCGGTGCCGCCTCGTTTCTGCGCGCCCAGCCAAACAGCAATGGAAAGGTTGGCGTCATCGGGTTCTGCTCCGGCGGTCGGCAAGCGTACCTGGCGGCGTGTCGGATCGCCGATCTCGATGCGGTCGTGGACTGCTGGGGCGGTAGCGTGGTGGTTGATGACCCGTCAAAATTGCCCAAGACTCAGCCGGTCGCACCTATCGAGTTGACCGAGAGAATCCGCTGCCCACTTTTGGGACTATTCGGTAACGACGACACCAACCCTTCGCCGGCAGACGTGGACCGCACCGAGGCCGCGCTCAAGCGCTTCGGGAAGAACTACGAATTTCATCGCTACGACCAAGCGGGACACGCGTTCTTCGCGTGGTATCGCGCGAACTACCGGCCCGAGCAGGCGCAGGACGGCTGGAAAAAGATGTTCGCCTTTTTCGAAAGGTCACTGGCAGTTGCCTGACCAGTGCGACACCAATCGCCGCGACGAGACGCGCGCGATGCTGGCCGAAATCTACAACTGGTTCAACGAGGGCTTCGACACCGCCGACCTCATTGACGCCAAGGCGCTGCTCGATGAACTTGGAGCGTAGGCGGTTCGGTCTGCCCCTGGGATGGTATCCTCCGCTTCGGCCAAGGGACCTCGATTCAGTACAATCGACCGGAAATTAGGACGGCGCCAGAAATCGCTGCACAGCTATCGTCCATCGGTCGATTTTTCACACTGTGATTGTCTCGATGCAGCGGATGATCAATTAGTAGCGTGCGAAATCACCTCCCGGAATGCGAAGTGGATAGCCAGGCGCGCGGGAAGAACGGCGCGCGCAGAGCTGCCGGCGATATGAGTCAAGGACGCAGCGCGAAAAGCCGACGTGAGGCGATCGTTCCGGCGATATTGCTGGCCGGGTGCCTCGGGATCGCGAGTTTCGTCGCCTATGGCGGCGGCGAAGCGCTCCGTCGAAATCGTCCGTTTGCACAAGACCCTACCTGCAGCGCGGTCGTCATGCGCGCGATCGCGATGCGCCACGCGCGGCTGTCGTTGGGTTACCAGGTCATGCAAACTCCGCCTCGAGTCGCGTTCGTCGCGCGCTCTGCGACTCGCCATGCCAGCCAACGCCCAGGGGCGAGCGGCGTTTACCAACCGGACACGCGGTGACGAGTGTGTGTGATGCGTGCGCACCGCGAGTACAATTGCAGCGCGGCGGTCCTCGCGTGGCGAGCTGCCTTCGCCGAATGATCATCGATATCTTCCAGCGAATTCTCGCTCCACTGGCCCAGGTTGACCGCGCGTTGGTCTTTGTCGTCGGCCTGCTCGCCGGAGCGTTCGTTCAGTATTGGCGCGAACGGATTTGGTTCAAGATCGAGGCATTCGAAAGGTTTCGACGCGAATTAAGCGAGAAGCCGGACTTCGTCGCGATCAAGCGGAAAATTCAAGATTGGGCAAACCACCACGAGTACGAGGGTTATATTGAGGGAGCCGCGATTACTTACCACGAGCTACAGGCGTATTTGGACCTGATGGAGCAGATCGCGATATATCAGAAATGGGGGCTGGTTCATTTCCGCCTACTCGACGAGATTCTGGGTGACGATTTGATGGACTGCTACGACTACTGCGCCGACCATCACATTCTCGAAGCCTACGAGTCGATGGATCCGTCGGCCGACTACTACGGCTATTTCGCCCGCTTGGCGCAGAAGCTGGAACGTTGCGAGAAACGACGCCAAAGGATGTACAGCCTTCTCACTCGACCGTGGAGATGAGCCCCGAGGCGCGCTCGGCCGAGATGAAGCGGAGAGCGGCGAAGCGGAAGCGGCGCCGGCGGGAGACTTAGAGGGAATGCGATGAATTTTACAGAAAACCACTTAGATCGCCTTGTAAAAGCAGCGGAGCACTACACCAAATGCCCTCGGTGCCTCCGCCTTCTCCGGACTGCTGTGGGGCAGGTTGACGAGGGTACCCTTCAAGAATTACGACGCGGGGAGGAGACCCTGGGCATCGTGAATCTTGATGAGGTATTGCTGCTTGAGTTCCGCAACTGTCCTGACTGGCCCAAGGGCCTATAGTGGGTTTTTATGGCGCGTCCAGATGGTCTCGAGCCTCGTTCAATTCAGGTGCTGGAAGATGGGCCCGGAAATTGGGTGAAAGACATCTTCGGATTTGTTCGTCAGCGACAGAACGACCGAGATCGGCCCGGCTATGAAACCAGCGAGTCTTACAAGGCTCGCGCACGCGACACAATAACTTGGGTTTGGCTTGATGACATCGGACTGGTCGATCGCCCCGGTCAGTACATTCGTACAAAGCAGGAGAAGTTACGCGGTCTAAACCTGCTGCGCGACTATGTACAGAGCGTGGCTCGAAGGCTTGGAGAGATCACATAGTAGTCAATGCTTCCTAAAGAAAAGAGGCGGTGTGGGTGGTCGCTTGCCGTGGGCGCGGTAGTGGCCGGACTGATTGCAGGATATTTCCACTTCCAGGCGTTTAAGGCGAACCGGCGGCTTCATGTCTTGGTTGCGGAGTGCGAAGACTGGGTACTGACTCCGCCTGCGGCAGGCAAAGCTTCGGCAAACTCCGAAAAACATGCTGCTCCCAAGACGCTGACCGATGCCGATATGGCGGCGGCGGGCCATTCCGTGGAAGATCTGTTCTCGAACTCTCACCTGGTTTGTGATCCCAAAGTTCTCCTGGAGCTTTCCGATCTGACTGCCAGCATGTTCCCTGACCAAGCGAAGATCGTGGACGCGGCGAAGGAAGCCGACAACGACCGAGCCGACGGTCGTAGTTCTGCATCGATCGCTTTCTTGATTTTCTGCCTGCCCCTCGTTTGGTATCTTGTCCTTGACAGGATTCGTGAACTCAGCGCTGCGATTGCTGGAAGAGACCGCAGTCGCTAACCAGGTGCGCGGTGCTGCGGCGATTCTCCTCACTGGCGCAACCGCGGCCGCGTTCGCTCCCGCTCGCGCCCGGCCGTCTCTCGGCGCCGTTGCGGATCAAAACGGCTATATTTTGCCTATACCGGCCCACCGCGGCAAACACTCGATCTCACGCTGAGCGATGAAACCCTTGGGAGAGAAGAGGTTTTTGGAGCCACCCGCCGGATTCGAACCGGCGACCTGCTGATTACGAATCGATAAAGTTCTCCAAGAATACGGACACGAACGGACACCGAGCGTCCGGCTGTCTACAAAAGAGCCTGTCAAATAAGGCGATCCATTGACGACCTGATGATTATGAGTCATCTTCAAGGACATCGAAATCCGTTCTCGTACGGACACAGGACGGACACAGGATGTCGCGATGGGACAGAGAATCACCGAAAGAATCGTCAAGTCGGTCACGATTCCAAAGACCGGAAATCGCATAATCTACGACAGCGAGATTCCCGGCTTCGGCGTGCGCAGGACTGCGGCAGGAATCGTGTCCTTCGTTCTCAACTATCATGCTCGCGGCCGAGAGCGTCGCTACACGATCGGGCGACATCCTGAATTGAGCGTTGCAGCTGCGCGCGACGAAGCGATCGGACTGCGCGAACTGATTCGAGGCGGCGGCGATCCACTGGAAGAAAGACATAAAGAGCGTGCCGCTCCGACGGTAGCAGACCTTTTTGAAGATTTCACGGAGCGCCATGCGAAGATTTATCTGCGGCCAAATACGATCAGATCCAACGAAGGTATGGCTCGCAAGCACATCTTGCCGAAGCTCGGTAAGATCAGGGTCGCGGATCTGAAGCGACGGGATATCGAGGAACTCCACCAATCGATGAAGGATTCGCCTTATCAGGCGAATCGAGTGCGTTCGCTTCTCAGTAAGATGATGAATGTCGCCAAGAACTGGGAATGGCGCGACGATAATCCCTGCGAGGGAGTCGCAAAGTTCCGCGAAGAACGGCGTGATCGCTGGCTCTCGACAGCGGAAATAGATCGCCTTTGCGACGCACTCGAACAGCACCCAAATCAATCTGCAGCGAATGCAATTCGGTTGATACTATTGACGGGGGCTCGGCGCGGAGAAGTGCTGACAGCCACTTGGAAAGAATTCAATCTCGAGCTCGGAATCTGGACGAAGCCAAGCCATCACACGAAGCAAAAGCGCACTGAGCACGTACCTTTGAGCCCTCCGGGGCTGCAGTTAATTGCTTCGATCAAAGAGAAAAGCACTAGCGAATATCTCTTCCCTGGCGACGCACCGGGCAAACCTCTTCAGGAACCAAAAAAGGTGTGGTCAGCGCTCTGCAAGCAGGCAAATTTAGAAGGCGTTAGGATTCACGACCTGCGGCATACCTATGCGAGCCATCTGGTCTCGTCCGGTATGTCGCTCCCGATAGTTGGTCGGCTATTGGGGCACACACAGCCGCAAACGACCGCGCGGTACGCGCATTTGGCCGATGATCCGCTGCGTCAGGCAACGGACCGTTTTGCTTCAATCGTTGCCGCCGCCAGATCCCGCAACCGCGGAGAGGTGATTCCGTTCAAACGGGACGCTTGATCGAACTGGCTGCCGCACGCGCAAAACGCGAGTCGTGCGCGCCCTCGGTTCTGGTTTTTCGCACGCAGTGAGCCACGCATTTACTGACTCCTGGCGGTAGTAAACCTTTCGGCCGACTGTTACGCGAGGCGGTCCCTGACGGTGACGATGCCAGCGCGCGATCGTTCGTTCGGTTACGCCGAACGCGCCAGCCAACTCCTTCGGTGTCAGGTAGCCGGCAAGAATCGATGAAAGCCGATCGGACTCTTGTGACTCGGAACTCTGTATCTCGGGCATTTTGAGTGATGCCTCCTTCACG
>Ga0187879_10001448_pt1 | contig 16294 bp, 15 predicted proteins | sample June2016WEW_19_1_FD_132423 | JGI IMG/M metagenome (GOLD analysis project Ga0187879, IMG submission 132423) | Peatland microbial communities from SPRUCE experiment site at the Marcell Experimental Forest, Minnesota, USA - June2016WEW_19_10 | ecosystem: Environmental > Terrestrial > Soil >... | reverse complement strand
TCGTCGGCCATCGACCAGCTCACCCCGTCGAGGATCTTGCGGCCCCCGTAGGACTTGGAAAGGTTGTCAAGACTAAGCATGGTAAAAAAGGCATCTTATCAGCAGCGTTTACGTGCCGAAAGCGACTTGCGCCCGCCACCGCAGTCTGAGGGGCTTCCTGCGCAGCCGGCATTGTGTTAGGCAATGTTACACTATGGCAAAACTCACCCCGGGATATCCGTTGCCCAGGAGCGCAGACGAGTTCGAAAGACTCTGTCTCAAGCTCCTGCGCCGTCATTGGCAGCTTCCTCAGCTCGAGCGCTTCCGCGATCCGAAACGCGCCGAGAAAGGGATCAACCTTATAGAGATCAGCGGACGCCCGCGACTCGCCGCCGTCAAGTGCGACCTCAGCGCTTCGCGAAACGAGTTGACGCTTGCCGAGATCAAGGACGCTGTGGACCGGGCCGCGAGCCTGAAGCTCCCAATCGGGCGCTTCGTGATCGCTACCACGGCCGCCAAGTCCGAGGGCTTGCAGCGTTCGTTGTTTGATCTCAACCGTGCGAACCGCAAAGACGGTATCTCGGCGATCGAGGTGCTGACCTGGGACGACATCGAGGAACTGCTCGATGAATATCCGCAGATCCTCACCGATTTCGGAACCGCCGCCAAGCGCCAGGCCCTGACCCGGGCCGATGCGGTGGTTCATCTCGAGGCCCGATGCGAGCCCGCGGCGGCGGGACCTTCCGATGCGCTGGGAGAGGAGATCTCCGCCGCCGCAGCGCTCCTTGAGAACCGCCAATATCAGCTTGCCCGGCTCGCGCTGCTCAGACTGCGCGAGCAGAAGTGGAGCCAGCTGTCGAACACCCACAAGTTCCGCGTGCTCTCGTATCTTGGCGCCGCGTGGCTGAAGGAAGGTGAGCCGCGCAAATCGGCGATGCTTTTCATCGCGGCGAAATCGTTGCAGCCCGACGAGGAGAATGCCTGCACCAACGAGGCGCTCGCCCACGAACTGCTCGGTGAGCGCGAACGCGCATTCGCGCTGGCCGATAAGCTGCGCATGCAGTTCCCCTCCAGCGGCCGCGCGGTAGCGCTGTGGCTGAACAACGCGCCCAAGTCGCTCGATGCCAGGGCGCTGGAAGAAAACGTCGCGCCCGAACTCGCATCCGATCCGGAAGTCGCGGTCGTGATGGCGCGGCGCGCGCTCCTGGACGCGCACTTCGATCGCGCCGAGCGTTATGCACGCCTCGCCAGCGCCGCGTTGCCGAATAGTTCGATGCCGTGGCTGGTGCTGGGACAGGCGATTCTACTCAATGAACTGGAGGCCGGCGGGGCCGGCGCGACCGAGGCGCCCGCACAAAACGACGGCAGCCGCGTCCGCGAAGCCGAGAGCTGCTTCACTCAGGCGCTCGCGCTAGCGCAGACCGAACACCTGGCGTCCAGCGAAGTGCAGGCGCTGATGGGACGCGCGCAGGCGCGAATCGCGCTGCGCGACACCGACGGCGCCGGCAAGGATATCGAACAGGCGCACGGCTTGCAGCGCGAGGATGCCAACGGCCTGTGCGAGTACGGGATTGTTCTGCGATCGCGCGGCAGCCTGACCGAGGCTATCGAGGTGCTGCGCCGCGCCGCCTCCGTGGGCGGTCGCGACGACATCGACTACCATCTCGCGGTGACGCTCCGCGAGCGCGACGAACCCGGCGATTTGCAGGAGGCCACCGAGCTGCTGATGCGCTCGATTCCGCGGCCGGAGGCGATTCCCGCCGGTGATCTTCCCTTCGCGGTCGCATCCGCGGTCGAGGCGCTTGCCATGCTCGAGCGCTATCACGACGCCGACGCGCTGTTGGCGTCGATTTCCGAGTCGCGCCTGCCCAGGGTCACGATGCAGACGTTGCGCGCCAATCTCCGGTTGGCCCAGGGCAAGTTCGATCAGGCCTCCAAGTTTGCCGACGAGGCGCTGTCCGAGCTCGCGCCCGACACCGCCGCCGACAATCGGCGCAAGCTGGCCGCGTTGCTTCATGATTTGGGGCGCTATCGCGACGCGCTTCCGCTGTGGCAGACGCTCGCGCCCGCAGGCAGCAACGGCACCGACACGCGCCGGCTGCTGGATTGCGCAAGCCGGCTCGGCCGCGAGGACATCGTGGACGAGATCTCGCGCCAGTCGCATCCCGAACAGGCTATCGACGCCGGCACCAGCGCCAATCAACTCGAGAAACTCGAACGCAACGATCCCGAAGCTGCGTTGGCCGGACTCGAGGAACTGCTGCGCGAAAATCCCGACGACCGCGTGCTCCGGCTGCGGCGCTCGATCGTCGCGGCTCGCCTGGGCAAGGTCGATCTGGTTGTTACCGATCCCAATGCGATGCCCTCGGCGCGGGAAATTCCGCCTGCGCTCGGCCGCGCGGCCGTGCAATTCATGCGCGACGCCGGCCGCGCCAACGAGGCGCTTGCCTACGCTTACGAATTGCTGCGCCACCAGGGCGGCAACGTCGATTCGCATCGCGCCTACCTGGCCGCGCTCGGACCGGTTGGCCCGATGCCGCACGTGCCCGACTTCGATACCGCCGGGCCCGGCGCCGCGCTCAGTTTCGCCGAGGAGAATTCCAACACCGAGCGCTGGATCCTGCTCGAGGACGCCAACGACGCTGACGAGGCGCTCGATGAGTACGGCCCGCAACATCCGATGACGCGCGCCGTCAAGGGCAAGAAGGCCGGCGAGAAGTTTCAGCTGCCCGAAGGCCGCTTCAGCCGCCGCCAAGCGACCGTCAAGCAGATGCTCAGCAAGTACGCCTACCGATACATGGATTGTCTCGTCAACTGGCAGGCGCGCTTTCCCGGCGAGGCCGAAATCGAAATGACCTACGTGCGCGCCGACGCGATTCCGTGGAGCGAAATGAATGACAGCTTCGACTCGATGTTCGAAGCGGGCAATGCCAACGGGATCGCCAATGCCAACGGGATCGCCAATGGCAACGGGATCGCCAATGGCAACGGCATTGGGAACGGAAATGCCGCCGCCAACGGCAAGCGCGAAGACCTTATCAAGCAGGCCGAACTCACCTACGCCAGCAAGCCCGTCCCGATCCACGCGCTCGCGGAACGGATCAACCTGAACGATCTGCAGACCGTATTCCTCCTGGCGCAGCGCCCCGAGGCGCCGCTGAAGTGCTGCACCGGCTCGCCCGAGGAACTCGAGGCCGCCCTGGGAGCCTTCGAGCGCGCCAATGCGGTGGTGCTCGATCTGACCGCGATCGCGACGTTGTGCATGCTCGGACGGCTCAGCCTGCTGCCGAGCTGGCCGCGCCAGTTCGTCATTTCGCAGTCCACCCTCGCCGAACTCCGGCGCCTCGCGTTCGAGGATACCCTCCTGCGCCTGCCGCCCGGATTTTCCGCGTCACTCACCGGCAACGGCAACGACGGCAAGCGCGCCGACATTCAGTTGAAGGGGCTCGCGGATGCGTTGCAGTCGGTGTGCCGCGTGCGCGACGGTACGGTGCTTGCTTCGATCGATCATGACCGCCGCGAGCGGCTGATCAATTTCTTCGGCCGCCATGGCGCCGAGAGCATTGTGATCGCCTCGATGCCCGGGCACGTGCTGTGGACCGACGACATGATCCTTGCCGATCTCGCCAAGACCGAGTTCGGGGTGCGCCGCGTCTGGACGGAGGCGGCGTTGCAGGCGCGCGTGCAGGCGGGCAATCTCGATCCCGCCGAGCTGGCTACCGCCAGCACCAAGCTGGCGGGATGGGGCTACTCGTTCACCACCCCGAGTATCGAGACGCTGATGCGCGCGGGTTCGGTCGCGGTATGGAATCCCGATCAGTTCCCGCTCAAGCAGGCGCTCGATCAGTTTGCCGACGAGTCGATGAACATGTCGGATGCGGTGCGGCTGGCGGCCGAGTTGATCGTCAAGATGTACAACGATCAATACCTGCGCGGGCAGCGCCGGACCGTGACCTCGCGGCTGCTCGACCGGCTTGCGCTGCGCCCCGGCGGCCGCGGTGCCGTCGAGGCGTTGCCGCGTTCGTTGCCGATTCGCTTCGGGCTCGACCTGATTCGAGCGCGCGAACTGAGCGACGTCGTGCGGGGATGGACGGCGCAAAGCGAGATGCAGCCGAGCGCTCGATAGCGGTCCGCCGGTCACCGCGGGCCGTTGTGATCGGACGCCGCTGGATCGTGACGCGTCGTGTTAGCCTTCGCGATCGAGTAGAATCCTGCCCCGGCTAATCGGCCGGGCACAGGAGGAACGCACGATGGCGGCAATGGGCGAGGGGGACCGTATCGTCCTCATCGATCGCAGGCTCTTCAAGGACGACAACACCCGGATTTTCGTGGGCGTCGTCGAGCAAACCGACGGCCTCCTGGTTCGCGCCCGCGGCTTCGCATTTCACGTCAGCTCCTACGAGGTCGCCGGACAGGAACGCCGCGGTGAAGAGCGCGTGCGCGTGTTCTCGATGGGTTCCGGCGACATCGTGTACCTGCTTCCCAGGGAGCAGGACATCGCGCGGCTGATGCTCAAGCGCTCGCCCAAGTCGATGACGCTCAGCGACGGGCAGTACGCGATGGACCTGAGCGACTTTCTGCTCCGCGCGTGACGCGGCGGACTATAGCTTCTCCACGAATTCGATAATCGCTGCCGCGGTATCGCCAGGATTGTCCAGCGGCACGTGATGAAACGCGCGTGGAATTTCCTTCAGCACCGATCCGCGAATCTTCCGATGCATCCGCGCAACGTGCGACGGGCTCACCAGACCGCTCTGATCGCCGCGCAGCAGCAGCGTCGGCATCGTGATGTTCTTGAGCTTCGGCCTGGTAATCCGGTTGCCATGCTTGCGCCAGGCCCGCGTTTCCGGATCGAACCGAAACGCCCATGCGCCACTGGGCAGCTGGTCGGCGCCGAGCAACGCGAGCCGCTCGATTTCCAGCCGCGTCAGATTCGTCTCGGGCGGATGCAGGCGAAACTTCCTGATGATGTCGCCGGCCGAGCGGAGCTCGGGGCGAACGCCGCCGCGCGATCGCCGGCGCCATCGCCACATCAGGCGGCGAAACAGCGGCGGTCCTCCGTGCGGCGCATCGACGATGACGAGTGCGTCGAGCAACTCCGGATGCGTCACTGCCACCCACTGCGCGACCGCCCCGCCCATCGAATGTCCAACCAGCACCACGCGCGTGCCGAGGCCGTCGATCAGGCCACGGACGTCTTTCAGATACGCCGGCGGCCCGTAGTTCCCCGAATCCGCCCACTGGCTGCGCCCATGACCGCGAAAATCAAGCGCGAGCACGCGCCCATACGGCGTCAGCATCGGAGCGACGCCGTCCCACCAATGCGCATGCGCCGCGCCGCCATGCAGCAGAACGAAAGTGCGTTTGTCGGGATCGCCGCCCCAATCCAGATAATGAAGCTTGAGTCCTTCAGCCTCGACGTACCGATGGGTCGGCTCCGTTAGCACGGTAGCCGCTTGCTCTTGTGCCATAGCCGTCGATTCTAATCGACCCCGAATCGCGAGCATAGATTTTCATGCGCGCGATTGCGCCGTTTTCGTTGTTCGCTTGCTGGAAGCGCGCCGTCCCCTCGTGCTAACAACCGCACGAGAACCGTTGCCAAGGAGTATTTTCGATGGCGCTCAGGCTCGAAAACAAAAACGCGCTGATGGGCGAGCCGGTCGATGTCGCCAACACCGCGCTGTTCCTCGCCAGCGAAAAGGGCCGCTACTACACCGGATCGATTCTGCATCCCGACGGCGGAATCGTCATGCAGTGAGACTGACTCGTAATCATTTGATTGCGGCGGTTGCCGTTTCCTCGCTGGTTCTCGCCGGATTCAGTACTTCCGCGTTGGCGCAGAGCGAGAGCCCGACTGCGACGCCCACGCCCATGATACTGCCTGCGATTCCGCAGATTCGTGTTTTACCGGTGCCCGGATATGGGCCGGCGCCGCTGACCGTCGGCTTCATGCTATCGAGCCCCGATCCGGAGACCGTGCTCCAAACCTTTATATGGAATTTCGGCGACGGACAGGTCTCGATGCTGCCGCCGACTGCGATGTTCCACACCTACACCACGCCCGGCAGCTACGTGGTCACTGTTACTGCGACCACGGCTGACGGCCATCAGGCGTCATCGTTCGCAGGCGTCGTCGTGACGCAGCCCGCGCACTAGCCGCGCCGCGAAAGATTGAGCAGCGCAGGTTACTCCTTCGCCCTCAGCATCTCGATCGTGCCGGTGTCGAGATCGTAAATCCCGCCGACGATCTTCAGCTCGCCCGAAATGACCATCGCGCGTAACTCTGAAGAAGTGGCGAGATTTAGCATCACCAGCCTCACATTCGCGCGCACCGCATTTTCGACCGGATCGCCCGGCATGCCCTTGGTCGCAGCCACTGCGGGGTCCAGCTCTTTGAGCATCGGCCCGACGTCTTTTTCCTCTTCCTCGTGACCCTCGACTGCGGCGATCACCGCGCCGCATCGGCGATGCCCCAGGACCATCACCACTCGCACGCCGAGATGCTTGACCGAGTAGTCGAGGCTTTCGATTACTACCCGGTCGGCAACGTTGCCCGCTACCCGCACGACGAACAGATCGCCCAGTCCGCGGTCGAAAATAATCTCGGGCGGTGTCCGCGAATCCGAGCATGCCAGCACCGCGGCAAACGGATGCTGTCCCTTGGCCACTTCGGCGCGCCGCGCCGGCGTCTGATTGGGATGCTCCAGCTTGCCGGCAACGAAACGCTGATTGCCCTCGAGCAGGAGCTTGAGGGCCTGCCCTGCACTCATCGTAGGCTCACTGACCGCGGCTATCGCCGCGCGAGTCGCAGCGATCGTCATTGCGCCGACCGCCAGCAGCACCGACATTCTTACCAGGATTTTCTTCCATCGAATCACCGTCGCTTCTCCTTGTCTGTTTTACGGTCACGGACGCCTCGCACTTCGGCATTGACACGGCGCGGCCATTCGCCAGTATTGGTGGCAATGCGACGTAAATCCAGCACCCGCGTAATCTTCATACCCGTGACAAACCCGGCAAAGCGAATCCTGTTTGCACTCGCGCTCGGCGTCTTAGCCCTCATCGGTGCGGGATGCATGGGCGATCAGATCGATGCCACCAAGCTGCTGGTTCAACAGCAACAGGAGCAGCTCGAGCACCAGCAACAGGAGATCGAAGCCCTCAAGGCGAATCAGAATCTAGGCTACACACCCGGCGTCGCGGCGTCCTCTCCGGGCGGCTGCGACAAAGGCGTGGAGACGTTTGCCAGCCAGCGCGGCGGCGACCGATTTTCCGCCGGCGACTTCTCCAAGGCGCTCGGATACTACCAGGATGCGCTCTCGGCCTGCCCCACCGACGCCCGGGCCGAGGTCAACGTGGCGCGCACCTACGAGGCGCTCGGCAACAAAGTCGCCGCCATCAACCACTATAGAAAGGCGGCCGACAACAACGGCCCCATCGTCAGCGACGCGTCGGAAGAGGCCAGGGCTGCGCTCGAACGCATGCAAGCCTCCCGCCTGCCCTGACCATCACCGCTCGCGCCGGCGCCGTTCCGGCTCAGGTTGGCTCTGCCTGTCCCGCTCGGTAGATTCGATGGTGGAGCGACGCGCGTTGCTCCCCACTTCCATGGACGGCAATAACGAAACTTCCGACCTGACCGGCTCGCGCCCCCGCCGAATCGGAATTCTCACCGCCGGCGGCGACGCTCCTGGGATGAACGCCGCCATTCGCGCCGTGGTCCGGATTGCGGCGGTCGCCGGAATAGAGGTGATCGGTTTCAGACGCGGCTATGAGGGCCTCATCCGCGACCTTGCCGAGCCGCTTCGCACTCGTTCCGTCGCCAACATGATCCAGCGCGGCGGGACCTTTCTGGAGACCTCGCGCTCGGTCGAGTTCCGCACCCCCGCTGCCCGAGGGCTGGCAGCCCGCAATTTGAAGCGTCACCAAATCGAGGCGCTCATCGTCGTCGGCGGCGAGGGCTCGATGATCGGCGCGACAGTCTTCGGCGCCGAGGCAGGCATCCCAGTCTTCGTCATCCCGGCCTCGATCGACAACGACATCCCGGGCACCGACTACTCAATCGGGTTCGATACCGCGGTCAACACTGCGCTCGATGCTATCGACCGCATCCGGGACACCGCATTCGCCTACGAACGCGTCTTTTGTGTCGAGGTGATGGGCCGGGACTCGGGTTTTATCGCGATCGCGGTCGCTCTCGGCGGTGGCGCCGAGGCAGTCATCGTGCCGGAGATTCCGTTCAGCCTCGACGACATCTGCGATCGCGTCGAGGACAGTCATCGCCGCGGCAAACGCTCGACGATCGTCGTGGTCTCGGAAGGGCCGCGCACCGGGGGCGTCATGCCGGTCGCCGAGGCCCTTACCGCCAGACTGCACATGCAGGCGCGCGTGGTGGTCATCGGCCACGTCCAGCGCGGCGGAGCGCCCACGGCCAGGGACCGGTTGCTGGCGAGCCGGATGGGCGCCGGCGCCGTCAGGGCCATCCTCGAAGGTGCCGCGCCTTCGCTGATTGGCGAAGAGCGGGGCGCAATTGTTTGGGTTCCGCTAAGCGACGTGGTTAATCGGCGCCGCCCGCTGGACCCATCGCTGATCGAGCTGGTCCATCAGCTCTCCACCTGAGTCTTACTTCGCCCCAGTTAAGCTGCCGCGAAGCCCGCATGCTTACCTTAACATCGGGTGCAGGGGTCACCCCTGCAAACCCACCGCGGGTTTCGCACACGATTAAGTTTCGCCGTCCCCCTGTCTCCGCCTGCCGCTCGGGGCTGCGCGTCTGCGCCTCTCGCCATCGCGTCGCAACAGTGCGATAAATCTCAGCGAACCACCCAGGGAGGAAGTTTCCATTTTGAAGAATCCATTCAGTGTCGAAGGCAAGGTTACGATCGTGACCGGTGGCGGAACCGGAATTGGCGAGTCGATCGCCAAGGAGTTCGCGCTGCGCGGTGCACCGGTGCTGATCGCGAGCCGCAAGGTCGAAAACCTCGAGCGCGTCCGCGACGAGATTCGCAAAGCAGGCGGTAAATGCGAGATGACTCAGGTTGACGTCCGCGACGCCGAGCAATGCGACAAGATGGTGGCGGAGGCAGTCAAGCAGTTCGGCCGCCTCGACGTGCTGATTAACAATCACGGCGCCAGCATCGCGACGCCGTCGTTGAATCTGTCGCCCAACGGATGGCGCGCGGTGGTCGGAATCAATCTCGACGGCGTGTTCTTCTGCTCGAAGGCGGCCGCCCGCCAATTCATCGAGCAGAAAAGCCCCGGCTCGATCGTCAACATCTCATCCACCGCGGGCGTGCACGGGTCGCCCTTTATGCTTCCGTACGGCGCGTCAAAAGCCGGCGTCATCAACCTGACCGTTTCTCAGGCGGGCGAATGGGGCTCGATAGGCATTCGCGTCAACTGCATCGCGCCCGGCCCGATTGACACCGAAGGCGCGGCGCCGCGCGTATGGCCGAATCCAAAGGTCAAGGAGATGGTGGCGCGATCGCGCGCGCTTCAGCGCTTCGGCCGCGTCGAGGAAATCGCCTATCCATGCGTCTTCCTTGCGTCGGACGCGTCGAGCTACGTTACCGGCGCGCTGCTGATAATCGACGGCGGCGAAGGCATGCGAATTTCCGAGTAGGTGGACTTTCGAGTCTGCCGGTCATTCTCACCGAGCTAGTCTGCTCGGCTTGGTTTGCGGAATTGCTTTCCGCATCCGCGGCATTCGTAGACCTCCTTTAGTTCGGACACCGATTCATCCATGGCTCCGTACGGCAGATCTGACTCCCAATCGACTTCAGCTTCTCGATACTCCTGCGCGACGCCTTCGTCCGTCCAGCGCTCAACCGGATAGAGTACCACGCACCATGACAATTCGGCGATTTCGGAATCTCCACAGTAGGGGCAAACAAACTTGTTCAATGCTTTCTCCTCTTTGAGCGAAAAAAGGGCTGGTTGCATCGTAACTGGTGATGGCCGTTCTCTCGAGACCGCAGGCATTTGCACATTGCATTCACGTCGAGCATAAAATGGCGTTGGCATAGGCGGCGCTAGTCGGGAGAGTGGGTGAAAGGTTTTGTTCCAACGCCAAGCGAGACGGTAGACCGGATGGTTGACCGTCTTTTTTTGAACCGGCGCCCCGCACCCGACGCGTTTGTTCTGGATCCCGGTTGCGGCCATGGCGAGTTCATCGACGGGATTATTCGTTGGTGTGCCAAACATCGGGCGGGCGTTCCGCGAATTGTCGGAATAGAGTCGGACCCCCGGCACGTGGAGACTGCGCGAGCACGATTCGGGAAGTTTTCTTCGGTCGAGATTAGGCATTCGGATTTCCTGATAGATGAGCAGGTTGGAAGCTACGACTTTATAGTGGGGAATCCGCCGTATGTTCCGATCACCGAGCTCTCCGAGAGCGAAAAAGAGCACTACCGGGAGCGGTACAAAACGGCGACCGGAAGATTCGATCTATATCTGCTTTTTTTCGAACAAGCACTGAAGCTCTTAAATCCCGCCGGCCGGTTGGTGTTCATTACTCCCGAGAAATTTCTCTACGTGGAGACGGCGCAACCTCTTAGGAGGATCCTCGCCCACAAGAACGTGGAAGAAATCCGGTTGATAAACGAGGCGACTTTCGAGGCACTGGTTACCTATCCGACAATCACGACGATCTCGAACGAAGCGAACCGGCCAGGTTCCACGTTAGCGATCTTACGAAATGGCGCTGAAGTTAAAGTTTCTCCGCCCGCAGACGGTTCCTCGTGGCTGCCCAGCATAATGGGCCACAACGTCAATGCCTCCGGTCTCACGCTGGAAGAGATCTGTGTGCGCATCAGTTGCGGCGTCGCCACCGGAGCAGACGACGTTTTTGTCAGAGCGTCCGATGCTCTTCCCCCAAGCCTGCGACGATTTGCTTATCCAACGATCGCGGGGCGCGAGATGGGCGATTTCAACGATGACCTGGATTTTCGCAAACTAATCCTGGTTCCGTACGATCTCGATGGAACCCTGATCGCCGAAGATAAGCTCGGAAAACTAAGAGACTATCTTTCTCAACCCGCCATTCGTTCGCAGCTGGTTCAACGAACCTGTGTTCGTCGAAAGCCGTGGTACGCATTCCATGAGACTCCACCGCTTAACGACATTCTGCGGCCTAAGATCCTCTGCAAAGATATTACCGAGCGGGCGAAGTTTTGGGTCGATAAGAGAGGCAAGCTCGTCCCGCGACATTCGGTCTATTACATCGTGCCGAGAGACTCGGCTGACGTCGAAAACCTTTGTGACCATTTGAATTCCAAATTCGTGCGCGAATGGCTGGAGTCCCATTGCCAGCGAGTCGCCAACGGTTTTCTGCGGTTGCAGAGCCATGTTCTCAAGCGTCTTCCTATTCCTTCCAAGTTCTCTACTCCGCGGACAGCGACTCATCATCTTGAGCCGTCTGTCAGACCGCGCGGCGGAGATACTCGAACGCGGCAACTCGAATTCGGACGATGACAACGCCTTTCGATCAGGTCATAGACGAGATAAAAGCACGGCGATTTCATAACCACCGTAAAGAGGAACATTCAGACGCGCTTAGTCTTGGTATTCTGAAGGACCTTATTGGTACCTGCGAGTCGCTTCGCGTTGATATCGAGAGCGGTGCCATCAGGTACTGGCTTAACGTACCGATTCCGGGGAAGGACGAGAGAGAACTGGACCTTCTCATAGGCGGAGCGCGAGAAGACGACAAGAACTCGCCCGACCTGGAAAAAATCAGAGTCTGCATCGAAAATAAGTCGGTGGTCACCGCTCATCGCAATCGTACCACTCGCTACACCGATCTAAGCGAGGTAATGAAGGCCGTTCACGCCGCCAGAGAAGAGGCGGTGCTGGTCGCTACGGTACTGATCGGTATCGCGCAGAAGGTACTAAACGTTCCGGACCGAATAAAGCCAACGTTCCAGAAGAGCCCCAAGAAATTCCAAACAAAAATCCTTCCAAGGCTATCTTCGGGAGATACTCGGCTTTGGAAAGAATTTCCCCTAGCTGTCAGTAACAATCGACCGAACGATCCAAAAACTACGGTGAAGAAGTTTCGAGGTCTTCCGACACGAAAGCCGGGTCATACGCATGTGCTCGGCTATGATTTTGTGCTTCTGGTGCCTGCCTTCATCGACAACGTAAATCCTCCGTACCTGGCGCGAGAAAACGGATTAGGGATTGATATCGACGCTGACTACCAGGCGATGATTGCGCAGATTTGCAAGGCATATACGGCGCGATGGCATCTGTGAGGGCGAGACACTAACCTTCGCTCCGCTTGTCGCGGGTCGCATCGTCGTGGTAACGCAAGTCGATATCGCAACCCGATAAACAGCAGCCTGAGATTTTCCGGTATCTAGAGAGGATGAATCGTATGGCCGACAAGAGCGCCGTCGGGAAAACCGGCAAACCATTCAAGATGCACGTCGATTGGAGCAAGGTTCGCGAGTTCGCCCGCGCGATCAAGGACCCCAATCCGCTCTACTTCGACCCGGAACTGGCGAAGAAGGAAATGGGCGGAATCCCCGTTCCGGTCACGTTTCTGCAGACCAGCGCGTTTTGGACCGACGAGACCTCCAGCCCCGGCTTCGGCGGCTTCGACTTGCGCCGTATCCTGCACGGCGAGCAGGAGTTTGAGTTCTTCAAGCCGATCTTTGTCGGCGACACCCTGACCGGCGTGACCAGGGTCGCCGACGTGCTCGAGAAGGAAGGCGGCCGCGGCGGCAAGATGACGCTGCTGATCACTGAAACCGAGTACACCAACCAGAAGGGCGAGAAAGTCGCGATCGCGCGCTCTACGCTGATCGAAACCGGACAAGCGGTCAAAGCGTAATCGGGCCGCGCGCGCGAAACGATTCAATCGGAGAACCAGGGAAAAATGGCAAAACTGAAATTCGATTCGATCAAAGTCGGCGACGAAATTCCCAAGTTCGAAGTGGCCGGCGTGACGCGTCCCGATTTCGTCCGCTATGCGGGCGCGTCGGGCGACTTCGTCCCACTGCATTACGATCAGACCTTCGTCGAGGCGGCCGGAATCCCGACCGTGTTCGCGCAGGGGATGTTCACCGCGGGCCTGCTCTCGAAGGCCGTCACCGATTACGTCGGAATCGGCAACGTGCGCAGATTCCAGGTGCGCTTCGCCACGCGCGTATGGCCCGGTGACGTCGTCACGTGCACGGGCAAAGTCACCAACAAGGTCGAGAAGGACGGCGAGAAGCAGATCGAAGGCGACTTGATCGTGCTCAATCAAAAGGGCGAGCCCGCGATTCGCGGCAGCTTCCGCGCCGCCTGCGCATAGGCAGCGCAGGGGAATTTAATCGAACGCGAAACCCGCCGTGGCTTCCTTGGGTGCGGGGGCTGGGGCCTGCCTGTGGATGAATTGTTCAAGGATTGTGGATAGTTAGCGCTTAAATTCGTTCATCCGCTTGATTAGCTGTGCAGAATCCGGCAAAGAAGACGGATAAGTTTTACTCTGGTCGGGCGGGTGGGCTTTCGCGGCGCGGTTTGGGGGCGCAACATAGCCTTTGATGGGTGAACCCAGGTACATCATAATCCACGGCCATTTTTATCAGCCTCCGCGCGAGAGCCCGTGGACGGGTCTGATTAGTCCTGAGCATGGCGCGGCGCCGTTTCAGAACTGGAACGAGCGAATTCTGAGCGAATGCTACACGGCCAACGCTCATGCCCACACGATGCAAGGGCCGGTCGTTCACGTTCGCAACAATTACGAGTCGCTGAGCTTCGATGTCGGGCCCACGCTGGCAGGATGGCTGGAGGCGCACGGTAAGGCCGCGTATCGCGCGATGATCCGCGGCGATTCGTTGTATGCCAATGCGCACGGTGGCCACGGCAACGCGATCGCGCAGTCGTACAGTCATTCGATACTGCCGCTGTTGCCGCCGCGCGATCGCGAGCTGCAGATCGCATGGGGTATCGACGATTTCGTTTTCCGATTCGGCCGCAAGCCCGCCGGGATGTGGATCCCCGAGTGCGCTGCCGATGACGACACGCTTGCGTCGATCGCGGCGGCCGGAATCGAGTTCGTCATTCTCGCGTCGGATCAAGGAAAGTTCAGCGGCCCCGGCGCCGAGTCGCGTAATGCCGGGCCGTTCCAATGGCGCAGGGGCGATTTGAACCTGGCAGTGTTCCGCTTCGACCGCGAATTGTCCACGACCGTCTCTTTCGGCAACGGATTGGCCGACGGCGCCCGGCTGGCGGACTGGATTGCCGACACTGCGCTCAAACTGGAATCCGGCGCCGCGCTGATGCTAGCGACCGACGGCGAAACGTTTGGGCATCATAATAAACACGGCGCCGCCGAGCTGGCGCGCGCCCTGATGGCGCTGGAGCGCCGCGACGACGTGATTCTTACCAATTGCGCGGACTACCTGGCGACGCATCCCGCGGCGGGATCATTCGAGATTGAGTCCGCCGCTTCGTGGAGCTGTCCGCATGGCGTCGAAAGGTGGCGCTCGAACTGCGGATGCCGCCACGATCCGAACACCTCGCAGGAATGGCGCGGGCCGCTTCGCGCCGCGATGGAGTTCGTGAAAAACCATGCCGAGGCGACTTACGACCGCTTCGCCCCGGCGATTGTGAAAGAGCCCGGCGCGATCCTGCGCGGCGCAGTCCGTTTGCTGATCGATCCGAATCCCGCCGTCCACGACGAGTTCTTCAAGCGCTTCGGGGTTGCCGACGAAGGCAGTCGCGAAACGCTGCTGCGGATGTTCGAAATGATCCGCGCGGGGCAGGCGGCGCTCACCAGCTGCGCGTGGTTCTTCGATGATTTCGGAGGCCTGGAAGGGCGCGTCGTACTCAGATGGGCGGCGCGTGCGGTCGAACTCGCGGCCGAGCACTCGGCGAGCGTCGAAAACGAATTGCTCGAGCGGCTGCGCGGGATCAATTCGAACCGGCGCGAGAATGGCGACGCCGCGACCCTGTACTTGAGCTTGAAAACGCGCGAAGCTCGCGGTCGCGTGTGACATCCAAGCCCAATCGACAGGTGCTCGTGCGATGCCTTCGACCGAAGCGACTCATATCGATTCGACGCTGACCGAATCGCGCAAGTTTCCGCCGCCCGCCGAGTTCAGTGCCCGCGCGTGGGTCAAAAGCTTCGACGAGTACCAGGCGATCTGCAGGCGCGCTGACGCCGATCCGGAGGCATTCTGGGCCGAATGCGCGCGCAACCTCGATTGGTTCAAGCCGTTCGGCAAAACGCTCGAGTGGAATTTCCCGCATGCGAAGTGGTTTGTCGGCGGCACGATCAACGCCGCCTACAATTGCCTCGATCGCCATCTCGACGGTCCGCGCCGCAACAAAGCCGCGCTGATTTGGGAGGGTGAGCCGGGCGACTCGCGGGTGCTGACCTACCAGATGCTCGCCGACGAAGTGGGCAGGTGCGCCAATGCGTTGAAGAACATCGGCGTCAAGGACGGCGACCGCGTCGCGATCTACATGCCGCTGGTGCCCGAGGCAGCGATCGCGATGCTGGCGTGCGCGCGAATCGGTGCGATTCATTCGGTGGTGTTCGGCGGCTTCTCGTCCGAAGCGCTGGCCGATCGGATCAACGACGCGGAAGCGAACGTCTGTATCACCGCGGACGGCGGATGGCGCCGCGGGCAAATCGTCGAGCTCAAGAGCAATGTCGATGAGGCGCTGAAAAAGTGTCCATCGATCCGGAAAGTCGTCGTGCTCAAGCGGGCCGACATCAAAGTCGAGATGCGCAAAGGGCGCGACCTGTGGTGGGACGAACTCGTTCCCGCGCAAAGCCCCCGATGCGAGGCCGCCGCGCTCGACTCCGAGCATCCGCTCTACACGCTTTATACCAGCGGCACGACCGGCAAACCCAAGGGCGTCGTGCATACGACCGGCGGCTACCTGACGCATGTGCTGATGACGATGAAGTGGGTGTTCGACCTGAAGGAGGACGACATCTACTGGTGCACGGCGGATATCGGATGGGTTACCGGCCACAGTTACACCGTGTACGGGCCGCTGGCGGCGGGCGCGACGGTCGTGATGTATGAAGGCGCGCCGAACTTTCCCGAGAACGATCGCTTCTGGCAGATAATCGCGAAGTACCACGTCAGCATCTTCTACACCGCGCCGACTGCGATACGGACTTTCATAAAATGGGGCGACGCGTGGGTGAAAAAGCATGACCTGTCGAGTCTGAGATTGCTCGGTTCGGTCGGCGAGCCGATCAATCCCGAAGCCTGGATGTGGTATCGCAAAGTTATCGGCGGCGAGCGATGCCCAATCGTCGATACGTGGTGGCAGACCGAGACCGGCGGAATCATGATCAGCCCGATGCCCGGTG
>Ga0187879_10001446_pt1 | contig 16305 bp, 11 predicted proteins | sample June2016WEW_19_1_FD_132423 | JGI IMG/M metagenome (GOLD analysis project Ga0187879, IMG submission 132423) | Peatland microbial communities from SPRUCE experiment site at the Marcell Experimental Forest, Minnesota, USA - June2016WEW_19_10 | ecosystem: Environmental > Terrestrial > Soil >... | reverse complement strand
CCACTCGCCTCGCACACGAGAATGGACACACCCAAAATCACCACCGAAGACCGTCTCCACTGCGTGTTCTGTCACAGGCCTATGTCGGAAACAGCATTTTTGCGACGGAAAGTAGCTAGCTAGACAATGCTGCTTACTTATAGTGGTCCCACAGTGTCCAGGCAGACATTTGAGGTCTTTCTGTGGGCCAGATAGAATGAGTTTTTCTTTCGAACGAAATTTGAATACGCACTGTACCCTAAAAGTCAAAACCACGGAATTTTAATAAATCGGGAACGGCGGGCCCAATACGCGTCGCCAGGGAACTATGATGCTATAGATTGCTGCGCGTAGGCCGCCCGTTGCGCAACTGGAGCAGCGGGTGCGAATTGGAGAAGTAGGTCCTCATACGCCGTGAGGATCTTCTCCTGGGTAAACGATTCGCGGTACCTTTTTCGGCTTGCTTCTTCCATAGTGAGCAATTTCGCGGGGTCCGCGTCCAAAGAGGCCAGTATTCCATCAATATCCTCGGAGGAATGGAAGTACCGTGCTCCTTCTCCCGCAACCCAGCGAGTGAATCGGTTGTCGTGGGCGATCACGGCGTTACCGGCCCCGAGTGATTCAACCAACGATGGATTGGTCCCGCCGACACGATGACCATGGAAGTACGCGCGCGCATGGAAACGCAGCGCCTTCACGATTTCGCGGTCAAAGATGGCCCCCAAGAAAAGGGTCTCCGATCCCGCTGCATCGAGCACCGTTTTTTGATAGTGAGTGCCATCGTGTTTGTAGTTTCCCAATATGACCAGTGGCATACCTCGCCGTCGCAGCGAATAGCCACGCACGATTTCGAGGATGGAGTTTTCCGGCTCAGGCCTCGCAATCAGGAGATGGTAGCCCTTTGAACTCAGATCGTATTTCTGAATCAGGTCCACCGGGGCCGAGGTTACAGAATCTGCTCCGTACGGGATGACAGTGATTTTGTTTTGCGCGGTATGTCTGGAAAGGTGCTGGCCAATCTCGGGATGATCTGCAACCAAGTGATTCGCCACTCGTGCGCCCGCCCGCTCATTAAGCCAAAACCATATACGCGCCGGCAACGACCACTTCTCCCGTATCCACTCAATGCCGTCCATATTCATGATATTGGACATACCGCAGAATCGGTATACAAGGTTGAAAACCGCGGTGTTGTATCCAAGCGTAAGCACTACACCGTTCTCATGCAGCGAATGTCGGATGGCCTGCCAGTCAAACTGCATGGTCCCGACGGAACCCTCTCCCGCCGGGATCAGCACTCGGCGTATTCCGTTCCAAGTATCCTCGCGAGCCGCCTCATCCTCTGCCACCTGGCAATAGACGGTGACTTCGTGGTCACGGGATCGCAAAAATAGAGCGAAATCTTGTGCAAACGTCTCAAATCCACTGTGTTGTGACGGTACACCGCGGGTACCTAAGATCAAGACATGCATGTAAATTCACTCCTGACCAAAACAGTATTTTCAGCAGATGGGTTCAGTTGATTTAAAAAGGAGTGTATACATTCGGTCCCGCTGACACCGCAGGTCCACCCGACATCCGCTCCTAAAACAGATTTCTAAGTTTTCCGCATCTGCGCCGACGTGGATGTGGTAGGTAGGTCGGGTCCAGCGGTACTTCACATGGTCATCAGGGTTTTTCGTAACAACCGGTGCCAGGATTAAAGCCGCCGCCGGCGAGCACATGGCGAACGGAGAAACCGAATTGACTATGATTCGCCCAGGCCAAGTGCAATCTCACTGGTCGCAGGCAATTCTTGGGACACTCTATGCCGCGTCCAACGGCGCAGTCCTAGGTACGCCCTTTGCAAGCATGTGCCTACGCGTGATCAATTCGTTTATGATCTTGCGCAGCTGCTCCCCGTGACCAGGCAGGCCAAAGTTTTCTTTTGCGTAGGAAGCCGCCGCCTGTCCCATCTTTTCCCGCAGTGGCCGATCTGCCAACAGCGATTCGATTGCCGCTGCCAGTGCTTTCGGATCCGAGGGAGGTACAAGCATCCCGGTCACACCATCTTCAACCAGTTCAACCGTCCCCCCGTGGTTTGTGGCAATGACGGCACATCCCTGTGTCATCGCCTCGACTGTAACGCGCCCAAACGGTTCTGGCTTTGTCGACGGCAGCACGAAGATATCTACTGCCCGGTATACGTCGATAACGTTTGAACGATACCCGACTAAATGAAACCTTCCGTCCAGTCCAAGCCTGCCTATCAGCGACTTAATCTTCTGAAGATAATGCGACTCATCCCCGAAGTAGCTTCCAACAGCGACGAAACGGACCTCGGGACGACTTTTCAGCACCAAGGCCGCTGCTTCTGCCAGAACCTCCTGGCCCTTCCAATGGAGAAGACGACCGACCATTCCAACGAGCAGACCGTCTTGCGGGACTCCCAGCTCTTCGCGGAGCCCGATATCCTGCTCCATGCCATTGCTTGCAGCTACCGATACGGCGTTGTACACCACAACTGACTTTCTTGCCAGTTTGGGGACCTCCTTCAGAACGCTGTCGCGCACCGCCCTAGAGATGCATACAACCCGATCAGCGCACAGGCTGAGCATTTTATAGAGTAGCCATCGCATTGGACGAGGCATCGAGAGAATTTCCCGGATGTGCCAGAGCACCGGCACGCCTGCTAGCTTTCCTCCTAGAGCGCCGGAGACAGTAACAAAGGTATTGACGTATACGAGCGCAACGCGCCGGTTGCGAGCGGTGGAACGAATATAGAACACGCCTTTAAGGAGGTCGATCGCCAGCGGAATGATGGCGCGGGGTCTCAGGTATTTTCTGCGCAGTATACCGAGGGGTGCAAAATGGTATTCAATGCCTTGGCGGTCGAGCTCGGGAGACAACTTCCCTGTCGGCATATCGGAAGGCAAGATGACAATCGGGTAATACCTTTGCCGGTCCAGGGACCTGATGGAATGGAGCAAGCCAATGTCCGCCCCATACATATCGTTCGCGTGATGAATGAAAAGAATGGGTCGTGGGGACATAGTCGTCCAGCGTTCCCTAATCCGTGCGCTCTTTCGGTTGCGATAGCCAGTGATATCTGGTGGTGACGCACATCTCCAATAGGCGGGAAAAGCGATTGTCGTGACTCACACTCGTGCAGTTACTCTGCATGCCTTAGTCGGCCCATCCTTCCAGCAATCCCATCCACGACTCCTCTAATAAACAACTTGATCTTTTTCCACGGCGCGTCTTCCATGAGCGCAATCTTGAATGGGATTGTCACAAACTCGCGCAAGGTCGGAATAATAAGCCGCGGAAAGGTTTTTCCATAAAAGCGGAGAATCCACACCTTATTCCGCGCGTAGTAGTAGCGCACCTCAGGACCATAGTTCTTGGTTGTAATTGTCACGCCGAATACTTTGCGGGATGTTGGACGTCCGGACTGATGCAGGAGGACGGCGTTCCTGCTGACGCCAATGAAGAAGCCGTTCTTTCGAATTCGCAAGCTGTAGTCATCATCCACGCAATATATGAACAGATCCTCTTGAAACAGACCGCACTGCTTGAATGCTTCCATTGAAAAGAGGCTGCCGGATGTAATCGTCAGAAAGACTCCGCCGTCCTCGAACGGGGAGACCGCACGCTCTATGCCGGTCTTTGGATCACGGTATCGAGGAACGATTTGCAGGATCTTTCTCCGTTGGCGGTAAGCTCGGAACTCAGCGATCATCGTTGCGATGAATCCCTCAGGCACGGCGCTATCCTGATCAAATAGCGCCACCCAGAGGCAGTCGTCCTTCTGAGCCTTTCGAACACCGAGATTCAGGGCAGCCGCAATGCCCAGGTTCTCTCCGTTCTCAATCAGCTTGAAATCAAGCTCCTGGCTGGCGAGCCGTATCTCCTCTAATTCGTTCTCATTCGAACCGTTGTCTACCACGATCAATAGATCGACTTGAGATCGTATCTTCGCAAGGTTCTGCAGGTATTCCAGGCACGGGTGAAAGGTCACAACGATTGCGCCGACGCGCTCGTCCTTGACGATCTGCTCCGTGCTCGAACACTCTAGCTTTGCGTGCATAGCGCCGCCTCAAGGCTAGTCGATGCGCGCTCCCAAGTTAATTGCCTCACAAATTGACGCCCATTTGTTGCCAATTGGATACGCAGCTCAGGCAGCCGAATTAAGCGAAGAATATTTTCCGCAAGTCCACTCGGCGACCTGGCAGGACTGGTCAGTGCGGTTTGCGCATGAAATGCGAACTCTCTGTGCCCGTCGATGTCGGTCGCGACGAGAGCCGCTCCACAGAGCAATGCTTCGCAGCCGGTAAGTCCCCATCCCTCTGTCCTGCTCGGAGCTACGAAGATGGCCGCCCGGTTGTATAACTCGCGTAGCAGCTTGGGGGAGGGTGACTGGTGATACTCTATCCAGTGAGGAAGTGCCTCGGGGCGCGCTGGTACTCCAAATAGGATGGCGCGAGTATCGGGCTCTTTCTCTCGAACCAGGGACAGAGCTTGGAGTCCCTCGCCGCATCCTTTCCACTCGGCGTTATGGTAAAGCATCATCAACTGATTGGCCCGGCGCCCCTCACGCGGAGTTACCATCTGGAACGCGTCGACATCCAGACCGTACGGGATGTAGACAGCAGTCTCGCCCAGACTCCGGGCGGTCTCGGCCAACCACTTAGATGGGACTATCTTCTGCAGCGGGGTCTTCCAAGTTGCGTAAACTCTCTCTTGAGGTCCATTCCAGGTTTCCAGGTGCTGAATGAAATAAAAGCCACGTCCCTTCGATCTTGAGTATCGGCTTACCCATTCCGCCGTCTGCCAGGCGGTGGCAATAACCACATCTCCGTCCGGCACAAAGCGCTCAGAGAGAGATGGCACGCACACCAGCCTGACCTTCGGGTCCATTTTGAGCCACGGGTCAGGCTTGTAGCGCCCGTCCAGCTTCCGCAGAGCATAGCGAACCGCATTCTTCACGTGGTCCAGTTTGGTGGGATTGATGACTAGCCGGCCTGGCATGACAACGGTCACGACGTGACCGCGCCGGGAGAGGTAGTTCGCATACTCGTAGATAATACGGCAGCCTCCGCTCGGCCATTCGCCTGTACGTGCCATAACAAAGTTAATTCTAAGTTTGCAGCTCATTCTGTTACCTTTTCATAGCTTCTCTGAGCGAACAGTGACAGGCTTGCAACCTGCTCTTTCACATCTGAAAGTCGCGGCAGGAGATCGATGCCCCGGCCATAGTAGAGTGCCATTCCCATCGCAAGCGTTACCACCGTCTCCGTAATCAGCGCGGCCGCCGCTGCCCCCGGGGCCTTGAACCAATAACACAACGGAACGAGGATGATATTGCTGAAGATCGCCGAGAGCACAATGATGCGGCTGTACTGCGTCTTCATCCCAAAGTTCAACATACCTTGGGTACCGTAGATATTGTTGATGGCGCACGCAAACGGAGTCAGTGCCATGAATTCCAGCACCGGGACTGACGCCATGTACTTTGCACCCATGGCGATCCGCACAATCGGTACGGCTAACACAAGAATGAGGAGGCCTCCAAGAAACGTGAGACCGCCGATCACAATCATTGCCTTTCGCAGATAATCCACAGCCAATTCACGAGAGCGATGCGCGAGCGAGCATACGTGGGGGTAGATAGCCTGGCACATGGGCGAAACGAGCATCTGGCCGGCAGCAAATATCTTGTAAGCGGCGCTGAAGTAACCTACCTGCGTCATGCCGCACACAAATCCCAACACCACGGCGTTTGAACTGGTGTAGAACGTGGCCGCTGCCGATGACATAAATAAGTGCCACCCATCGGCGAGCCGGTGGCGAACCTGGAGAAGCGTGGGCACCAATAGTTTCACGTGCTCGGTGGAAAAAAGAATAATCAGGCCGAGGATACCGCCCACAAGCTTGCCTCCCGCCTGAACGATCGCTGCGATCAGATAATCCGAAGGATGACGAACAAGCAAATATATGCCGGCGGTAAAAGCTAGGTTCGCTATCAGGTTCACTACCGAGATCCAATACATCTTCTCGATACCCTGAAAGAACCATTGGGGATACAGCATCGTTCCTACGACAATGCCGAAACTGGCAAAAAATATGGGTCCATTACCGTGAAACTTGGGAACAAAATGAACAAGCGCGCACAAAATCAGAAAGCTCAACATGCAGAAACTGCACTTGATGGTCATGACCGCTGAATAGAGTTCCGATCGCAGCACCGGATCGTCGCGATGGACCGCAAGCTCGCGCGTCGCGCTCAGGTTAAATCCATAGTCATTCAGTGTGACAAAGTACATCATCACCGCCTGCGAGAATGCGATCAGGCCGTAGTGCTCGGGGCCGATCACGCGCAGCAGATAGGGAATATTAATGAGTGGCAGAAGATAGCTTCCAGCCTGCACCGCCATTACCGACGTTGCGTTGCCGACGACTCTACAGCTCATGCGGTGTTCCCATTCGTTGCTTTCGTTAAACCACGTCGCTTCAACCTGAGGACGCCGTCGAGACTGGAAAATTAAGTTCGGGTGTTAGGGCGAGACTTCGTCCGGAGCTGGGTTCGATAGGGATACGGTTACGCTGGTCCTGCCCTTGAGGTCGTCGGCTTCAAGATGCCTCTTTCCTGGAAACGCTTAACTCTGAGCTTTTTTGCTACGCTGATCAAAATCGGCGGCGTTAGTGCAACCACAACGTCCTTCAGGCTGGTGTGGGTTCCGGAGTCTGGACGACGCTGGAAGAGCGTGCTGTGGGCATCGGAGATCTCTTCCTCGGGCCGGCCGACGGAGTAGTAATAAGTCGCCAGCGACTTGCGCGTTCGATCGGGCGGGCAGGAAAGAGGCGTAGGATGGCCGTGATACGAAGTGCTGGTCGTGCTGAAGATTGCGCACCGATTGAAGAGCGGCAATATCTTCTGTTCCGCAGCGGTCATCTCCTTGTTCCACAGCTCGAAGTGGCCTCCATACTCTTCCTTCCAGTCTTTGTTCATATAAACTAGCACATTGATGCGGCGATCCAGCTTGAGCTTGGGGTGATAATTGAAGTCCGCATGAACCTCAAGATGGCCCCCCGGCTTGATCTGATGGAGTCCGCCGCCCGAATAATACGGATCGGAAACGACGCCTTTGATTCCGGTGAGAATCTCCAGAAAATTGAGCATGGGACGGCTGTTGAGAAAATAAAGGACGTTGCGAACCGATGGCGGCAACTCATCGACAAAATTGAAAGCCAGTTTGCGCTGCGTTGGTTGATCGAACTCAGTCCAAGTCAGTTGCTTCGGCTCGGGAAAATCTTTGAGCGCGGCTTCCGCGGCCTCCGCCGGCAGAAAATCATCAAAGTAGATGTGAGGGAATGGCTTCCCATTCTCGTACTCATGCGACTTTTCCTTTCCGAGTGTCTCCAGCTTCTTGGCATACTCATCGCTGAACAAAGCTTCCATTGCCGTTCTCCCTTTGTAGTGGGTTCTGCTTCGCCGATGTTGGTGGTATAACCGGGGATACGTGTCGTGTTCGGTGCGGCATAAGGTCGCCGCCACGGAGGACATTCTGCCGCGAGGACAACAGATCAGACTGGAGTATACGCAACCGTGACGGTGTCTTTAAGTTTCCGATTCGCATTCCTGGTGTTGGCACTGGCGTTACGTTCGCTGCTGCCGCTCCACGCGCAGCAGCCTGCAAGCATCGTTGTGAAAGTCGGCGAGGCGCTGGGCCCGGTGAATCATCTGGTCTTTGGCCAGAATATCGAAGCCGGAGATAACGCCCACATTTTTTCCAGCGATACGACGGACATGACCTTGATCCAGAGCGGTGAAGGCTTTTGGGATCCGATCGAAGGAACCCCGGTCCTACAGATCGTAAATCAAAGCAAGGCCGTGGGCATGAGCCTGCTGCGCTATCCGGGCGGATGCCTGGCGCACAACTTTGACTGGCGCAAGACCGTTGGGCCGGAAGCGCAGAAGAATGGCTGGGTGTTCGGACTTAACGAGTATCTGACGCTGTGCTCTGCGATTGGCGCTATTCCGCTGATCACGGTCAGCGACTACGTTCTGCCCGCCGACCAGGTGCCGAAGAATGCGGCGGATCTTGTGGAGTACCTGAACTCTGCGGCGGACGCGGCGCACCCGTGGGCCATGAAGCGGAAGGAATGGGGTAACCCGGAACCGTATAACGTAACTTGGTTTGAGTTGGGCAATGAGAGCATGCACGGGAATCATCGTGTGCTTCCGCGCCGCCAATTCTCCGCCGAGCAATATGCCGCATACGCCAACGCGTCCGCTGCCGCTATGCGCAACGTCGATCCGAAAATCAAGCTCGGCATCGTCCTGCTGCCCGGACCCGGCACCGATGTGAACTCTGACTGGAACCGCACGGTCGTTCAGCTGGCAGGGGCAAGCGCGGATTTCGTCGTGATTCATATGTATGCGCCAGCGCAACCCAAGACCGGCGTTTCTAAAGATCTGCAAATGCAGTCCATGATGGTGGCGCCGCAGCATGTCGAGGAGCACCTGATTGAATACCACCAGATGATCCAGAAAGAACTGGGGCACGACCTGCCATTGGCCATCACCGAATTCAACGGAGGCCTGGATACCTTTGGCAGTACTTACCGCTTCAGCTTTGCTGACGCGCTGGAGTGCGCGGACTTGCTGCGCGTGTTTTTGAAGCCGGAGTTAAATGTCGCGCTGGCCAGCTACTGGAATTTCCTGAATGGAGCCTTCGGAATGCTGCGAACTCCCGTGCACTCTTCGGACCGCGACGAGGAGACCGAAGAGCCGGCCTTCCTGCTCTACGAACTATGGGCACAGCACTTCGGCTCGCAACTGGTGAAAGTGGATGTGCAAGGACCTCGGGCGGAATTCCCTGGAGCTGGAAGCGAAGTGGCCGCGAAGGGCAGTGTCCCCGAGGCGAGGTGGCAGGTTCAGCGCATCGACCTTAACCAATACAGCTCCCTTGTGGGCGCGCTTTGGCCCAAGCTGTTGAACGTCCAGATTCAACGACAAAATTCGGACTTTACGATCCATGTTAAGAATCTGAACCGCAGCATCTATCCCGTGCTGGCACGAATTCCCAGGCCAGACGTGGCTGCTGAAACGCCGTTGGAATTCACGGTCAGTTTCGATGCCAGGTTCACGCCCGACTCGGGCAGTGAAACTGCGCCGATGGGAATCGGACTCATGGACTCGCGCGGCTGGAATCAAACCCACTCTGGCATCGGCGTGGATGACATCGCGACTGTCTGGAAACATCTGGATGGCACCTACCAGCTGACGTCGCAGACGCCGAGCGTGGACCTGACCGCCCGTCTGATGGCCAACGGGAAGAACGTCTCCGGGACGCTGCAAGTGCATAATCTGGTGGTGGCTGACTTTGTTTCGGCGCACGATGCCGCGTATCCCCTGCTCACCAGCTCGGCGAGCGTTTCTTCCGACGGAAAGAAAGTTTATCTGATCGTCTTCAACAAGAGCGCGACCGACGCCATACTAGCGACCGTTCATCTTATCGGCTTCTCGGCGGGGAAAGCACAGTACTGGGAGGTAAATGGCCCGAGCCTGGAATCCACCAGCGGGGTGACCGAGGCGGTGCGGGGTGCGGCGCTTCCGCTGCCTAGTGCAACTACAGCGACACACGTCTTTCCGGCCCATTCGATGACGGCAGTCGAGTTCAGCAGCGTTCGTTAGGAAGCACGATTCAGGACGATTAGCTAGTAGGAGACTGTTACTCACGGCCCGTGGTAGCTGCTCGACCCCCGCCAATCGTCAGCACATGCTCATTCCCGACGTACCTTTTGAGTGTCAACTCGTATGTTTCGGACCAATAGAAAGACCCACCATAAAACGGCGCAATGGATATCGTCCGGACTCGGTCCATGTCCTCAGGATGTTTACTTTTGGCCATCAGGGACGCAAACTCGCCTGTGTCGCTCACCAATGGCGACAGAAGGAATTCTGTCTTCATCATGTTCGAGACGACCCTGTAAGTCCTGGTCTTGCCATTCTCCAGACCAAGCACAATGTCTAACCGAGGGGGGTTAAACAATGCTATCAGCAACCGTCCTGCCAGCGTCGGTTTCAAGTCAACTTCAGCGAACACCAGTCCATCCGTGTTGGGCAGGGTAACCGTTGCGCCTGTCTTGTATGTCTTTGTAGAGACAGCGTCATAGCTACTGCTGGGATGAACGAATTGATTCTTGCGCATAAGAACAAACTGGCCGTCATATGAGATGAAAGTGTAATTATCTAACAAAGCAGGCCAACTCAATCCATCATCGAGCGAGGGAAGGCGCCCATCTATACTCTGGAGGTCAAGGTCAAACAACACCCAGTCAGGAGCTTCTTGACTCCGAAGGTGCTGTTCATCGAGGATCGCTAAGGCCGGAGTGTAGGCAGAATAACTCTGAATTATCGGACGGGGGTTCCATTTATTGTCAGATGCAAGGACAACCGATTGGTCAGACTCGTAAATATCACTGGTTCCCTCGAGCGTGGGCAAGGCATAGTAGTTTCTAATATTTGCTTTGGCTTCCGCAAACCGATCCTCTAGGTCATTTCTTTGCATCACCCTTGAATAGAGTCCCTTCCCCGCTTCACTATACGTACTCCAGATTCTTTTGTAGGTTGCTCGCGAGTAGGCTGCAATCGCCCGTTCCACGCAAAACACCAATATATCGCTGCGCCTCTCTCCTCCGGTCCAGGCTGCGCCTACCCCAAACCTTTCATGCACCTCTCTGACCAATACAGGGTCACGAATAATCGAGGTCGCGGCTGTAATAAGCATAACGATAGATAGTGACCAAATAAGAGCTCTGTCCACATAAAGGAAGCCAATGATCAAAAGATAGACGGCGAGTGAAGCGAATGCGCTCGATACGTTCATTACAGCTATAAATCCATGCTTGAACGCCACCAGCAAGAACACGGCAACAAGAAAGCCTAGCGTCCATTTGGAGGCGGCTGTGAAACGAGTGGAACGACTCACGCACACAAACATCAGTGCCGATATAACCAGATACACCAGCACGAATACATCCCCAACCATGCCAGGCAAGACTGACCACGATGTTGACATTGCTTCGGTGTAGCCGGACGTCAGCCGGATAGTTCCGCCGAGAAATGCGGGAATAACACTGAGCGATTGGCCGGCAGCAACCCAGAACGCGAGAGCAGCCTCAATCGGGGTTAGCAGTAAAACAAGAGCTTCCCCAAAACGTGCGCGATACATGAGAAGGACTGAAGGTACGGCCACGGACGCTGCGAACGGCAATAGGAGGCTTCCCTTCACTAGAGGTAACAAGCCCAAGGTCGACCACATCATGACAACCACCACCATTTGTCGCCAGTTGAAAGCTGTCGTTTCGTCACGACCATCAGAGTTAGTCTGTTTCAGAACGCAGAGCACCAGAAGGAATGAATATGATAAGAGTAGAAGCTCTCCATTTCCGAACGTGGACAAAAACAGGAGGAGGATAAGAATCAGATATCGCTTTTGACCACCCGCTAAGAACAGTACCGCTGTTACATAGGATACAGCTAGGAGGAGACTTCCCCACATCATCCGGCGGTCAGTTGCAGGATCATAAGTTCGTGTGCAAATTGCCGCGTAGGGGCCATAGGTAAACATGACTTCTCTGCCAAAGCTCAGGTGTCTGGATACAGCCTGATTCATGGCGAACTGCCACGATGCATCAACCCCTCGGCTTGGCATTCCTGGATTTAAAGGGATGAAAATTGCCACCACTGCAATGGTGAGGAAGATGTAAAAGGAAGCAGGCCCGATTCTCGAAAGCACAGTCGTACGAGATAACACATAGTTTGTGCTAGGGTCCTCGGCTAAGATGAGTTCAGACTGCATCAAGTTGATCCCTTTCCTGGAGGGATTTGTACTGAGCCGTCGCGCACGCCTCGACAGCATCGCGATTTTCCTGGCTCAGTGTTCTCAGCCCCGCACATGCGACCAGAAAGATGAACGCCGCGCCCCCGTCGGTCCCGGAAAGAAACCATCGGCAACACTTCGTGAGAATCGCAGTAAGGAAAAAATAGGGCGTAGCTAGCACTCAGAACAGACTCTCAGTAAAGCTACCTGCAAACATCACGAGGATAATACCTGCGCACCATTCGATTCACCTATTTGGGACCCACAAACCTCACTGATGGACATTCGGCGATTCCAGAGTTGCTGGAGAAAAATGGCGAGGCCGCAGTCCGAACAACACGGCCAAAACAGGGGTCGATGCAAATACAGTTAATAATATTTCTACCTTGAACTTTCGCAGCTAACCGCGAAAACGCCACTTAACCGTACAGGCTCGATGTAGACAACTGCAGAGGCCATTCAAGGCGAAGCGTTCTCATGACTCAGGTTTTGCAATCCCGCAAACCCGAGAACAAGCATGAAAGGAATGATTCGGTACGGATTCCAGAACATATTCTCAGTCACACTTCCAACGAAGGTCGCGAGGATAAGGCCGACATACCAGTAGGCAATGAGCGGCACCGAAGACCTGCGAAGGAGCCTCAGAAAATCCCGCATGCAGACAGTCAGCAAAACGAGCAACAATCCCAAACCCAGAAGTCCAAACTGCAACAAAATGTCCAGATAGCCGTTGTCGACAGTTTGGATGGGTATTCCAGCGACATTTATCGGCGCGGGATTCCCTGAAGCATCGATCCTGCCTTGGTAACCGTAGCCAAGCCATAAGTGTTTGAGCGCAAGTGGAAAAGCATAGGCCCATGTAAGTGTTCTTCCTGTAAACGTGAGGTCCCGGCCCAGCAACGGTAGAATGAGGCGTAGAGTGACGGGAATCGCGGCTATCGCGATGCCCACCCAATACAGAACGAAGGGAATCGCTTCTCTTCTCGTGCGGTTTATTAAGGGGCCCAGAAACCTTACACCTATCAGAACACCGACCATGATCAATGAAGTCCTAGACTGGGACAAGAGAATTAACCCAAGTGGGAGGATTGCCTGCAGTGCCAGCGTTAGCAATCGGCGACCGCTGGAAATGCGACAGAACGGAAGACCTGCAAACAGGTAGAACATAGTGCTTCCAAGGAAGTTTTTTTGTCCGAACACACCCTTCCACTCTCCGCTCCCATGGAGGCCATATTGCGGGAGGAAGATAACCCATGCAATGCTCGCGAGACCCATAATGACACCGAGGGCAAAAAGAAGGCGCATTTGGTCACGAGGCGTGTAGTATGTCGCGAAGAACCATGCGACGAGCATATAGAGAAATAGAATTGTTGCCTTACGCAATGTTGCTTGGGGGGCTTGGGACCAGAAAGCTGAGAGAAATGCGAGCACCGCAAAGGATAGAACTGCTTTCTGCCTCAGCATCATTCTAAGCGTCGGGCCAATATGCGTGGCGATCAGCCCTAGGAAAGTCAACCACGTCACGACCGTCACAATCAGAAGGCTGCTCGCCGGTTGTCCTAACTCACCAGACACGGAGGGATGCAAACCTTTCGTGATGAAAAGGCCACCTCCATCCGCCAAGAGGAAGAGTGCAAAAAGAAGCCACCACGTCCGGACGTGCTTGAACAGGGGCGGGCCACTGGCCTCCGCATAATTCGCGATTGCCGCAGATGTGGAGATCAGCGTCGCACTCATTGGGATGCTGCGCAGAAAGCGAAGTAAAGTGATTGGGTCATAATTGGCAACCGCCCCCGGGAGCCGTCGACTTTCTTGCTTCTCTCGCCTAACGATCGCCCAACTTTTCAGGCTTTTCGCGTGAATAGCCGGCTCTAGGCCCTTACATACCAACCGTCGAAAATCGACGCGTACCTGAGTTTTCGGCAATAGCCGTTGCGAGTTAGAAGATCGTGTATCTTGCCTCTTGCCGACGTGAAGTTGTGTTCGCAGGTGATTACTCGAAAGTGATACTTATCAAAATTGAAATTGCTTAGAATTTCGTACTCACTTCCTTCCGTATCGATGGAAAGATAGTCGATCTCCAGGGGCGCGCCGTGTCTTTCCAGCAAGTCTTCCAGAGAGATGGTCTTGACGTCGTATCTCATGCCCGCGGCTCTGTTCTGACCGTGAAGATCCGATGCACTATAAGAATCGATGGTCGAGTACTCCCCGAAATCCGTTTCGTTGAATGCGAGAACAGAATTCGACTCGCGCCACACACAGTCTGTGTCAATGATGCAATGGCGATTCATCCTCAGTTGCGGATGCCAGCACCTGGCTGGCTCGGCGACAACTCCGGTCCAGGCGAACTGCTTCTCCAACAGCCACGAATTGCTCCCATCTACCCCATTACTCGCCCCGAACTCGACAAAATAGCCATTTGTCTTAAAACCCACTTCAGTCAAGACAAACAGGTCCTGTCCCAATTGCGAGCGCGCATGCCGCATGGCCATCGGCATCTCCACCTTATGGCGGCTCCTGTCCTTAACTCTGAAGTGTTGCAGGTTGCTGTACCTCGTCAGCCCGACAATGGATCGCCGCATTGTATTTGCCACCAAATCCTTCAGAACATAACTCATGCCACACTTCTCTCCCACTAAGTCTTCCAAGCCGAATTACTTGGACGGATTAAGACTGCACCGCATCGCTTGCGCGCTGGCGGGATACGGGATAGATGGCGCCATTTGACGCACGACACACGAGAGAGTGCGTCATGAAATGCTCTCCTCAGCCCGCACGATTTTCTGCCGGCCGCGCCATGCATCGAAGACAACATTGGCAAGTACTCCCATGTAGCCCGGACCCGCCTTGCGAATGTGAAACGACGAGACCCCCATTTCAATGGTGCGATTGATCCACGAAATGGGAACTTCGCAGATGTCGTAACCGCTAAGAAGCGGCTTGAGCCCGGTTTCTGCGTTGGCGGCGAATCCGGGCTGATCAATCTTTAGGCCCTTGAATATCTCTGCACGGTACAGTTTGAGGTTATTTGAAATGTCCCGCGTGTGCACGGGCAGCAGAATGTTGGCAAGAAGGTGGAAAGCACGATTGCAAACGATCTTCATAGGGGGGTAGTTGATCAGAAGCGATTCCGGAGAGAAACGGCTGCCGATCGCTCCATCGTGTCCGGCGGCCACGGCATCGAAAAGGTCGCGGAATTCGGGCATAATCTGAACAAAGTCGCAATCCATCGTAAGAATGTATCGACCAGTTGCCGCAACATACCCATCGCGCAATGCGCGCCCAACCCCGTTTGGCGGCTTTCGATTCACGAGTTTCACGCGAGGTTCATTTTGCGCAATCGCCATCGCGACGTCCGCCGTATGATCGCGACTGCCATCGTTCACAATCACGATCTCATGAACATAAGGCCCGTAATAGCCAACGATGGATTCCACTAATGGACCAACGTTCATTTCTTCGTTATGGCAGGGGACAACGAAGGACACGGACCCGTAGAGCGATTCGTGCTCAGCAAGGTTCTCGCGGGGGCGCCGAACCTCCTCGTCGCCAGGCTTCTTTGCCCAAATGTACAAGGTTCCGCACAAATCCCTAATTACAGGCGCGTGTTCCAGAAAAAACGCTAGCGACTTTAAAGCTCTAAGCATGAACTGCGGGGTCCGAGGGTGTATAATGTCGTACGGTATAATGTCGATGTCAACGAACCCTTGCTGTGAAGCAACTTTCATCAAGATGTATTTCCGCAGTCCCACTTGGCACTCGACGTTTCCTGCCCAGCGTCCCAGCGGTTTGATGAAATTTTTCGCGGCAACCTGAGGATTCCAGTAATTTGCTTCGAAAAAGAGAATCTGCCCGCCTGGCTTTAATAATCGGTAGAGTGCCTGTAAGTTCTGAGCGTACATCTCGTGACACAAGATCGCGGTGCCTACAATGTAGTCGAAACTTTCAGCAGCCAAGTCATTTCGGAGGTCCTTCACGTGGACGAACGTAACATTGGGAATCCTCTTATCCGCGCGAATAAATTCCTCGTCGAACACCGCAGCTGTGATTGGGTTCTGGCCGCGGAGCACTGCCGATAGGTGTTCCGTCCACAATCCGCTTCCCGCGCCAAGTTCGAGGATCCGTTCACCGGGTAGCACATGAAACGAGTGTCGAACTGCTTGTGCTCGCCAACGCAGTTTCAATGGCGAAGTGAGCGGGAATCGCAGCCAATAGTTTTCTCGACCGCGCTCCATTGCTTCGAGGTTTCTTTCTAGAGACATAGGTATTACGCTCCTTTTACTACATACAAAGAGCGGCCTTAACATTCGGCGCGACGCCCCACCACAAGGATTAAGGTGGACCCCAAAGTCAAGACCATTTTTTGTCGACAATAAGTTAATGTCTGGCAAGGTCGAATTGTGTGTATTCCGTTCGTTCTCGTTTGAAAAAGGCCGTTCATTCCAGTAGCAGCCTT
>Ga0187879_10001442_pt1 | contig 16318 bp, 15 predicted proteins | sample June2016WEW_19_1_FD_132423 | JGI IMG/M metagenome (GOLD analysis project Ga0187879, IMG submission 132423) | Peatland microbial communities from SPRUCE experiment site at the Marcell Experimental Forest, Minnesota, USA - June2016WEW_19_10 | ecosystem: Environmental > Terrestrial > Soil >... | reverse complement strand
CGGCGGAAGGGCAGAAGATCTTCTTCAGCATCCCCGCCGAAATCGAAGGCGAAGAGACCGGTATCGCCTACCACGAGGCTTCGATCCATGAGCTGCTCAAGGAACTGGGATACGCGCCCACGCCCATCGTGGAGGGCCTGGCGGTGGTCTTCGGCGAATTGAGCGAGTGCAATTACAGCGGCATCGGGATCTCCTGCGGCAGCGGCCTGTGCAACGTGTGTCTGGCTGTGCTCTCCGTCCCGGTGATCAGCTTCAGCGTCGCCAAGGCGGGCGATTTCATCGACACGCAGGCGTCGCTGGTGACCGGCGAAATGGCCACCCGGCTGCGTGTGCAGAAAGAACAATCGTTCCAGCTCAACGGTCTCAACGGCGAGCGGGTGCAGAACGCGCTGACGGTCTACTACCGCGAGGTGATCCGCAACCTGATCGAAACCCTGCGCCAGCACATTGCCTCCGCGCGGCGCCTGCCCAAGCTGGAGCAATCCGTCCCGCTGGTGCTCTCCGGCGGCACCGCCATGCCGCACGGATTCCTGGAATCCTTCGTCACCGCTCTGCGCGCCAACGAATTCCCGGTGCGCCTCTCGGAAGTACGGCTGTCGGCCGACCCGCTGAACTCCACCGCCCGCGGGGCGCTGATGGCGGCGCTTTGCTAAGGGCCTGATCCGCCTTCGAAGGATTTGAGCGCCCGTGCGAGCGGTATTCGGCGTGAACGGAGACCGGCGCCCACCGGTGAGGATTGCCCCGACGCCGCGGGCGAGGACTCGGGCGGACGTTCTATAATCGAATTTGCCAAGGGCTCAATTGCCGGATGCGCCGCTCGAGTTCATCAAACAGTGTGTTGCCGGCGGACAGGTTCGCTGGACGTATCACGTAACCATGCGCCTTCTGCAACGCGGGCTAGCTGCCGAAATACTTCGCGACGCGGCCGCAACCCTGGAGATCGTCGAAGCATACCCGCAGGACAAGTACTTGCCGAGTTTTCTCGTGAGAGGCGAGTCCGAAGAACTTGTTTTCCACGCCCAGATCGCAACGGACCTTGAGGGCGACAATGTCCGGATCGTGACGATGTACGTTCCCGACCCGAGTGAATGGGACGAAGGGTTGCGTGTTAGGAGGAACCGATGAAATGCCGAGTTTGCGGCGGGCTGCTGGAACCGCGGGTGACGGATCTGCCATTCAAAATCGGCGATTCCTCGATCGTGATTCTCAGGTCGCTCCCGGTGCTGGAGTGCCGCCAGTGTGGCGATACCGAGTTGGAGCAGGCAACGATGTTACGAGTCGATCAACTCCTCGCCGCCGTGGATGGATCCGCCGAGCTGGAAGTCATCCGATACGCAGCCTGACGGCCGGTTTTCCATCTGTGTGATGCGTGTACCGTGGCGGAGGCGCGCTATAAGGCGTCCGGCGCAACGCCGATTCCGGTTAGCTCGCCCGGCGCAGCACATCCTCGACGGCTTCGGGATGCCTGGCGATCACAGCCAGCAGCACGCGCGTGGGCGTGTCCGGGCGCGATCTGCCTTGCTCCCAGTTTCGCAAGGTGGCCGGCGGGAAACCGAACTTGATGGCGAACTGCGCCTGGCTGAGTCCCATCTTCATGCGCACATGGCGGACGTCGATCTCGGGCACGTCGACCAGCGTCACGCGAGCGTCGTCGTTCTCTCCCTTTGTCCACGCGATCGCCTGCTTGAGTCCTTCGATGATGCTCTCGCCAACGGTCTCGCGTCTTCGCGCCCGCGTTCCTCTTTTCGCAGCCGGTTTGGTTGTCTTCTTCACAGCCATGTTCTCGCCTCCTAGGCCTTTCTCGGGTATCCTGTCACCAAAGTCGTCACCAGGCGTCGCATCGCGTTTCGCTCGGCTTGGCTAAGGTTCGCCTTGCGGTTCTTGGCGTAAGCGGACAGCAGGAACAGCGGCAGGCGCTCGTTGTGATAGTAATAAACACCCGCGCACCGCCCCGCTTCCCCATTCCCTCCAGTGCCCATCTAATCTTCCGAACTCCGCCTGACGCTCGCGGCTCAAGCAGCGCCCCCCTACGCCACTTTGACCGCCTTGATATTGACGAATTCGCGGAGGCCGTGGGCGGCCAGCTCGCGGCCATAGCCGGAGCGCTTGACGCCGCCGAAGGGGAGGCGCGGGTCGGAAGCGACCATGGCGTTGACGTAGACCATGCCGGATTCGATTTCGTCGATGAAGCGCTGCTGATCGGCGGGGTCGGCCGTCCAGGCGCTGGCGCCGAGGCCGAAGGCGGTATCGTTGGCGAGGCGAATCGCATCGTCGATATCGCGGGCGCGGAACATCACGGCCACCGGTCCGAATAACTCTTCGCGATAAGCCGGCGCGTTTTCGGGCACGCCGGCCAGCACGGTGGGTGCATAGAAGTTGCCGGGGCGGGGAAGCCGATGGCCGCCGGTGAGGAGAGTGGCGCCCATCGCGACCGAGCGGCTCACCTGGCTTTCCAGCTCTTCGAGAATGGCGGGCGTGGCCAGCGGGCCGACGTCGGTCGATTCGTCCATCGGGTCGCCGATACGCAGCGCTGCCATGCCCGCCACGAAGCGGCGCTCGAATTCATCGGCGATGCGGGCGTCCACGATAAAGCGCTTGGCGGCGATGCAGGATTGGCCATTGTTAAGGATGCGCGCCTGAACGGCGGTCTTCACGGCGCGATCGAGATCGGCGCTGGGCATCACCACGAAGGGATCGCTGCCGCCCAATTCGAGGACGGTCTTCTTGATCTGGCGGCCGGCCTGCGCCGCCACCCGATGCCCGCCGGCTCGCTGCCGGTGAGCGTAGCGGCTTTAACTCGACGGTCGTTGAGAATGCCTTCCACCGCCGCGGCGCCGATCAGCAGCGTCTGAAAGACGTCGGCGGGAAAACCGGCGCGGCGGATGATCTCTTCGATGGCGAGCGCGCACTGCGGCACATTGGAAGCGTGCTTGAGCAGGCCGACATTGCCCGCCATGAGGGCGGGCGCGGCGAAGCGGAATACCTGCCAGAAAGGGAAATTCCAGGGCATCACGGCGAGCACGGCGCCGATCGGCTGATAGCGGATGAAGGCGCGGCCGGGACCCGCGTCTACGGCCTCGTCGGCCAGCAGGCGTTCGCCGTGCTCGGCGTAATAGCGGCAAGCGAGCGCGCACTTGGCGGCTTCGGCGCGCGCGGCGGCGATGGGCTTGCCCATTTCGAGCGTCATCAGGCGGCCCAGGCGGTCCTGCTCGTTTTCCAGAATTTGGGCGGCGGCGGTGAGCCAGCCGGCGCGCGCGGCGAACGATGTGCGGCGGTAAGCATGCCAGGCCGCGTCGGCGCGGGCAACGCAGGCATCGATCTCAGCCGCAGTGGCGGCTTCGAAGGTGCGCAGGGTTTCTCCGGTCGCGGGATTGATGGAGGCGATCATCAATCAACATTGTAGTAGCCCCGTGACGCGGGCAGTTCTGCGTGTTGTGTCGAGAGTCACAAGAACGAAAGAAATGTCGAGATGACTCTCGACACAGCAGGCCGGACGGCCCGCGCCACGTTGCCGCACAAGTGCGTGCGCCACGATCTACTCGTAGCGCAAAGCTACCATCGGGTCGATGCCGATGGCGCGGCGGGCGGGGATGTAGATGGCCAGCGCGGCGGCGGCGAGCAGGACCAGCGGGATGCCGAGGAACGTCGCGGGATCGCTGGCGGGCACGCCAAAAATCAGCAGCGCCATCAAGCGCGCCATGAAGTAAGCCGCGATTAGCCCTACGGCCATGCCGCCCACAACGGTCATCATGCCGCGGCGGAAGACCATGCCGAGAACGTTCGGCCGCGACGCACCCAAAGCCACACGCACGCCGATATCGTGAGTCTGCTGAGAGACCAAGTAGCTCATCACGCCATAGACGCCGACGGACGAGAGAATCAGCGCAACCAGGCCGTAGAATCCCATGATGACGGCCACGTAGATCAACCCAAGGGTCTGATGCTTGGCCACCTCCTCGAAGGGAAGCACCTCGGCGATGGGCTCTTCCGGGTCCACCGAATGGACGGCTTTGACCACCGCGGACTCGAAAAGTCTGGGATCGCCGGCGGTACGCACGCCGAAATCCGTGTGCTCCTGCGGGAATTGTTCGAGCGGAACATAGACCACCGAGCCCGGGCCGCGTTCGAACGGATTTTGGGGCACGTCCGCGGCGATGCCGACGATGGTGATCCACGAAGTGTCGTGGGTGGGTGGATCGAACCGGAAGCGCTTGCCGATGGGTGCAGCTTCGCCCGGCCACCAGCGCCGCGCGGTGTGTTCGCTGATCACCGCGACGCGCGGGCTCTCGGGCCCATCGGACGGGCCGAGGAACCGGCCCTGACGAAGTGGAACGTGCATGGTGGAGAAATAATTCGGGGTCACTATCTGGAACAGCGCTCCGGGCTGGTTGCCAGGCTCGGGGACGCGATTCTCGATGGTGAATCCGCCGCCATAGCCGTGGCCGCTATAGGGCATGGATTTCACGGCGAAAGCAGCGCGGACGCCGGGGACGGCGGTGGCGCGCTCGATCACCTGCCGGTAGAACGCGGCTCGCTGACTGTCCTTGGGGTAGCGGTTGTCGGTGATCGACAACCGCAGCGTGAGCAGCGTATCCGGCTCGAAGCACTGGCTGCTGTTGAGCAGCGCGCCGGTGCCGCGGATCATCAGGCTGGCGCCGACCAGCAGCACCACGGAGAGCGCGATCTCGGCGGCCACCAGGAAGCCGCGCAAGCGGGCGCGTCCTCGGCCGGATGACGCGCTGCGTCCGCCTTCCTTCAGAGCTTCGTGAAGATTGGACCGCGTGCCCTGCCAGGCGGGCACCAGGCCGGCGAGAAGGCCGCTGGCCACGGCGGCGAGCAGCGTGAACAGCAGGGTGCGCTGATCCATCTTGATGTCGTACCAGCCAGGGATGTACCTCGCGATGTCGGCCGGCATTCCGGCGAGGATGGCCTGGATGTCCCAACTGGCGATCAGCAAACCGAGGGCCGCGCCCACCAGCGAAAGCGTGAGGCTCTCGGTGAGGTACTGGGCGATCAGACGCCAACGCCCGGCTCCCAGCGCGGCGCGCACCGCAACCTCGCGCGAGCGGCCCAGGGCGCGCGCAAACTGCAAGTTGGCCACGTTCGCGCAGGCGATCAGCAGCACGAACAGCACCGAGACGAACATCATCAGCGAGTATTGATGCGTGTAAGGGCCGATTAAGTAATCGTGAGCGCCCATTGAAAAGAAGCGGCGCCCCTTATTGGTATTGGGATATTGGAGCGCCAGCCGCGACGCGATGGTCTCCGCTTCGGCTTCGGCCTGGCCCACGGTCCGGCCCGGCTTCAACAGGCCCATCACGGCGAGCGTGTGGTTGTCGCGCGAATTACGTGCGGCGGGCGTTTCCGCGAGCGGCGTCCACAAGTCGGAGACCATGGGGAATACGAACTTTTTCGGCATCACGCCGATTACGCGGTAGTCTTCGTCGTCGATGCGGATATCGCGGCCGACGATGGTGGGATCGGCGGCGAAGCGGCGGCGCCAGAGCGCGTCGCTCAAAACCGCCACGTGCTCGTGCCCGGATTGGTCTTCCTCCGGCGCGAAGGTGCGGCCCAGCGCAGGCTGGGCGCCCACCAACGCAAAGAAATTGGGCGTCACCAGGTAGCGCGTGGCGCGCTCCGGCGCGGCGCCGTTGCCCGACAGGTTGCTCAGAGTGTCGTCCCAGGCGGCGACGCTCTCGAAGACGGACTGCTGCTGCCGGATGTCGGCGAAGTCGGCCGGGGCGATCGACTCCCACTCGTTCGGATTGCCGGGGATCCGCTGCAACACAACCGCCAGCCGGCTCAAATTGGGCAGCGGCAGGGGCTTCCACAGCATGGCATCGCAGACGCTGAAATTGGCCGTAGTGGCGCCGATCCCCAGAGCCAGGGTGGCGATGGCGGTGAGCGTAAAACCGGGCGATTTGCGCAGCGTGCGCGCGCCATAGCGGATGTCCTGCCAGAGCTGCATAGGCTGCTTCCTGTGCAACTGCGTTGCCATCGGTAAGTTGATGAAAACTGGTGGATGAAGCGCGTCCGACCGTCCGCTTATGGGATGGGACGCGTCCCTATTCGTGCTTTTCGAGCAGCAGGGCGATGGTGCCGATGGCGAACTGCATGCGCACGCGGATCTCGACCGGCAGCTTGCGGCGATCGTCGGTCAGCCAGATGTTGAGATGCGCGGGACGCCTGTAGAGAACGTTGTCGAACAGGTAGGCCTCATAGCGGATGGTATGGAAGACACCCTCGGGAGTCTTGACGTCCTCGCGCTGCTGCGCCTCCACTTTGGCCATTACGCTCTTCTTGCCATCGCTCACGGCCACGTTGACACTGTGGCCCGGTTCCAGGTTCAAGGTGCGCAGAAAATACAAGCCGCCGGCCACATCGTGTACGCAGGGAGGGATTTCGATGTCCTGGGCCAGCAGCACGGCGTTTTTGGCGCGGTCGCGCTCCAGGTAGCTGGCCTTGTGACCATCGTAGGTGACGCGCGTCTCACGCTGCCGGTTGCCTTCCTGCGAATAGAGCATGGTGGATTCGGCGCAACCGTCCTGGTTGAGATTCGCCTGGTAAGCGTCTTCCACGCGGAATAATTTGGAGACGAGGCCAATCGATTCCACTTTGAGGTTGACCTGCGAGGAGGCGCGCGCCTGCTGCCACTCAAGCCGCACCTTGCCGGCCGTGATGAGACGCCACTCGATGCTGTAGGTCAGCACCTCGTGCGCGGGCAGGGCCGCGTTTTGCGCCAAGGCAAACGGAGCCACACCCAGCAGAGGCAGCCAGAGCCGCGCAAGCATGTAGTGACAAGTTTCGCAGATACGCCGCTAGAGATGCAACGGGGGCGGAGTGCACGACACAAAGGTGGATCGTACGCTCTCCGCCATTGGACCGTCTTCGCCCGGCTGATAGAGTAGAAGTAATGCGGGCGGGCGGTCTCATGGCGGTCCTCGGGGCCATTCTTGTGGCCGGACAGCCCGTGGCTGCGCAACGCTACGCCAGCCTGGCCGGGCACGTGCTCGACACCTCCGGTGGCGGCATCTCCGGCGCCGTGGTGACCGTCACCAACCAGGAAACCGGGTTTCGCCGCAGCGCGGAAACAGAAATCGGCGGAGCCTACGCGGTGAGCCCGCTCGAAGCGGGTGTCTACAAAATCACCGTGCGCAAGGAGGGATTCCGCACCCTGGTCCGATTTGGCATGCCCTTGGCGGAAGCGCGGGCGGCCGCGGCCGATTTCGTGCTCCCGGTGGGCAGCATCTTCGAGACCGTCACCGTGGAAGGAGTGCCATCGCCGCTCGACCGCGAGGACGCCGCCCCCGAAACCGCCTTCGAGCACGACGAAATCGCCCGCCTGCCGCTCAACGGCGGGGGCCTGTTGCAGCTTTTGGATACGGCGCCCGGCACCAATGTCACGCCCGCCACGCGCGGCGAAGCCGGGCAATTCACCACCGCCGGGCAGCGGCCCAACACGAACTACTTCACGGTGGATGGGGTCAGCGCCAACAACGGTGTAACCGCTGGCGGCATTCCGGCGCAATCGACCGGCGGAACCTTGCCGCCGGTAAGCGCGTTCGGCAGCCTGGATTCGCTGATCTCTCCCGAAGTGGTGGACGAGTTTTCCATTCGCACCTCCAGCACCGGCGCCGAAATGGGACGCTTGCCGGGAGCGCAGATCGCCATCACCAGCCAATCCGGCGCGAATCTTTGGCACGGCTCGCTCGACTACCGATGGCGCAATGAAGTTCTGGCGGCCAACGATTGGTTCGCCAACCAGGCCAGCCTGGGCCGGGGCGCGGCGCGGCTCAACGAAATCAGCCAGACGCTGGGCGGGCCGGTGCGCGCCAACCGCACCTTCGTGTTCCTCTCCTTCCAGCACCTGGGGCTGACCCAACCCTATGTGTGGAACCAGCCCGTGCCGTCGCTCGACGCGCGGCAGACGGCCGGCACATGGGCGCAGGCGGTGCTGGGCATTTACCCCATTCCGAACCAGGGCCTGCTCACCGCGGGCATCGGGGATTGGGCGGGGCGCTCCGAGCAGCCGGCGGCTCTGACCGCCGGCAGCGCCCGCGCCGACCAGGCCATCGGCTCCCGCGTCTCGCTGTTCGGCCGCTATAGCGACGCGCCATCGGAAAACCAGTTCGGCGCTTTCCAGGTGAACCGCATCGACCTGCGCTTCCAAAGCCTCACCCTGGGACTGACCGCCCAGCCCACCGCGCGCACCGTGCTCACTGTGCGCGCCAACGAGAGCCAGTCCAGCGCGTACTCGCTGTGGAACGGCGGCGGCGGCGCTACCGGGCCGGGATGCCAGTTGCAGCCGCTCACCACCGCCTTCCTGTTCGTCACCGAAGACTGCGATTACCTGGTGCGGTTCACCATCGGCGGAATCGGCCAATTGGTCTCCGGAGAGGAAGGCGAGCGCCGCCAGCGGCAGTTTCAAACCACCGGATCGCTCGAATTCCATCGCGCCAGGCACGACATGCAGGTGGGCGCGGATTACCGGCGCGTCCTTGCCATTCGCCACGACGAGACGCCGGCGCTGGGCGTGATTGCCGACAACGTCGCAGGTTTATCGACCGAGCAGAATCTGTGGATCGCCAAGAGCGCGGCGGTGGACGAATCGGCTGGCGTGACGGAGTTGTCGCTGTGGATTCAGGATGCCTGGCGCGTCTCCTCGCGGTTTACGCTGACCGCGGGCCTGCGCTGGGAATTCAGTCCCGCGCCGGTCCCCGATCCGGCCACCAAGTTTTGGGACTCGGCCGCCGGACAAGTGGTGTCTTTTTCGGCTCTCTCCTCTCAGTGCTGCCCGAGGATCACGTCGTTGTGGCCGACCTCCTACCGGGACTTTGCGCCGCGCCTGGGTTTCGCCTGGCGTCTCACCGGAGACGGCAAGACCGCGCTGCGCGCCGGCGGCGGCCTGTATTACGACTCGAGCATGAGCATCGCCGCCGATTCCATTAACGGTGGTCCGCTCAGCTTGGCCAGCTACACCGGTGAAACCGTGCCGTTTCCTTCGGAACTCAGTTACGCGTTCCTGCCCAATCTGCGCCTGCCCGCCGTCGCCCAGTGGAACTTGTCGATCGAGCGGGCACTCGGAAGGCACGACATCGTCTCGGCCGGCTACGTCGGCTCGGCCGGCTACGATCTGCTTCGCCGGGAAGTGGGCGGCGCGGGCAGTTCCGCCACTTCCTGGATTGCGCTGACCACCAACCACGGCCACTCCGCCTACCACGCTCTCGAAGCGCAGTTCCGGCGGCGGTTCACGAGCGGCTTGAACGGCCTGGTATCGTACACCTGGTCGCACGCTATCGACAACGATTCAAGCGATGCATTCCTGCTTTGGGCGGGCTTCGCGGCGCCGAGCGACCGAGGCGCATCCGATTTCGATCTACGCCAATCCTTCACCACGACGCTGAGCTACACAATTCCGCAACGCGAGAAGGATGGGCGCTGGCGGCGGTTGGCGGGCGGGTGGTCGGCCAACGCGATTTTGCGCGCGCGCAGCGGTTTTCCCATCACCGTGCTCGAAAGCGAGGAGTATACCGGCATCACCCTGACCAACGCCTTCCGGCCGCTGCTTCTGCTCGGGCAGCCGCTGTGGATCGGCGACTCCAATACGCCCGGCGGCCGCCGTCTGAACCCGGCCGCGTTCCTGGTGCTGCCATCCGGCCAACAGGGCGATCTGGGCCGCAACTCCATCAACGGGTTCGGCATGGCACAACTCGATATGGCCGTCAGCCGCGATTTCCCCATCCGCGAAAAGGTTGCCCTGCAATTCCGCGTGGACGCATTCAATGCGCTCAACCACCCGAACTTCGCCGACCCAGTGCGCTTCCTGGACAACCCGCTGTTCGGCCAATCGTCATCCATGCTGAATATGATGCTGGGAACCGGCAGTCCCGGCAGCGGTTTGTCGCCGCTGCTCGGTACCGGCGGCCCACGCATGTTTCAACTGGGCCTGCGCCTGCACTTTTAGGGTGGGGCAGGCGATTTCGCCTGCCAACCGCTACGCCAGTCGGGTCCGCGCCATGGAACGTATCGGAACCGCGTTCCATCGCTCTCAGTACTTTGCCAACTCCTCAAAATCCACGTTGCCGCCAGAGAGGATCACTCCCAACGAGCCAATGCCCGGCGGCAATTTTCCGAACAGTACGGCGGCGGCGGGAACCGCGCCGCTCGGCTCTACCAGCACTTTGAGCCGCAGCAGAAGGAATTTCACCGTCTGGCGGATTTCGTCGTCGCTCACCAGCACCACCGCTTCCGCGAGTTGCCGCACCACGGGGAAGGTCAGCGCGCCCGGCTGCGGCGCGCGCAGCCCGTCGGCGATGGTGTTGGGATGAGGCACCGTGACGCGCTCGCCGGCCTGGAGCGACAAAAACGTGTCGTTCGCGCCTTCCGGCTCGGCGCCGAAAACGCGGATCGCGGGATACATGGCTTTGGCGATGGTGGCGGATCCGGAAAGCAGGCCGCCGCCGCCCACGGGCGTAATCAGCGCGTCGAGCGGTCCGCTCTCTTCAAGCAGCTCGAGAGCCGCCGTGCCCTGCCCGGCCATGATCATCGGATGGTCGAACGGCGGCACCAGCGTGGCGCCGGTTCGCTGCAAAATGCCGGCGGCGATCTGCTCGCGGACCTCGGTGTGCCGGTTGTAAGTCACAATGGCGGCGCCGTGCGCGCGCGTCGCTTCCATCTTGGCGCGCGGCGCATCCTCCGGCATCACGATGGTGGCACGGGCGCCCACGTGCCTGGCCGCGATCGCCACTGCCTGGGCGTGGTTGCCCGATGAATAAGCCACCACGCCGCGCTGGAGCGCATCCGCGGAAAGCGAAAGAATCAAGTTGGCCGCTCCGCGGATTTTGAAGGCTCCGCCCCGCTGCAGGTTCTCGCACTTGAAGAACACGCGCGCCCCCGCGCGGGCATCGAATCCCGCGCAAGTGAAGACCGGTGTGCGGCGCGCCAGCGGGCGTATCCGCTCCGCCGCCTGCCGAACGTCGTTGGCTTGGATGGCTAGGTTCATTCGTTCCAGAATAACCGCGCGCGCTCGCGGCGTGCGTTCAGGGCCGTCACAAAGTAGTCAGTTCAATCGCAGACCGACCGCTCCCTTTGGTCGCGGCTCCGAAAGCGGTCGGTTCGGGCGTTGGCAAGCTAAAGCATGCCCCACCTTATTCCGCCGAGATCGATACCACCACTACGCCGCGCTCGCGCGAGTCGTGCGCATCGGCAGCCAGAGCGGACGCCAGGCAGAAGCGCACCACCATGTCTTCCGCATCCCGCGGCAATGGCCGAACCAGCACGTGCGCGCCGGCGCGGCGGAACTCGGCCGGCTCCAGTTCGCTCCCGTTCACCGTGCCGGACAGCGCCACAGTGCCGTTAGCGGCGAAAAGCTCGTCGGGCAGGAACAGATCAATCGCCACCGTCCGCGGCCGCGCGGCGCCGGTCGAGCGGATGCGGAAAGAAAACTCGCGCCCCGTCCACCGCCAGCCGGTTCCTTCCGCTCGGTGCCAGCCATCCAGCAGTTCCACGTTGGCAAGCCGGTCGAAGCGGCTCCGCAGAAAGCAGAACGCGCGCTCGTCGCGATCGGCGCGCACCGGGTCCGACCGGCGCGTGTCGCCCACCGGGAGGAAGTCGAGCACGTCCCAATAGGTCCGCTTCAGGGCCAGCCGCAGCCCGGGCTCGGAGAAAACGAAGTAGTTGCTCTCGTCGTTGTTGAGCTCGGTCTCGTCCAGCAGGTACGCCAGCGCCACGTCTTTCGGCATCGGCGCGCCGCCGGGAAAACGGCGCGCGATGCGCGTGCTCAGAAAGCAGAAGGCGGAGCGCTTTGCCAACTCCTCGAGAACGTGGAACGGGTTGCGCAGATGATAGAGCGTGCCCAGAAAAAACGCCAAATCGTACGGCCCGCCCGGCAATTGGAACGGCCGGTCCAGATCGAGTTCCACCAGCTCCACCGACGACCCGAGCGCGGCCTTGAGCGCGCGCGCGCCGCGCATCCCGTTGTGGTTGTAAACCCCGTGGTCGACTGCGGTTACCTGGTAGCCGAGCGATTCGAGAAAGAACCCCAGTTCGCCATCCGCGCAGCCCAAGTCGAGAACCTTGCGCCCCCCGCCGTCCGGCCCCAAAATCGCCCGGTGGGCGCCGCGCAAGAGCTGGTTGCAGTGAGTGAGCGACGATAGCGTGTCGTACGGATACCACTCGAAGCCCGGATTCCGAATGCCGAGCCTCGCCCGGCAGAGAACCTCCCGATATTGCTCCGCCAGGTCGCGCACGGCCTCGATTCCCTGTTTTGCGCTGTCCGCCGCGTTTTGCATTCCGCCGGCGCCTCTTGCCCGCATGGCGTCCATCATAACGCGCCGCCGCTGGCCGGAAGCTGCCGTGCCCAATTCCCACCGTACGTGATAGGCCGTTCGTGATAGATCGTTGGGCATGGGCCCTAATTAACTAAAGTCGGCCTTGGCAATGCTGTCGCGCGCATGGTACTAGTAGAACTAGTTGGCTGGCAGTACCCTATTGCAGTACCCGCGGTACTCGTTTTCGGGCTTGCGGTTTCGCTGGGGCAACCCAGCTTTGAGCCAAGGAGGCTCGGCTTATTATGTCAACATTCGGAATCGTCTTCAGAGCGGCCATTCCAGCCGCAATCATGAGTTGCACTCTTATCGCGCAAACTACCATCGCTCCCGTAGGCAACAGTGGCCGGCTCGTAAGCACCATCGGTGTGGATCGCAGTGTTTATTTCCCTGGTGAGGAAGCCGTGCTGACTCTGACCGCCCGCAACGCCGGTTCCGCTCCGTTGGAGGTCGTGTCGCCGTTCTCTGCCTTCGGCTGTTTCGAGCTATCCCGCTTGTCGCCATCGGGTTCTCTGGTGCCGATCTTCGCGCGGCCGGTGTGTCCGCTACGGCTGGTCGAGCCGGCTGGATCGAAGATGGTGCTGGCGTCGGGCGAAGAGAGCCGCGTCACGGTGAGCGGCGATGACTTGTGGCCCGGATCGAGCGCTTCTACCGTGCCGGGCACCGCCGGCTACTACCAGATCGCGCAGGGCGTTTCCGGCGCATCGGCGGTCTTCCGGATCGCCATGCCCCACCTGGAAGCGGCCGCGGCGGTGCGCATCAACGACATCACGTACACCGATCCGGCCACCGGGCGCGAAGTCCGTAAGCCGGCATACATGCACGCTTTTTCCCTGCGGTGGAACAACCAGAGCTATCTCTGCATCGCCTTGTCGCCCAGCCTGCGGGACAAAGCCGTGGCGACCGATGGGGCCGGAAACGTGACGGCCGTCGGCGTTCCCTATCGGCGGTTGGCCACGCTGCCGGGCCCTCTCGCCTCGGTGGCGGGTACCGCTAACGCACAGGACAACCTGGCAATCACTTGGGCGGATACGAAAGGCGCCAGCCAGACCGTGCTGGTGGCCGGCAACCAGCCGAGCGGCGCCGCAGACGCCGTTCAGGTTGCTCTGGACTCGACTTTCGAGAAACTGAGTTCGGCCGACACCCAGCAGTTTTCCGCCAAGGTTGCCGGGGCAGCCAACCGCAACGTGTTCTGGAGCGTTTCGCTCGCTCCCGGTGCGCCGGCCGGAGCCCAGGCCGGAGCGGTCACCGCCGCCGGCGTCTATACAGCCCCGGCGGGAATCGCCAGACCGTATGCGGCGATCATTACCGCGCAGAGCCAGGCGGATCCGTCCAGGTCCGCCGTGGGCGTGGTTTCCCTGCAGCCACGGAATCAGAATACTCTAGCGGCGGCCGGTGGCGGCTTGACCTTCGTGGCCAAGTCGCCGGCCACCGCCTCGTCCGGTCCTGGCCAGTAGGGGCTGGGCTCACAAGATGGCGCGTGGAATGGGGTGTTGTGGACCCAATAGCCCGCGGTCGAAGCTGCTATTCCTCTCAGCTCGGCCGCGGGCTTTCTATTGAGCCCGCCCGCCGGCCGGCAGCAAAACAAAACTAATAGCGGCGATTCAGATCTCTAATGCCCTCAATGGCATGACGCTTGCTAGCATAGCAAGTGACTGTTTCATGGAGGGTTCCTGTGTCCAAGGGTTTTGTCGCCATCAATGTGGAACGCTGTAAAGGCTGCTCTTTTTGTGTGGAATTCTGTCCTACCCACGTGCTGGCTCTCTCTTCCGCTTTCAATTCCAAGGGTTACCACCCCCCCCACGTCGTAGCGTCGGACAAGTGCAGCGGCTGCGACCTGTGCGGAATGTACTGTCCCGACTTTGCGATTTATGGAGCGCGCTATGCACGCTGACCCCAAGGGAGTCTTAACAGGTGTTCATTTTCTCGACGGTGACCATGCATGTTGTGAGGGAACGCTCGCAGCAGGTGCGCGATTTGCCGCAGGTTACCCGATTACGCCGTCCACCGAGGTAGTTGAACGCTTTGCGTCGAGAATTCCTACAGTCGGCGGCATTTTCATCCAAATGGAGGATGAACTGGCCGCCTCCATCGCCATCCAGGGAGCCGTGTGGGGCGGCGCGAAAGCGTTCACCGTCACCTCGGGTCCCGGTTTTTCGTTGATGATGGAGCACATCGGCTACGCGGCCATTACCGAAACTCCGTGCGTGTTTGTGAATGTGCAGCGCGGCGGTCCTTCCACCGGCCTGCCGACGCTGCCGGCGCAGGCCGATATGATGCAGGCGAGGTGGGGATCGCACGGCGACTACGGCATCATCGCGCTCTGCCCCAATTCCCCGCAGGAGTGCTTCGATCTCACCATTACCGGCTTCAACTTGGCCGAAGAGTTCCGCGTACCGGTGATGATGATGCTCGATGAGTGCGTCGGCCACATGACGGAAAAAGTCATCATTCCGCCCGCCGACCAGATTGAGGTGTCGCCGCGCCGCTACACGCACAAGCCGCCCGCTGAGTACCACCCCTTCGAACCGGGCGAGGACCTGGTGCCGGAAATGGTCAAGGCGGGGGATGGTTACCGCTTCCACGTCACCGGACTGACGCACGACGAACGCGGTTACCCCAGCATGGACGTAGCCACGCAGGACCGCCTGGTGCGGCGCCTGCTGGACAAGCTGAAGCCGTTTTCCAACGGCCGCGCGATCTGCGACACCGCCGACCTGGAGGATGCCGAAGTAGCGGTGGTCTCCTACGGCATCACCTCGCGCGTGGCGCAACGGGCGATCGAACTGGCCCGTACGCGGGGCATCCGCGCCGGCAAGTTCCGCCTCATTTCGGCCTGGCCATTCCCGGAGCGGCACATCGCCGCTCTGGCCGGCCGCGTCAAGGCGTTCGTGGTACCGGAGCTGAATTTGGGCCAGATGGTGCATGAAGTGGAACGCGCCGCGGCCGGCCGCGCCAAGGTTATCCCAGTCAGTCACGCGGGCGGAACGGTGCACGATCCGGAAGTGATTCTCAAAGCCATCGTGGAGGCGGCGAAGTGAGCGAACAATTACTCGAAGTCGAATGCGAGATTCCGGAGGGTTCCTTTAACCCGGTCGAGCCGTTTCTGCGCATGGATCGCATCCCGCACATCTGGTGCGCCGGATGCGGCATCGGCACCACCGTCAACTGTTTTACCCGCGCGCTGCTGGAATCCAAGGCCAACCTGGATAAGGTGGCTATCGTCTCCGGCATCGGCTGCACCGGCCGCGTGGCCGGCTACGCGCGCCTGGATTCCTTCCACACCACGCATGGCCGCGCCATCCCGTTCGCCACCGGTTTGAAGCTGGCCAATCCGGAACTGCAGGTGGTGGTCTACTCCGGCGACGGCGACCTGTTCGCCATCGGCGGCAACCACTTCATCCACGCCGCGCGCCGCAACATGGACATCAAGGTGATCTGCGTGAACAACCTGACTTACGCCATGACGGGCGGGCAGACCGCTCCCACCACGCCCAGCCACGTCATCAGCGCCACCGCGCCTTACGGCGTTTTCGAGCCGGCTTTCAACCTGGTGCAACTCGCCGACGCCTGCGGAGCCTCATACGTCGCCCGCTGGACCACCTTCCACGTCAAGCAGCTCGCCCGCTCCATGGAGGAGGTTCTCAAGAAGAAAGGCTTCGGCTTTATCGAAATCGTTTCGCCCTGTCCCACCCTCTACCAGCGGCGCAACAAAATGGGCGACGGGCTGGACACTATGAAATATTACAAGCAGGCGAGCAAGATCCGCCACGGCGCGCCTACCGGCGAGTGCAGCTTGACCAAGAGCGGGGAAATCGTGGTCGGCAAATTCATCGACCGCGAGCGGCCCGATTACTACGAGCTACTGCAGGCGCAGATGCACGAGAGCTTGGGCGACCGCTACGCCGAACCGGAAGTGGGGTGCTCGGAATGCTAACCGAGATTCGCGTTGCGGGCTTCGGCGGCCAAGGCGTGATCCTGGCCGCGATCGT
>Ga0187879_10001441_pt1 | contig 16324 bp, 13 predicted proteins | sample June2016WEW_19_1_FD_132423 | JGI IMG/M metagenome (GOLD analysis project Ga0187879, IMG submission 132423) | Peatland microbial communities from SPRUCE experiment site at the Marcell Experimental Forest, Minnesota, USA - June2016WEW_19_10 | ecosystem: Environmental > Terrestrial > Soil >... | reverse complement strand
GTAGGGCAGATCCCGTTGTGACGCCGCGGCACGCCGGATGAGATCGCGGACGCAATCGTGTTCCTCGCGTCCGACGAGTCCGGCTTCACGGTGGGCAACGAATTCGTCATCGACGACGGCATGAGCAACCTGTGATGCAGGGTTGCTTTCCCGCCCGCGTGGTGGTCCCGCTCGGCCTCCATGATCCCCGTCGGAGCACCGCCGAACCGGTGCCGCTGCTCGTCATCTTCGTCGCGGCTTCCGGCGTGACGCTGAAAACCCGATCACCGCTGAACTCTCCGATTCAGGCACCATGAAAGCGGTCCGTGTGCATGCCTTCGGCGGCGTTGACGCCTTGGTCTACGAGGATGTGCCGCGACCTGTTGCCGGACCTGGCCAGGTCCTGATTCGCGTCGCCGCTGCGGGAGTAGGGCCGTGGGACGGTTGGGTTCGCGCCGGCAAGAGCGCTTTGCCACAGCCTCTGCCGCTGACGCCCGGAGCCGACCTGTCTGGTGTCATCGAAGCTTTAGGGCCAGAGGTGGCAGGGTTCGCTCTGGGCCAGGCGGTCTTCGGTGTAACGAACGCCAGGTTTACCGGTGCCTACGCGGAATATGCTCTGGCCGAGGCCTCGATGATCGCCCCGACGCCGACCGCGCTGACCGATGTTGAGGCAGCATCTGTGCCCGTGGTTGTCTGTACCGCATACCAGATGCTGTCGCGACATGCGGCGGTAACTGCGGGCCAGACTGTGCTCGTCCTGGGGGGTGCCGGCAATGTGGGCGCCTATGCGGTGCAACTGGCCCAGATCAGTGGAGCGCGGGTCGTCGCCACCGCCCGCGGCCACCAGTTCGATTTCCTGCGAACGTTGGGAGCGGTCGAGCCGATCGCGGCCGGTGCTCCCCCGCCGCCGCGCCTCGCGGCAAAAATGGACGCCGTGATTGACACGGTTGGCGGTGCCGCGCTCGCCCAGGCCTTTGAGTGGCTGCGGCCCGGCGGTGTGCTGATATCAGCGGTGGCAGAGCCCGACCAAGGCCTCGCCTTGCGACATCGGGTGCGCGCTCGGTTCATTCTGGTGGATGTCACAACCGCCGATTTGCTCCACCTTGCCGGGCTTTTCGAGATACGCCAGCTGCGGCCACGAGTCGGCGAGGTGCTGCGATTGTCCGAGGCTCGAATTGCGCATCGGATGCTCGAAGACGGCAAGCATCGGGCCGGTAAGATCGTGCTTGTCCCATAACTGCAGTCCGGACCTCACGTGTCTCCAGCAGAATCTGGCGCGCGAAGTTTCCGTTGTCTCGGGAGGCTGTGTGCCGGTCGTCCTTAGGCCACCGCCTCGGTATCAATCCTCCGCTCGTGCCGCTTCCGCTGGTTCGGATCGAGGAACCGTTTGCGTAACCGAATGGCGGCGGGAGTCACTTCCACCAACTCGTCGTCCTCGACGTAGGCGATTGCCTGCTCCAGGCTCATCTTCCGCGGTGGGATCAACAGCATGGCGTCATCCTTGCCGGCGGCACGGATGTTGGTCAGCTTCTTTTCCTTGATCGGATTCACTTCCAGATCGTTGTCGCGGGCAGTCTCGCCCAGGATCATGCCCTGGTAGACCTTGTCGCCGGGGGAGACGAACAGCGTGCCCCGCTCCTGGATGTAGAACAGCGCGTAATGCACCGCCTCGCCAGGCTCGGTGGAGATCAATGCGCCGGCGCGGCGACCCTCGATCGGGCCTTTCCAGGGACCGTAGCCGGCAAACAGCCGGTTCATGATGCCGGTGCCTCGGGTGTCGGTCAGGAATTCGCCGTGGTAGCCGATCAGGCCACGGGTCGGGATCATGAACGTCAGCCGCACCTTGCCGCCGCCGGAGGGGCGCACGTCGCGCATCTCGCCCTTGCGGCGGCTGAGCTTCTCGACGACCACACCCGCATAGGGCTCGTCGACATCGACCAGCACCTCTTCCATCGGCTCCTCGCGGACACCGGTCACCTCGTTGCGGCGCGTCAGCACCCGAGGCCGACCAATGGTCAGTTCGAAGCCCTCGCGGCGCATCTGCTCGATCAGCACGCCGAGTTGTAGTTCACCACGGCCGGCAACCTCGAACGCTTCCGTTTCGTTTGACTCGGAGACCTTGATGGCGACGTTGCCCTCAGCCTCACGGAACAGCCGTTCGCGGATTTGCCGGGAGGTGACCTTCTTGCCCTCGCGGCCGGCCAGAGGGCCGTCGTTGATTCGGAACGTCATCGCCAGGGTCGGCGGATCGACCGGGATCGCCGGCAGAGGCGCCGCCAGGTCAGGCGCGCCGATCGTGTCAGGGATGGTGGCATCCGACAGCCCGGCGACGGCAATGATGTCGCCGGCTTCGGCTTCGTCGACCGGCACACGCTCCAGGCCGCGGAACGTCAGCAATTTGGTCAGGCGACCAGTCTCGACCACGGAACCGTCGGTGCGCAGCACTTTCACCGGCATGTTGATGCGGGCAGAACCTTGCTCGATCCGCCCGGTCAGCACGCGGCCGAGGAAATTGTCATACTCCAGGATGCTGGCGACCATGGCGAAGGGCGCATCACGGTCAACCGTGGGCGGCGGCACGTGGCTCACCACCAAATCGAACAGCGCGCTCAGATCCTTCCTGGGCCCATCCAACGTGGCGTCAGCCCAACCCTGGCGGCCGGAAGCATACAGCATCGGGAAATCGAGCTGGCTGTCCGAGGCGTCCAGCGCGGCAAACAGATCGAACACCTCGGTATGGACCTCGTCCGGGCGGGCGTCCTGACGATCGATCTTGTTGACCACGACGATCGGATGGATGCCGCGTGCCAGCGCCTTGCCGACCACGAACTTGGTTTGCGGCAGCACGCCCTCGGCGGCGTCGACCAGCACGAGGGCGCCGTCGACCATGTTCAGGATGCGTTCCACCTCGCCGCCGAAATCGGCATGGCCAGGGGTGTCGACAATGTTGATCCGCACGTCCTTCCACAACACCGAGGTGCACTTGGCGAGAATGGTGATGCCGCGCTCTTTTTCGAGTTCGTTGCGGTCCATGGCGCGCTCGGCGACATGCTGATGGTCGCGGAAGGTGCCGGACTGCGAGAGCAGTTTATCGACGAGAGTGGTCTTGCCATGATCGACATGAGCGATGATGGCGACGTTGCGGATTTGCATAACGGCCTTGGGTTGCCATGGGGGATTGATTGGTGCGGCGCACACATAGTGCGGTTAGGCCATGAATGACAGCCCCAACCGCGGCAATCGACGGCAGGGCTGTCACGCTTCACGCAATCGCCATGGACGCAGCCACCTCCACCGGAAAGACGCCGCCCGGGGGAGGCGCTGTCCCCGCCTACGCCGCCGCCTCGGCCGCCGCGCGTTCCCGTTCAAGCAATGCCTTCTTGCGCGGTACGCCCCAGCGATAGCCGGTCAGATCCCCGTCCTGGCCGATCACCCGATGGCAGGGCACCGCGAGCGCCACCGGATTGGCAGCACAGGAGCGCGCCACGGCCCGGACGGCCTTCGGCTGCTCCATCAGCCGCGCCACCTCGCCATAAGTCCGGGTTTTACCCGGAGGGATCTGGCACAGCGTCCGCCAGACGCGTTGCTGGAACGCGGTGCCTCGGAGGTCCAGCGGCAGGTCGAGCGACTGCTTCGGTTCCTCGAGGAAGGCCAGGACCGCGTTCACCGTCTGGCGCAGCCCGGCATTGTCAAGGGCGATGCGGGCGCGCGGGAAACGCCGCCGCAGGTCGCCCATCAGCTCAGCGTCCGGCTCGGCAAAGCCCAGGAAACAGACGCCGGTGTCGGTGGCGCCGATGAGCAGGCGGCCGAAGGGGCAATCGGCGAAGGCGGTGCGGATTTCCTCGCCCTCCCCGCCGCGTCGCGCAGCCCCTGGCGTCATGCCAAGCAGGGCTCCGGTTTTCTCATAGACGCGGCTTTCCGAGCCAAATCCGGCCTCGGCGACGGCATCCGCGACGCGGGCTCCGCCGGCGAGGGCGGTTTGCAGCCGGCGGGCACGCACGCCCTCGGCGTAACTGCGCGGCGTGACACCGGTGTGGTCACGGAACATCCGCAGGAAATGGAAGCGCGAGTAGCCCGAGCGGGTCGCCAGCATATCCAGTGAGGGCATGGTTTCCGCTGCCTCGATGGTTGCGCACGCATCGCTAACCACAGCCTGGGCCAATCGCGCCCGCTCGCCCTTCGGATCGCACCGCTTGCAGGCACGGAACCCGGCGGCCTCTGCTTCGGCGGTCGAGTCGAAGAACCGCACGTTCTTGCGTAGCGGGGGCGGCGAAGGGCAGCCAGGGCGGCAGTAAATGCCCATCGTGGTGACGGCGTAGATGAAGTCGCCAGGCTGGCGGGTGAGGACCGTTTGCCAGAGAAGCTCGTCCGGCATCTGGTCGATGGTGAGCATGTCGTTCATGAGCCTAATCTGGGCTGCCACCTGGCGGATCGCCATCCGGAGATTGCGCTGGCTCTCGTTGTGGGGGAAGGGCAGGTGCTACCCGCTTTGTGCGCCGGCCCGCATGTCCTCGATGATCCGCATCGCAGCCTGGCGAGGGTTCGGGGCGGCAATGATGGGCCGGCCGACCACCAGACAGTCGGCGCCATTTTCGATTGCCTGCCTCGGGGTGGCGACACGCTTCTGGTCGTGGGTCTCGCCGCCGGGCATCCGTATGCCGGGGGTGGTGATCAGCAAGGACTGGCTTTGCGCCAGTAAACGCAGGCGGTTCGGATCGTCTTCGGCCGAGGCGATGATGCCGTCGCAGCCGCATTCGACGGCTTTGCGCGCGCGTAACGTGACGAGATCGCGGACGGAGTGTGCGTAACCCATGGCTTTCGCCGCCTCGTCGTCCAGGCTGGTCAGCACGGTGACCGCGAAGATCTTCAGGTCGGATGTGCCCTTTGCCTTGACTGCGGCTCGCATGATGGCTTCGTCGCCATGCACGGTAACGAAGCTCACGCCGCGCTGCGCGACGGAGGCGATGCCGCGGGCTACCGTCTGGGGGATGTCGAACATCTTTGTGTCGAGAAACAACTGTTTGCCCGACGTAATCAGCGATGCGATCAGGCTGTCGAAACCTGCCACGTAGAGCAGCCCGAGGCCGACTTTGAAAAACGACACGATGCCCTCCAGTTGCCTGACCATCTGCTGTGCCTCGGCTATGCTGTCCAGGTCGAGCGCGACGATCAGGCGATCCTTGATGTCGGCCGGCAGATCGCGATTTGCTGCGGTTTTGGTAGCGTTCGAGGCATTGGGCATTGGATTTTTTCTCTCGACTGATGCTCAACCTGAATTTCTATGGGCAGCCGGTCCTTAACGCGGAGTCAACGTGGCGGCAATCAGCGAATGTGACATCCTCGGGAGAGGGATCGTTTGGATAAGTCTGATCTTGCCCAACGGCGTACCTAAATCTACCTATTCTCCGAACAAGAACCGGAAGCTGCCGTCCTTGCTAATGTGCAGGTTTCCAGTTGTCAGAACGTCCATTCCCAAGAGAACATCAAACGTGTGTTCATCCAGGAGCTCACCCCCATTTATGGCTCTATTAAGGACTTGAATTTTGCTGATGTCCGATGGGTCGGCGGGAGGTGATTTATCAATGCGACATGGAAAAGATAGCCTGGCCTCCACGTAGTGCCTCCGAGGCCAGAGAATTCAATCTTATTAACCTGCTGAAGTCCAAGCCGCGCAATCACCCGTTTCGCAATCATTGTCCTGGTTGCGCCGGTGTCAATGAGAGCCTTGAATGGGACAGCCCCCCTTGAATACAGGTCGAGCAGATTGCTTATGCTCGTTGTATTTCGCGGCATCGACGATTGCTATTGTGACGATAGCAGCCCGGCCGCTATGCGTGCCGCGGATCAATGGCATAAGAGAAATATCCGAGTTCTTCGGCTGTCTCTTTCACACACTGTATTGAAAATATCTGGTCGTCAACCTCTGGTTTCCCGCGATCTGAGCATCCAACGCTGAATCGAAGAACCCCAGAATCTCGCCGTGTCTGATGAGTGCATACTCGCCCTCGTGCTCAGATACCAATGTCGGCAGCACCTTCAGAAATCTCTCCAGGTTCCGGTCGATCTCCTCGGTCTTCGAATGAGTCATGGCTGGAACCCCGCGCGTGTATGTATATATGGTTTTGAACAGGCTAGCGACAAAAACCGTTTCGGGATCGGAGGCTCACCCATTTAGCCTGAACATGGAATTCTTGCCTCGCGTTTCCTCTCTCGACCACTGACACAATGTCTATCGCATCCCTGGGGCCAGCGGCCCCATCATGGCGCCAGGTCTTCGATCGGCACTACCGCGTGACGACCTCAACTCTCGCATCCTGCGCACCCGCCGTATCCGCCGCATCCCGCACCGCTATCAGCTCCCGCGGCACACCGTCGGCGACCAGCGCCGCGACCACGGTATTTGCCCGCCGGCCCAACAACGCCGCCGCTCCGGGCGCGTCCCCGCTGCCGGTCACTGCGATCCGTGTGACCCCCTGCCGCGTCGACGCCATGGCGGCGTTCCGCACCACGTCCTGACCACGGCCGGTCAGCGTCGTTGCGTTCGGCGCGAACGCGACCTCGTATGAGTGCACTGCTGCCGTGGGCACCTCCCCCGCCTGCGACGTGGCCGCGGCCGGTGGCGGCGTATTGAACGCATAACGCACACCAAACAGCACGTTCTGCACGAACTGGTTATGCAGTTTGACCGCCCCCGGCGCCGACCCTGCGGTCATACCGATCGACGACGCTCCGTCGTATCGTCCGCCGCCCAGAATATCCATCACCCGGTAATCCACCGTCAGCGACAGCCCAGGCATGTTCGGGATCGGGAAGGAGAACCCGCCAATGATCTGGGTGGCCGGCGCTCCGCTGGAGCCGCTCGCCGAGAACGACCCGGGCCGCCCCAGAGGCGTGTTCACCAACCCGTCCAACCGGGTGCTCTGGTAGCCCAGGCCGACACCCAGGTACGGGTAGACGTACGGCGAACGCACATCCAGGTCGAAGATCGCATTGGCCATGAAGCCCAGATTTTGCACCGCTCCGGCCGGTCTGGCCGGATATGGCGTATTCGCGACCGAGCTGATGCTGCTTCGTCCAAACGAAGCTTCCAACTCAAACCGCCACCCATCGCCGAGCGCGTACCCGCCGCTGAACTGCGTCAAATAGCCCAGATTTTGCCGGAGCTCGAATGTGCCAGGGACCCCTGGCTCCAGCGACGTGGCCTTGGGCGGGAACGCCAACCGCAAACCCGCTCCGCCGTCGATATAAAACCCTTGGATCGGTTGCGACCGAGCGGCGCCGGGAAAACCAGCCCAGATGAGAATACAGCCCGCGAAGGCCAGGAGAATCGATCGAAGCCTCATTCGTGCTGCTCCCCATTGGCCGTCAGACACCGCCATCTTCCGAAGTCCCGATGGCTTACAGCCCGTGCGGCCTGACATACGGGTTTCCTAACGCAATTTGGTGGCACGAGGTTGCGAGAAATGCTGCCGCGTAACCGCTGTCCTCCTCAAGCCCGATCGTTGAGCCACTGGAACGCGCCGCGCCCCGATGGATGAAAAAAGGAGGCGCCTGCCAGCGCCTCCCGTTTCAGCCCGTCAACCAAAGTCGGTCAGTGGTAAACGATCTCAACGCGACGGTTTTGCGGCTCACGCACGCCTGGCCCGGTCGGGACCAGCAAATGCGTATCGCCGTACGCATGCATGTCGATGACATTCTGCGGCACGCCATCGCGAACCAGTTCGGCGGCGACCACGCGGGCGCGACGCTCCGACAGGCCCATATTGTACTGGGGCGTGCCCGAGGTATCGGTATTCCCGTTCACATCGATGCGAGTGTACTGCGAGTGGGTCGAATAGGCCGCAGCGTCGTGCACAATCCCCTCGCTGCGCGCCGTCAGGTCGGCTTTATCCCAGTCGAAGAACACCAGGAACGTCTTCGCGCCAACCTCCGCCACCGGGGTCGGAGCGGGTGCCGGCACCGGCGCTACGCCGAACGCGTAACGCAGACCAAACAGAACACTGTGATTGTAGTCGTTGGTGGACTTGAACGAAGGACCTCCGGGCGACGCAGGGCCCCAGGTCCGATCGCCAGCGAGTCCCATGAAGCGATATTCCGCAGTAAACGCCAGACCAGGGGCGCTCGGGATCGGCACGGCAAGACCGACGATCCCCTGATATCCCAGGCTGCCCCGGTTGGAGGTTTGCGCAGAAGCGGTGGGGCCACCGAAGGCCCCCGCACCAACACCCTGCCAGATCACGTCCTGATAACCGACGCCGGCGCCGATATAAGGTTGCACGAACGGAACCGCGACAAAGTCGTACAGCACGTTCACCATGGCGCCGACCTTTTGCTCTCGGCCGGAAGCCCTCGCAGCACCGCCGAAACCTTCCGGATCGCTGAACCCGTTGTTTTGCCGGTAGTCGCCCTCAATCTCGGCCCGTAGTCCGTTGCCGAAGCCCCATCCCACACTGGCCACGAGTGCAGGTCCGAGGTCGACGCGGACGTTACCGCTGCGATTGACCGGGGCTCCGATCGTGACATCCTCCCGCTGCATCAAATTCGCGCCCAGTCCACCGGCAACATACGGACCGTCGATCGCCTGGGCATTTGCAGCAGCAAGTGGCAGAGCCATCATGGCCGAGGCCAACAGAGCACTCCGGAGTTTCATTCGTCATCTCCTGGTTGAACTGGTCGCAATAGTCAGGACGGTGTGTCGTTAACCGTGCAACCCTTAATAGCTACGCAGGCGCAATATGACGAGGGGCAGATTGGCAATTTCCCTGGCCTTGTTGCACCTATGTCACAGGCCCATCGGCCGCGATGCCACATGTCTGTGGCAGCGATGTCACCTCCTGTGGCGGAAGAGAGCAGGAGTCGAACCTGCCCGGGATCGCTCGGCGACCCCAACCGGGTTTGAAGTCCGGCCGACCCACCGGGGCCGCTTCTCCTCCGCCGGTTATGTTCCACCGGTCAGCCGGGTTTGGGAAGCTGGTTCAGGAAGATCGCCTCTTGGTCGGGTTCCAGGCAGCGGCAATCCAGCCACAACCGCCGGTCGTGGATCCGTCCGATGACCGGACGAGGCAACGCCCGCAGTTCGCCGGCGAGACCGTCCAGTGCTCTGCCGGCCAAGGTGACGGCGGCCGACGGCAGCCGATCGACCGGCAACGCGCCGGAGCCGATCTGGCCGTGGCAGGCCTCCACCGTGATTTGCCGATCCGGCCAAGCGGCACGCAAAGCCGGTGCCAGCCGGTTGGCGGTGGCGCGAATGTCGGCTTCGGTCCGGGTCAGTAACCGCAGGGTCGGGAGCCGCCCTGCCAACCGATCGGGATCTCGATACAGCCGCAACACAACTTCCAGCGCCGCCAGCCGGCCTTTGTCGACACGTAATGCGCGTTTCAGCGGGTTGGCGTTGAGCTGCTTCACCAGATCGGCACGGCCGACGATCAATCCTGCCTGCGGACCGCCGAGAAGCTTGTCGCCGGAAAATGTCACGAGATCGACACCGGCCTGCAGGGCCTCTCGGGGTGTGGGCTCGTGCGGGAGGCCCCAACGTTCCAGGTCGATCAGGCTGCCGGAGCCCAGATCTTCGATCAGGGGGAGGCTGGCAGCATGAGCGATGGCGGCGAGATCTGGCGTGGCCACGGCGGCAGTGAACCCGGCGATCGCGTAGTTGGCCTGGTGGACTCGCATCAGTGCGGCAGTCTCCGGGCCGATGGCGGATTGGTAGTCGCGCCTGTGGGTGCGGTTGGTGGTGCCAACCTCGCGCAGGATCGCGCCGGAGCGGGCCATGATGTCAGGGATGCGGAAGGCACCGCCGATCTCGATTAACTCGCCGCGGGAGACGGGCACCTGACGACCGAGCGCCAGCGTGTTCAGGACCAGCATGACGGCGGCCGCGTTGTTATTGACGACGGTGGCCGCTTCGGCGCCGGTCTGTTCGCGCAGCAGGCCGGAAATGTGGTCGTCGCGTTCGCCGCGGCTGCCGGATTCGAGGTCGTATTCCAGGTTGGTGGCCCCCTGGAGCGCTGCCGCGGCAGCCTGGGCGGCTTCCGGAGGCAGTAAGGCGCGGCCCAGGTTGGTGTGCAGCACGGTGCCGGTGAGGTTGAAGACCGGGCGTTGGGACGGGGTGGAGCGACGGGAAAGCATTTCCGTTGCGGCTTCCAGCACCGAAGTTGCCGGCAGGCCGAAGCGGCGCTCCGTCCGGTGGACGTCCAGAGTTTGGCGTAACGCGTCGACGACTTCCGGGCGGCCGAACCGCTCGATCAGGCCGGCGGCCTCCGGTTTGGCCAGCAGGGAATGTAGCGAGGGCAGGCGGCCTGGTAGATTGTCCATCGGAGGGACATGGTAGGGCCGGAGCAGCGGCGGGGTAAACCGCGTGACGGCGGCCGTGGGCCGGTATGAGAAAGCGGCGGCTCGGCGTCGATGCACGAGCCCCGGAAGTCGTTCGATGAGCCCGGTTACGTTTCCAGATAGCTCCCGCCGCGCCGAATGAACGCCGTTCCGGTCCTCACCTCGCGGGCGTCTGCCTTGCCGTCCGGCACGCCATTCCTCCCCAACCGGCGCGCGACCAGTTCGCCGGACGCGGGACAGTGGGAACCAGGACAGTGGGAACCAGGTCAGCAGGACCAGGTGGGGTACAGGAGGTTGTGAGGCTGGGTATCGCTTGCAGCCCTGGACGGGCCCGCATAGCCGTTCTCCCATTTGCGATCCGTCGGGAGATGCACTATCAGGACAGAACCAGGCAGAGGCACGTCGCGACGACGGCAACGCCGGCGGCATACAAGCCGTTGCCGCGCAAACACAGCCGATCGGCCGGCACGCCGAAGCTTAATACCGTCGTTACGGTGAGGATTGAGGCCGGCGAAACGATCATCGACAGGCCGACGGCGACGATCCAGGCCTGGAACACACCAGGTTCCGACATGCCGAGAAGGGAGGGCGTCAGCACCGGCGCGAGGATGGCGAAGAGTGCCATTGGATGAATGCCGAGGGTGGTGACAAGGGGGACGCCAACCATCATGACAAGGAGGCCAGGATATCCGCGTGGCACGAACGCGAAGACGGCGCGTGCGGACTCGGCGACGACGGGTTCCCGCATGAAGCCTAAGACGAGGCCGCAGGCCAGGAAGAGTGCGGTCTCGGCGCTTGCCTGTGCCCATGCCTCGCCGAGCTGGACGTCGGATCGCAGGAGCACCTGACGCACGGCGCCGCGCTGTTTCCCCGTGGCGGCGCGCGTAGCGCAGGTTAGCAACCACACCGCGACGATGACAGCAGCGGTTGCAATGGCGAGGGTCATGGACAGACCAAAGACAAGACGAAGCAACACCGCCGCTGCCGGGACGGCCAGGATCGCGAGAATGGCACGGGTCAGTTCCCCGGCTGATGCCGGTTCGGCGGAGATCGTCAGACGACGGGCCGCGATGGAGCCGATGACAATGCCGACGAGCGCGATCGGCAGCCCGATCCGCAATGTGTCGCCCCAGCCGACGTGCGGGTATGCAGCCATAACTGCGGCGACCGAGGCGGTGGACGGGCCGAGGGTCATGGAGAGGGCGAGGCCGCGCATGGCAGCTCGTGCCGCAGTCGCGTCGTCGTCCGTTCGTCCTCGAAGTGACCCGCCAAATATGCTGACGGCGCCGAACGAGAGGCCGAGGCCGGCGATCGTCACACCGAGGAGAATCGCACAACCCCGGAGCGATCTTGGTGCCCGCGCGGCGATCGCGGCGACGGCGTGGTCGAGCCCGAGTTCGGCGAGGGCCGGGCGGATCAGCGCGACGCAAAGGATGAGGACGATAACGACCGCCATTTGTGACGCCGCGACCAGGATGCGGATCAGGTCGCCGCCAACGGCGAGCGAGCCGAGGATCGCGCCGATCGCCAGAATAATTGCCACCTTGCCGCTGCGACGTCCAATCCAGTACTTCCGTGTTGGCACAAGACCAAGGGCCAAAGCCGTTGCCAGCACGCCGTAAGCAGCGGCCGAATGTTGCGATTCTGCGAGGAGCGCCACGCCGAGGGCGCCAGCCAGCATCACGATGTGGGTTGGAAATCCCTGTAGTGCTGAACGAGCAGCGCCGGACGGGAAGTCTGCCGGCCCTCGGATCGCGTCGGAGGCGGTGGCGATGAGGGTGTAATGCTCGACGGTTGTCTTGGAACCCAAAGGGGAGCTACGAGGCAAGTTGTAGCGCTTCGGCGTGTTGGCGGTCATGCATCCGGACCCGGACCAGGTGACGGACCGGATCCTGAAAGTCGGTCCGGCCATGCAACAACCGGGTGTTGTCGAACACGATCATCTCTCCGTCGGCCATCAGGAACTCGGTGCGCGACGCATGGGCTTCGGCGGCGTTGCGGAACAGCGAGTAGTTGAAGCGGTGCTCCTTGGTTGCCAGCTCGGGGCACAGGTCGAAGCCCCGTTCGATGCAGTCGTGACGGAATCTTATCATTGGCGCTTCGGCAAGAATTTTGCCGATGATAAAGCGTTGGCCGGTGAAGAATGCGTCAGGCACCCGAAAAGCATAGTCGGCTTCCCGCAAGAACCGAATGCAGTCGGCGCCTTGCGAGGTCTTGGCGAAGTCCCTCAGGAATCCTGGTCCGTTCACAACGACCGTCTGACCGCCGCCGCAGCGAGACTGACGGACCACATAAAGCGCGTTGTAACGTTCCGGGTAGCGCGAGAACGCTGAATCGGTGTGAAGCGGCGCCTCGCCCAGAGTTTCAGAAAAGGTTGCCTGGTGTCCGGCAGCGACCGGCCGGCTATGTACGGGCCACATGACGCGCTTGTCCGCGCAGTGATCGGTCGGTTCGCCGATAGCCGAAGTCAGCGCCAGGACCAGCGCGTCCCGCACGGCATCTCCATTTACGGCGGCGGTGCGTTCGAATCCAAGCCCCTTGACGAGGACGGCGCCGGCATTGGTGGCGACGATGCCGCGGATGGCTTCGGCGAGGTCCAGCAGCTGGGGGGCAGCGTGCTGAACCACATTGGCCAGAGCGGCCTGTCCGTCTGGGGTTTCGAGCGGAAGACGGGGTCCGACGCCTGCAACGGCTGTCGCGCGCGGCCCCTGGTAGGTGCGGACAAATTCGACGAACGTGCTTGATGGACTAAAGCCGATTGTCGTCAAGATGGGTAAAAGGTTCATAGCAGTCCATCTCCCCATACAATTACGGCATGCAACCCCGACGGACAGGTCGGCCCCTGCTGTTACTGTTTCATGGTTTTATGAATGCGCCAGTGTCGACCATCTGAAGTGTCGATGACCTGTGCCCGTGAACCTCCTCCGGAAACGAGTCGAGTCCGGAACCCTGGACGGGCCGGCATAAGCGTTCTCCCATGACGCGAATCCGTCTTGATTGTCGGATCATTACCAGCGATCAAATCGTATCCGGAGCGAGATGTCTTGACGCAGGGCTGAATCCCGGCTGAAATTTCGCTGAAATTTCTTCCGGGGGGCATAGAAATGGGGACCCCGGCATTCGCGGTATACAAATTCGGCCGTTTTGCTCTGCACCTTGGGCGCGGCGCTTTCCTGGCGGACGGCGCAGAGCGTTCCCTTAGGCCCAAATCCTTCGCGCTCCTGCAGCTTTTTGCCGAAAACCCCGGGCGAATCATCGGCCGTGACGAGATCATGCACGCGGTCTGGCCTGGCATCTTTGTCAGTGACGACAGCATCGCCCAGTGTGTGAGAGATATTCGCCGCGCTCTGGGCGATGACGAGCAACAATTGCTGCGTACGCTGCCCCGGCGCGGCTATTTGTTCGCGGCTCAGGTGACGCTCGGGACCGACGAGCAGCCGGCGTTCGGCGCGCCAGCCGGGATCACCGAAACCGTACGGCCCCTCGCCCGCTCACCGCCGCTGCCGGACCAACCGTCGATCGCGGTACTACCGTTCCAGAACATGAGCGACGACCCGGAGCAGGAATATTTCGTCGATGGCATGGTCGAGGAGATCATCACCGCGTTATCGCGAATTCGTTGGCTTTTTGTCCTCGCCCGAAACTCGACCTTTTCCTACAAGGGCCAGTCCCCCGACGTGAAGCAGGTCGGCCGCGATCTTGGCGTGCGCTATGTGCTCGAAGGTTCGGTCCGCAAGGGCGGCAATCGCATTCGCATCACCGGACAGCTGATTGACGCTATCACCGGCGCGCATTTATGGGCCGATCGTTTCGACGGCGCCCTGCAAGAGGTGTTCGAGCTTCAGGACAGGGTGGCGTCGAGCGTCGCGGGCGTTATCGAACCGGCGTTGCAGGCCGCCGAGACCGCCCGCTCGGCCGGCCGCGCGATTGCCGACCTGACTGCCTACGACCTGTATTTGCGCTCCTATGCAATGGTCTGGTCGTCGGCACGGCAAGCTCCTGAGGCGCTCCGTCTCATCGAGCAGGCGATCGCCATCGATCCGCGCTATGGGACGGCATTGTCCTGGGCCGCGTTCCTCTGCCAGCGGTTGCTGTTCGATGGTCGGAGCGAGGATCGGGAGACCGACCGACTTAAGGGTGCCGAATTCGCCCGACGTGCCCTGGAAGTGGCTGGCGACGATCCGGTGATCCTGGCGGAGTCCGCCCATGCGCTGGCCTATTTTGGCGAGGACATCGGTGCCATGATGGCGTTGGTTGACCAGGCCCTGACGCTCAACCCGAACTACGCACGTGGCTGGCACACCAGCGGCGTCCTCAGGCTATGGGCTGGCCATCTCGACGTCGCGATCGGGCATGTCGAAACAGCGCTACGACTCAGCCCCCGCGCCCGCGTCGGCGCCTCTCTCATTACCGTGAGCGGAGCGCTCTTGTTCAGCCGACGTTTCGAGGAGGCTGTGCCGAAGCTACTGCTCCTGATCCAGCAGGATCCGAGCTACTCGACGTCGTATCGATATCTCGCCGCCTGCTACGCGCATATGGGACGGCTCGACGACGCGAGCGAGGCGATCACGCGGTTGCGGACCATTACCCCGGTCGTGATACCGGACCTAAGCTACCTGAGGAACGCTGAGCACCGCGAGCTGTTCATAACGGGGCTGAAACTCGTGGTGGGCGAGACCGACTGACCGCGCACTGTCGCGTCGCCGCGGTTGCTCCCTACCCCCCAATCGCCTCCACCAGCCGTCCAACCAGGCCTGCCGCGTCCTCCTGCCGCACGTTGGTGAACGCCAACAACAATCCATCGCCGGAATGATGCGCAATCGACAGCCCGGACAACGCAGTCGGTGCCAGTCCGGCGGCGAGCGCCCTCCGCGCGGCCTCCCCGTCATCGACGCCATCGGGCAGCCGGATCAGCAAGTGCATCCCGCCGGGCGCCAGCTCCACCGGAAAGTGACCGGCCAGCGCCTCAGCCAGCGCCGCGCGGCGCCGCTGGTAAAGACCGCGCATGCGCTTCACATGCCGTGCGAAATGGCCTCCGGCCATGAACGCGGCGGTCACCGACTGCTCAAGTACCGGTGGGCCACGCGTGATCAGCCGCGCCGCCCGGGTCATCGTTTCAACCAACGCATCCGGCACGACCAGGTAGCCAATACGCAGGCCCGGAAACAGCGTCTTGCTGAAACTGCCAGCGAACAGCACGCGATCGCCGCGGTCGAGCGATTTCAGCGACGGCGGAATCGGCCCCGTGTAGCGGAATTCCGCGTCGTAATCGTCCTCCAGCACCCACGCCCGCGCTTGCTCGGCCCAGGCGAGCAACGCCAACCGGCGAGGCAGCGACATCGACACCCCGAGCGGCGATTGATGCGTAGGCGTCACCACCGCCAGGCGCGCTCCGGGGTGTGCCGTTATGCCGGCCGCGACACGCATCCCGTAGGCGTCGACCGGCACCGGCACGAGGCTTGCGCCGCCGATCGCCATGGCCTGGAACGCCGGCGGATGGCCCGGATCCTCCATCCACACCGCATCGCCGGGCCGGAGCAGCGCCTGGCGCACCAGGCTCAGGGCGCCCTGATACCCGGCCGTCACCAGCACCTGATGCGGAGCGCAGACGATACCGCGGGCGACGCCCAGATACGCAACGATTTCCCGCCGCAATGATACCGTCCCGCACACGTCCGGATAGCCGAGGTCCGCCTCGGTGACCGCCCGTGCCGCCTTTGCCGTCAGCGCCGACCACAGCTTGCGAGGAAACGCGTCCAGCGCCGGCAAACCGCGCTGGAACGGCAATATTGGCTCGAGCGTCGTCGCATGAGCCCTCCCCAGCCGCAGGGCGTGCTGTGCCGGTGCTTGCCCGAGCCCATTCATTTGGGTGGAAATGATGGTTCCCGCTGCGCCACGCGGTTCGATCGCACCCTCGCCGGCCAGCAGATCATAGGCCGCGACGACCGACCCGCGCGCGACCCCGAGCTGCGCCGACAACGTGCGTGCCGACGGCAGCCGTGCGCCGGACGCC
>Ga0187879_10001440_pt1 | contig 16327 bp, 8 predicted proteins | sample June2016WEW_19_1_FD_132423 | JGI IMG/M metagenome (GOLD analysis project Ga0187879, IMG submission 132423) | Peatland microbial communities from SPRUCE experiment site at the Marcell Experimental Forest, Minnesota, USA - June2016WEW_19_10 | ecosystem: Environmental > Terrestrial > Soil >... | reverse complement strand
CAACTTTTCCCGTGTCAATGAGCAGATTCGCAAGGAAAATTTGGGCGTCAAGCAAGTTTGGTCGTATCGCCAACGCTCTCTCGTAGGCGGCTTGGGCACGGCGATATTGCTCCCGCCCGCCAAGCTCGAACGCCGCGTCCGAATTATAGGAAGCTCCCAAATACGCCCACCCTGGAGCATAATTGGGATCGATCTCCGTGGTTTTTTCGAACATGTTGATCGCCAGAGGAAACTTGTGCTGTCCGTAAAGATCAAGCCCCTGTAGAAAATATTCGTAGGCGAGTGGACTAACCGACGCTTCCGGTTTTAGATGCTCTGCCTCACCTGGAGGCAAGTTCAGTTGCAATCCTGAAATCAGTTGGCCGGTAACTTTATCCTGAACAGCAAGAAGATTGTCGTACTTAAGGTCGATCACTCCTTGGCCTAGAATTTTCTCGGTTTTGGCATCGACCAACTGGTAGGTAATGCGTAAATTGTTGCCATCGCGTATGAAGCTTCCCGTGAGCAGCGTATCGACTTTGAGATCTGCGGCAACTTTCTGAAGATCAATCGCCGTTCCCCTATATTTTTCAATCGCCGCAGAAGGGCGGACATTGAGTGAACTCACGTAGGCCAATTTCGTGATGAGCACATCCGCAAGTGATAATCCAAGAAAGTCGCTAGTTGAATCCTCGCCACGATTTTGCAGCGGAAGGATCGCCAGGCTCCGGGGAGTCAACGACTCTTCTTTCCCAGACCGAATTTGGACAAGCTTCGTCACGACGATCACTGCGAGGAGAATCGCAAATCCGACCGTGGAGAGAAAGATCAGTCTGTTGACTCGAGATCGCCTCGGCTGCGGATGCGCCAGCTTTGGAAGCTCCGCTTGCTCGGTTGGTTGATAAGAAGACGAAGGAGTGTCAGACATTCTCGCGCCGGAATCCGCAGATAATGAATCGGTAGATTCCAGCTGCCCCAGGAACCGGTAGCCGCGTCGGCCAATGGTCTCAACGAATTTTGGGTTCTCGGCGGAGTCCCGCAGCGCGTCCCTGAGCTTGCTTACAGCCACCGCAAGACGGTGGTCAAAATCGACGAAGGTATCGGCCGACCAAAGGCGCTTGCGAAGTTCTTCACGGGTGACGACTTCCCCCGCGCATTCCAGGAGCACTGCCAGAAGTAGGAAGGGCTGCTCCTGCAGCCGGACTCTGCTGCCTTCTCTTCGCAACTCGCCAGCCCGCAGATCGACTTCGAAATTTGCGAAACGCACCAATGATGGGAGGGTGGACGGCATCGGCGTACTCACATTTTCGAGAAGTCTAGCACGCAACCGAACACAATGCGATACCCCACATTGCATTGCAAACAGACGACTTATTAGGGGATCGCGAGGGTATCGAAGGAGAAGTGTCGGAGCATTGACCGTCAGGCGCTCTGCAAGCGACAAGTAGAAGCACCTGACGCGCTTTGGGCAGTCTAAGGGGCTTGGCGCTGGGCCTGACGATGCTCGTGAGTTTTACTTAGATAACGGCTTTCTCTTACTCATTTTGGGGGTGCTCTATGCACAGAATAGCTCTAACACTCATCCTTGCCCTACTCACCGTCAGCGCCGGTCACTCCGGCGAGTCGGCGGCGGATTGGGCGATCAATGTAACCGCAATCGAGGCCTGCAGTTGTCCTCACTTCTGCATGTGCTATTTCAACTCGCATCCAGCAGCTCATCACGAAAACGGAAAGACGGAACACTTCTGCAAGTTCAACAATGCTTACAAAGTGAACCAGGGACATTACGGCAACGTTGATCTCGCTGGGGCCAAGTTCTGGATCAATGGGGATCTGGGTGAAGACTTCTCGCAGGGACAGATGGATTGGGCGCAGGTGACGTTCGATAATGGGGCAACCGCCGAACAACGCAAGGCGCTCGGGGAAATCATCGGGCATGTGTTTCCGGTGAAGTGGAAATCACTGCAGATCGCCGAAGGCAATATCGATACCTGGACGTTCGACAAAGATCACGCGCACGCCACCCTGAATGGCGGCAAGACGGCAGAGATCAAGTTGACGCGTTTTCAGGGAATGACTGACGAGCCGGCTGTGCTTAAGAACGTGAAGTATTGGGGTACGCCACGCAATGACGGTTTTGTCATGATGCCAAACGAAATCGAAACGTACAGGGAGGGACCCAAGCCATACGAGTTCAAGGGAACAAACGGGTTCATGCTCACATTTGACATGACTTCCAAGGATGTACCCGTGGCCAAGGGATCTTCAATGAATTATTAGTCAGAATCACTTGCATATGGTGCGTGCGCCGGGAATCTCCCGGCGCTTTTTCTTCCGGGGGAATGTTGCGTCCGATCAAGACATTTGTGAGCGCTGAACTCCGGTATGGCTTACAGCTGTCAATTGCTTTGGTGGTCTATAGGGGTGCACGCCGCTCGCGTGCGCGCGCTGACTCACAATTTCGTCAATGGCTAACTGGAGTATGATCGGGGAACTGAGCTTGTCTCTGTCGGCACTCCCTTCGAGGTCGAAAGGATCTGTTTGGGAAACAGCCAAGCCGAAGCACCGTCATAGGCTGCATCGTCGTCAAACCTTATCCGCATCCGCCTCGGTCATGAGTCACTGGACGTGACCCTTGCATATTTCAAGGGTGAGGATGCCGAGTCGGAAGAAGCAATGAGCATGCGAACAGCAGCAGCCTGGAGTTGTACGCGCAATTCAGAACTCGCGGGGGAGATCTCTGGCTTGAAATGGGATCTTCCTTTATCTTGGGCCGCTGGCTTCCGGTTTGCCCGTTATACGCTCCTAACTCATTTTTCATTTATGCGCACGGTTTCTTCCGCTGTCTTGCCTTCTAAACCGGGTGCGCCGTTTGGCCACAGCAGGACCGGCGCGTTCTCAGCAAGAGCCGACTCGACACAAAATAAGAGCAGAAGGATCGGTGCGCCAGGTTCTAGCTCCAACACAATCTGTTGTTCTTATTTTCAACGAGTTCTGTCCAATTCAGACAGCTATTCCCTATGCGCGTTAGGCAGAAAAGTCTTTCTTGCCGAACACGTCATGCCCGGCCTGCCCAGCCCGCAGGGCCATTTCACGCGCGGAGCGCAACTGCGCAACCGGATCGCCGCTGGGATGAAACTCCATCGCAACCACCCCGGTGTAATTCAATTCGGCCAATTTGCGAAAAATGTTTTGGTAGTTGATTTCGCCCGTTCCCGGCTCGTGACGGCCTGGAACGTCCGCGATGTGCACGAGTCCCAGATGCGGGAGGCTTTTCTCTAGCTTCTCGATGAGATTTCCCGCGGCGATCTGCTCATGGTAAAGGTCGTAAAGCAAACGCACTTGCGGGTGGCCGGTCTCTTGCACAACCTCAAGAGCTTCAGAGATTCCCGTCAAAAAGTATCGCGGATTTTCCTCGGGATCGATGGTCTCGAGCAGCAACCGCACTGGCTCGCCGTTGATCGATTTACCCTGCACGAGATCCGCGGCGCCTTTAAGCGTGTCGATACAACATTGATGTTGCACTTCGCGAGGCATTTCCTGAACCCGGTCGCCAGCGAGCAAAATCAGGTTCGGGCAATCGATTTGCTCCATGATCGGCAGCACATGCCTTATTTCGTCGAGCAGAGGCTGCCGATGGCCTGGGATGCTTACGCCGTGCTTCAACCCGGCCGTACAGTCGAAGTTGATGCCGAGCTGTTTGCGCATGGCGTTAATTCGCCGGAAATCCGCGTTCGTCCACCCGTCGTATTCACCCACCAATTCCACATTCCTATAGCCTGCCTCCGCCACTTTTTCCAGGCGCTGTTCGAAAGGGAGATTGGTGAAAACAGTCCACAGCATGACGGACAGATTGAAAGGCGCTCCGGTCTTCTCGTCCTTGTTTGCCGCCAATACTGGTTCTTCGTCGACCAACTTGGAAATGTGACCCACCCCATAAGCTCCCGCTACCGCTCCAGCAAAAGTTTGAACAAATGCTCGTCGATTCATCATTCACCTTAACGAAGCGCCCGGAAACTCAGCCGCTCCTCCTAGTGACTGCGTGAAATTAACACAACTCGCATCCAAGCGGCAGCTGATCGAAGAAACTTCAACACTCCTCCTTAAGGAGGATGCGGACGTAACCCGTTTGCACTTAAAATTACTGATTTGTTTCCGGAGCAGGTTAGCTGCCCACACTTTCGAGGTTGACGCATAGCAATCATGGAAAGAAGAGAGTTCATAAAGAAAACCGGCGTCCTGGTAGCCGGAATCGTGGCGGGGAGCGCGTTTGCGGAACTTCCTAGTTCACCTCCCCTGCCCGTTGCGAGCGGACGTCTTGTTCTTGCGATGAGCCGGAACTGGTTGTTCAGCCGCTCCGCGGTTGCTGAGGCGCGCGCAAGGGACTTTGACGATTCCAAATTCGAACGTGTGGTGATTCCTCACACCAATATTCGCGTGCCCTGGCACAGCTTTGACGACAAAGACTACGAATTTGTTTCGGTCTATCGCCGTCATTTCAGGCCTCCCCGAGAAGCGCGCGGCCAGCATGTTTTCGTCGATTTCGAAGGAGTGATGACGGCCTCAACGGTTTGGCTCAATGGAACTCGCCTGGGCGAGTACAAGGGCGGATACACGCCCTTCTCTTTCGACCTGACGCCGCATCTGGAGTTTGATGCCGACAACGTGCTGACCATTGAGGTTGACTCCACCGAACGCGCGGACATCCCACCTTTCGGAAATCAGATCGACTACCTCACTTTCGGCGGCATCTACCGTGAAGTTGCGCTGCGCATCGTTCCCGCAACCTTTATTGAAAATATCTTCGCGAAAACAAAAGATGCGCTGACTCCAAAACCCAGCCTTGAGGTGGAGTGTTTCCTGCAGCATCTGGAAGCCTCACGCGACGCGCTTTCGATTGAAGTCACGCTGCGCGATGGCAAGCGTGTGCTTGCGACAGCGACGCAGCGAGTCGGACCGGCTGCAGCCTCAGATAATCCTGCCTCGTACTCCGTGCGCCTGGAAAATCTTGGTCCGGTCGTGCTGTGGGATTTGGCGCAGCCAAAGCTCTACTCTGTGCATGTTCGGTTGCTGAATGGACCGCGCGTGGTCGACGAGGATTCCCGCACCATCGGTTTTCGTGAGGCGCGCTTTACCGAACATGGCTTCGAACTAAACGGCAAGGTCGCCAAGCTGCGTGGGCTCGATCGGCATCAAACTATTCCGTTCGTGGGTCAAGCCATGCCGGCGCGCGCGCAACGGCGCGACGCACAAATCCTCCGACATAATTTCAAATGCAACATCGTACGGACCTCGCATTATCCGCAATCGCGGCATTTTCTGGACGCTTGCGACGAGCTCGGTCTTCTGGTCCTGGAAGAAATTCCTGGCTGGCAACACATCGGCGACGCGGCGTGGAAGGACATTTCCGTGGACAATGTGCGCCGCATGATTCGCCGCGACTGGAACCATCCATCGATTATTCTCTGGGGAGTCCGCATCAACGAATCCCGCGACGATCACGAGTTCTACTCTCGCACCAATGCCCTAGCCCATAAACTCGATCCAACGCGGCAAACGGGAGGCGTCCGGAATTTCGAAAACTCGCAACTGCTCGAGGACGTGTTTAGCGTCAACGATTTCGGTTTTCCGCTCCGAGCGCCCAACCATCCCCTGTACCTCAATACGGAATTCATTGGCCACACGTATCCGACCAAGAGCTTCGACAACACGGAACGACTTACGGAGCACACTCTGCGCCACGCTCGCGTCCACAATCAGCTTGCATCGAATCCTCAATACGCCGGCGGCATTGGATGGTGCGCCTTCGACTACAACACTCATTTCGACTTCGGTTCCGGCGACCGGATCTGTTACCACGGCGTTGCCGACATCTTCCGCGAGCCCAAGCCTGCCGCGGGTTTTTACAAATCGCAGTGCGATCCCGAAGAAGAAATTGTGCTGGAGCCCGCCTTTCGCTGGGCACGCGGCGATGAATCGATCGGATTCAGCACCGCCGTAGTCTGCTCCAACTGCGACCATCTCAAGTTTTATATCGATGACAAGCTGATTGCGGAGGTGGATCCCGACCGAAACGAGTTTGGCAACCTTCGACATCCGCCTTTCGTTCTTCACACACGGCCGTTCCGCGATGCCTGGGGAGACCTGCGGATCGAGGGCTACATTCAAGGCAAGCAAGTGATCGTGAAACGACACTCGGGCAAAGGGATTGACCAGCAATTTTCGCTCTTACCCGATGACACGAAGCTCGTTGCCGACGGCGCCGATACTACCCGCGTCGTCCTGCGCGTCACCGACGAGTTCGGTGCGATCCGCTCTCTTGCCAACGATGCCATTGAGTTGGCCGTTGAAGGTCCCGCCGAAATTGTCGGCGACAATTCTTTTGCCCTGGTAGGTGGGACCGGCGCTTTGTGGTTACGAGCAAAGGAACAAGCGGGAAGAGTGACGCTGACGGCGTTGCATCCGATTCTTGGTAAACGGCAGGTCGATTTCGAGATTGCCGCAGCGCCGTCGGAAGCTGTGTAGCCGTCTTCCATCCGAAAGGATATGTTCATGGAAATTCGCCGCCACCATTACTTGCTCGCCATATGTTTGTTGCTCCTGCCATATCGAGTTTTCGCACAGATAGACGCTACCCTGCAGCCATTCGCCGTCGACCATCGCAAGGCACTCCTCGCGCTCTCGCCAGTTGATGTCTCGTTCCTGCTCGACGCTCCAGCGGGTAAGCACGGATTTGTCCGAGCCCAGAACGCACATCTTGTAACCGAAGACGGCAAACGCATCCGTTTCTGGGGAGTGAACATCACCGACTGGAGCAAAGGCTCGGTAATGATTCCCTCCAAGGAGGATGCTCCGCTCTGGGCGGCTATTCTGGCGCGGTTTGGAGTGAACTGTGTCCGCCTGCAATTTCTCGATCTGCCTACGCCGCGCGGACTAATCGACGGAAAGCGCGACGACACGCGCGCGCTCGATCCTGAGGCGCTTGACCGCGAAGATTTCTTCATCGCGGAACTGGAGAAACGGGGTATCTACATAAATGTCAATTTGCTGGTCAGTCGCCCATTCAAAGCCGGCGACGGCGTGCAGGACTACCAGAAAATCCGCGAGGGTGCCAAAGGAATTAGTTTGTACGATCCGCGCATTATCGAGCTTCAAAAGGAGTATGCGAAACAACTGCTGACCCATTACAATCCCTACACTAAATCAGAATATCGCAATGACCCGGCGGTTGCGATGGTTGAGATCAACAACGAAAACGCGCTCTGGGTTGGCGCTCACGGCCCCACTCCGTATTACGACCGCGAACTTGCCGATCTCTACAATGCTTGGCTCAGGAAGAATCTCAACGAGGAAGATCTGAAGAAGTTGAAAGAAATCGCCGAAGTCATCGGGGATCCTGTCCCGCTGCTGCAAGGCAGAAAAGAGATCGAGACTGCCCCTAAGCGACGATTCTATGCGGAGTCTCGCTTTTTTCTCGACACTCAACGCGGCTATTGGGAAGACATGCGCGACTATCTGACAAGAACTCTCGGGGTGAAGTCGCTGATTATGACCACCGCCGATCACGGTCACACCGGCAGTGGGTATCCTTTGCTGCTCGCAACGTCATCGTTCGACACCAACGACGGTCACACCTACTGGCAGCACGACTGGGAAAACAAGATCAAGGCGCCCATGGTGAATGACCCATTCAATTCGACCGTGGTCGAACTGTCCCGCACTCCTGTTGCCGGCAAACCTTATACCGTGAGCGAAGTGAATAATCCCTTTCCCAACGCTTGGGCGAGCGAAGGCATTCCGATTCTCGCCGCGTACGCCGACTTCCAGGATTGGGACGCCCTCATTTGGTATACGTTCGAGCCCAAGGCATCGCCCGATTGGAAGCCTTATATCGGCGACGCATTTGACATTTCGCTCGATCCGGTCAAAATGCCACAGCTTGCTGCGGGAGCCCTGATGTTCTTGCGGGCGGACGTAAGCCCCTCCAACTCCATCGTTCTACGCTCCTACACACGCGACCAAGTGTTCGACAGTGCGCTACTGATACCGGCGACAGACCGCCCTTACTTCACGCTCGGATTCCCGCTCGCAATACCACTGGAACACGAGTCGCGTATCGAATCGCTGGATGGTGCTCCAGTGCCTCCTTTTGCGGCGCCCAAGGCCACAAGTCCAATTGTTTCCGATACCAATCAATTGGCCTGGTACAACTCGTCTGCAATGACTGGGCTGGTGACCGTAGACACTCCGCGGTCTCAGGCGCTGATTGGATTTGTGAAGGCGAATGGCAAGTCCGTCACCAATCTGGCGGCAGACGTGGAGAACCGATTCTGCACGATTTGGATTACGTCGCTCGAATCACAGCCGATTTCTCGGGCTTCCAGATTGCTGTTGACGCTCGGGTCACGCGTTGAAAACGAAGGCATGCGGTGGAACGACCGGCATAGCAACCTCGCCGAATGGGGTGGGTCGCCTACGCTGATTGAGCCCGTTGTCGGCCGAATCCGTCTGCGAAGTCTGGATCATGCTGAGACGGTCTCCGCTCAGGCCTTGGACGGTTCTGGGCAGCCCATGGGCGAACCGATCCACGCCGAGAAAAAGGCTGAAGGATGGGATATTCCGCTAGGGAAGATTGTTACGACTTGGTATGAACTGATAGTAACGCGCTGACAATCTGGGCGGCGAGGCGATATCGCGGAAAGTCATTGCCAGACTATATCGTGCCAGCAATGTGATCCCGCGATATAATGCACATCCCGAAGGGCAAGTGGGCCATGTCTTGCGTGCGGATCATCGGTTTGACGTTGAGCTTGTTGGCATTGGCGACAAGCGCCCGCTCCCTCACCGAACCACCGATCAACTATACCTCGCGTACCTGGCAGATGCAGGATGGTCTTCCTGAGGAGACGGTTCAGTCATTTGCGCAGACCAAAGACAGATATCTCTGGATTGGAACTACCGGCGGCTTGCTCCGCTTTGATGGCGAACACCTGGTTTTGTTTGATCGCGATAACACTTCTGCTTTTACTGATAACAATGTGTTTAGCCTGACCGTCACTACCGACGATGCTCTTTGGATTGCGACCGAAGGTGGTGGCCTCATCCGCTATAAAGACGGCGCGTTCCACCGCTTCTCTGGAAAGGATGGTCTGCTGAATGATTTTGTGCGGTCGGTTTACCAAGACAGCAAGGGATTGATATGGATCGGAACCGACAACGGATTATTTCGATTCCTGGGAGATCGAATCGAGCGAGTAGACAATTCCAATGGCATTCCTCCGATCGCCGTGCACGCGATTCACGAAGACAATCAAGGACGCCTGTGGGCCGGTGGCTCGAAATTACTCTGTCTCAACGGAACCAACTACCGGGAATATCGGCTGGCCGAAGAAGGTAGTCAGAATCGTGTTAAGTCCATAACACAAACTCGAGATGGAACTATGTGGGTGGGCACCATCGGAGGTCTGTACAACAAAGTCTCGGGGTCGGATTCTTTTCGGCGAGTGCAGGAAACAAGCGGCACCGTCCGTTTTCTCCATGAGACTTCCGACGGCACTCTCTGGATTGGCACCATCGGTCATGGAATCTACAAATACTGGAGACATGCGCTTTCCCAAATGACCGCGCCGGGAAGTCTGCCCAGCAACACAGCATTGAGCTTGTTCGAAGATATCGAGAACAACATCTGGGTCGGAACGCAGGCGGGAATGCTGCGGCTGAGCAAGACCCCAATCCGAACCGTCGTCCTGCCCGACGCCGGCGACTACGACGCCGAGACCGTCTATGAAGATCACAACGACGACCTTTGGATCGCGGCGGCGAATCTCTTTCGATTCCACAATGGCCAGGCGACACTAGTGCGCTTTCCTGGAATTACCGGGGTGCGTGTCCGCAACGTCTTCCGCGATAATCAAGGCGCGCTTTGGATCGGAACCGAAGGCCGAGGTGTGTTCCGGCAGAGCGGTAGCAAGTTGGCCCACTTCATGGTCAAAGATGGCCTGGTAAACAATTTTGTTCGCGCTTTTCTGCAGGGTCGTGACGGCAGCATATGGATTGCTACAGATGAGGGAGTGAGCCATTGGCACGACGGCCGCTTCACCAACTATCAGGAGCGCGACGGACTTTGTTATTTCAGCACTCGCACACTGGCGGAAGATCGCAATGGAGACATCTGGATCGGAACCGATCGCGGAGTAAGCCATTTGCGGGGCGCCGACTTTGCCAAAGATGCTGTCACCGAGGAACTGAGGCACGAAAAGATCTGGGCGATTCGTGAAGACTCTGAAGGAGGCCTATGGTTTGGGACCAGAACCGGCGGCCTCTACTGCTGGCGTTTTGGAAAACTGACTCACTTTACAACGGCACAGGGCCTGGCCAGCAACAGCATCTATGAACTCCTTGAAGACCGCAGGGGGAACTTCTGGATCAGCGGTCCCAATGGCATCTCCGTGATCAGCCGGCGGGAGCTAGACGTAATCGCGGAGGACCCATCGCATCCGCTTTCTTTGACACTGTACGGCATCTCCGACGGTTTGGAAACGACTCAGATGTACGGTGCAGAAAAGCCCGGCGGAGTTGTCACGTCGCAGGGTGAGGTCTGGTTTGCCAGCAACAAAGGCCCGGTCCGCGTCTCTTTGAATTCAACTCCGCCCGTGGGTCCGGCGCCGGTAGTGATCGACTTCGTGCTGGCGGACGGCATCCAAGCGCAGGATCGGCGGAGAGTTTCTCTCACTCCCGACAACGCCAAGATCGAAATGCACTACAGCGTCATTCAGCTTCGCTCGCAGGAGCAGGTAAGGTTTCGCTACATGTTGGAGGGCTTCGACAAGACTTGGACCGATGCGTCTTCACGCCGCGTGGCTTACTATACAAACCTTCCCCCGGGACGTTATCAATTCCGCGTGGCGGCGTTCGAAATGAGCGACCCGCGGCAGATCGCAGAAACTTCCGTCGAAATCATTCAACGACCTCATTTCTACCGGACCGCATGGTTCCTGGGTTGCTGTTTATTATCGCTTGCAGCCGCCGTGTGGGGAGGCTACAGATTCCGCATGCGCCAAGTAAACTCCCGTTTTCAGGCGGTATTGACCGAGCGGAATCGGCTGGCGCGCGAAATGCACGACACTCTCATCCAAGGCTGTGCCGGAGTTTCCGCGCTGCTCGAAGCGCACTCGAGTCTCGGTGACACCGAATCCTCCGCGAAGGAGGATTTATTGAGCTGTGTGCGCACGCAGTTGCGCACTACCATTAACGAGGCTCGCGAAGCCGTTTGGGATCTCCGCCACGCCGATGGTTCCGCTACCGCGATTGGTCCGATCCTCAGCGATATGACTCAACAAGTCAGCCATGAGTTTGGAGTGCCCGTGGAATATCGCATCTCGGGAAGGCCCTTCGATCTGGATCAATCCACTGCTCACGAACTTCTGATGGTGGTCCGCGAGGCCCTGCACAACGCGATTCGTCACGGGCAGCCTAAAACCGTGCACGTAGACATTGGCTTTGAGAATAGAGAATTCAAAGTGCAGGTGCGCGACGATGGGTGTGGTTTCGACCCGGAAGCGGCGTCCTCGCTGCCGAACGGCCACTATGGCCTGGTGGGCATCCAGGAGCGCGCCAAGAGGATTGGTGGAATACTCATTTTGAATAGTTGGCCCGGAGCTGGAACGGAGTTGACGCTCTCCGTTCCGCGCAAGGCCCCTGCCGCAGAAGACGGAGTCCCGCGCATATGAACACGAGCAACGGCGAGAAGATAAAAGTAATGGTTGTGGATGATCATCCTCTTATGCGCGTGGGCGTGGCTTCGATTGTGAATGCCCGCGCCGACATGACGGTTGTGGCCAGGCTAGCACCGGTGAAGAAGCGGTCGCGTTATTTTTGAAGCACAAACCGGACGTGACCCTGATGGACTTGCGACTGCCCGGAATGAGCGGAGTGGATTCCATTCGCTCCATTCGTGAAACTCACCCCCGCGCCCGATTTGTAGTGCTCACAACCTACGAGGGCGATGCCGATATCCATCGCGCTCTGGAAGCGGGGGCGCAGGGCTACGTCATTAAAGGCATGCCTTATCAAACTTTGGTGGAGGCGCTGCAGCGCGTGCACAAGGGCGGACGCTTCCTGCCGCCGCCGGTTGCCCGCGCCCTGGCCTCGCGCATGCCTGACTCCGAACTCAGCGCGAGAGAGCAAGAAGTGCTCTCTCTGCTTGCCAGCGGAAAAAGCAATAAAGACATTGCCGCCAGTTTGCGCATCGCCGAGGCCACCGTGAAGTGCCACGTCAGTGCGATTCTGCTGCGGCTGAACGTCAGCGATCGCACCGAGGCCGTGGTTACAGCCCTGCATCGAGGCCTGGTACACCTGGAGTGAAACCCCATCCACGATTCGTATACCTGTTGCCAAGATAAATACTTATTTTCTACTATCCGACTTTTGGCGGATTCGCGGAGCGTCGCGTCGGCATAGCATTCCTCGTCGGTGACATAGGCATCGTTTCGAACTCTGCATCGACTGGCAGGCGTGCGCCCGAAACTCCCTGATCGACTTCGGTCGCACTGCCGGGCAGAGTTAACTCTAGGAGGCTCCGCGATGAGACTAGGGATGGTTCGCTACTTTGTACGTATTTGTGTGCTGTTGGTTGCAGGCTTAACAGCCACGGTTGCTTTCGGACAGAACGCGAACACTGGAGAAATCAAAGGCACAGCTCAGGACGCGACTGGCGCCGTAGTGGAAGGGGTCAAAGTCACAATCACCAACGTGCAGACCGGCATGACCATCGTTTCCGCTACGAATTCGGACGGCATCTACGATGTGCCTTCCGTGCCAACCGGCGAGTATACGATCACATTCTCGAAGGCGGGATTCAAGGAATTTGTCCGCAAAGGCGTGACCTTGGAGATCCAAACCATCGGAGTGGACGCCATGCTGCAAGTAGGCAATATCACCGAGCAGCTCGTGGTAACCGCCGAAACTCCGTTGATAGAAACCGAGACCTCGGACCAGCGCGTGGATCTTAATACCCATGCGATTGAAGCTGCGCCGATCGTGGGCACTGACTGGCGCGCCGAGATGATTCAGCTTATCCCCGGCGTGAATAGCGGCGGAGGCGCGGGCGAAATTAACGGCCAAGCAGTCGGAGTCAACGGCACGCAGTCCTACAATATAAACTTTCTGTCTGACGGGGGACCGGCTACAGCTCCGAGAGATTTTAACGGCAGCAACTACTACATGCCGGTCGATGCCATTGGCGAGGTAACCATCAATTCAGCCAACGCGAACGTGCAGTTCGGCAGCGGTCTTACTTCCATTAATGTGAGCACGAAGAGCGGAACCAACCAATGGCACGGCAGCGGGTATGAATACATTCAGAACACCACATTCAACTCCAGAGGTTATTTTAATCCTGCGCCTGAAGTGAAGTCCGTGGAGCATTGGAATACCTACGGAGGCAGCGTGGGTGGGCCGGTAATCAAGAATAAGCTGTTTTTCTTTTTCCTCTACCAGCGCAACCCTTCGGTTGCTCCGACGTCGGGAAATTACAGTTACCCGAACGCTGCCGAGGAACAGGGGGACTTTTTCGGCACTACCGGTGCTACGAATCCTGCCTTTTTTGATCCAACCACGGGCCAGTTGCTGGTACCCCAGGACACCGTGGCATTGAATCTTCAGAAGTTCTTCCCCGCGTCATCCGCTCGGGGATGGATCGCGGGCTGCCCCGGGCCGGTAAATCCGTCAGCAGGCGTTCCCCAAACCTGCCCCAACACCACCAACGATTTTGTATTCAACGGGAGCAGTCCGAATACGGACACGTGGTATACCGGCAAGGCAGATTACAATATCAACTCCAAACAGAGACTTTCGTTCAGCTTCAACTATTTCCCCACCGTATCTACTTACGTCCCAGCCGATCCTCTCTTCCCCAACGACGCTACCTCGACTCAGAAAGGATTTACCGACGATCTGACCTCGCAGGTCTCGGAAGTCTATATGATTAGCCCGACCCTGCTGAACGAGTTTCGAGTAGGTGCCAGCCGCGAGCTCGACAAGTATTCGCCGCCCTCTTTGAACAAGGGAGATCCGGCGGCGATTGGGCTTGAGCCCACCTACGGCACCAATTCTCCGTCAAATGTGTTTCCCAAAATCCAGATTGATGCGCCAGGGGGAGGAAATGGATCCGGGTGTATCGCTTTGGGCGCTGGTTGCAACGAAAACGGTAACATCTCTGCCGTTCTGGGCGAGGGAAGCTACCTTGTTTCGGATATCCTTACCCTCATTCACGGCAGGCACACGATCAAAGTTGGCGGCGAGTACGACAGGTTTTACCAGAACTATACCAACTGGGGAGACATCAGCTCGGGCAACTTCGAATTCAACGGAGGCGTCACCGGAGTCCCGTACGCTGACTTCTTGGCCGGCGACGTTTATGGATGGTTCGTTTTCAATTCTGACCCGACCAGCGCTCATGCCTGGACCTCGGCGTTTTTCGGCAGCGACGACATCAAAGTCTCGTCGCATCTGACTTTGAACCTAGGTCTGCGCTGGCAAGCCCAGTCCGGCTGGGGAGTGAAAAACAACCTGTTCGGCAACTACGACCCGTTCTTACCGAATTCCGCCGATGGCGGAATCTATCGTGGGGCCATCCTCTTTGGCGGCCAGGGAGATACGGCCTATGGCGGGCCCACAAGCAACATGCTGACCATTCAAAACGCCGACTATAAGGAATTTGCCCCGCGCATCGGCATCGCCTGGTCGCCTCGTGACAAGTGGTCGGTTCGCGCCAGCTACGGCATTTTTGATGCGCCACGCGATTCCGAGAATTATACCGACGGCGCCCTCGGTCTCGGGTTCAACCCCCACCAGGTCGGCAACAATGGGTACACGAACGGCAGCGCCGTATTCCAACTGGACCAGGGCCCTGGGCCCGGCTTGTCGGTCGTCTATCCAACGCTGCAAACTCTTACGTCGACCGTCTCCAACTTCAGCGGGGTGGAATACTACCCGCGGAGTATGCCCACCACCTATGTTCAGAATCTTCTTTTTAGCGTTCAGCGGGAGTTCGCCGGAAACATGTTGTTGGACACCAGCTATGTCTACACCCGCGGCAGGAATCTGAACTTTCAAACCAATATCAACCAGGCGCCTATCAGCGCATTCGGGTGCACCGGCTATAACTGCGGGAACCCGAACCCCATCTTCAACGATATCCAGGCCCAAATCTACGATGGATATTCCAACTACAACGCCTTGCAGCTGCGGCTTCAAAAGAGAATGTCCTACGGTTTGAACTTCCAGGTCAATTACGCTTTGTCGCGATGGAGCGATACCGGCACGGGAGGCGGTCACGGATCGGGCATCGACATCTACCAGAACGCTTTTAACCCCGCCGCAAACTACGGTTTGTCGGATGGCAACGCCACGAATACCCTGGTCGGCCAGATTGTCTACGAAGTGCCGGTCGGCCGCGGCCGCCGACTTACGGTTTCCCGCTACGCCGAGCCGGTGGTGGGCGGCTGGCGCGTCTCTTCTCTTTTCCAGTGGCACTCGGGGACTCCCTTCACCCCGATCATCCAGTCGGGCCTTGCGACGGCAATTGACCCGGGGCTCTCAGCATCCATCAACCAAGGTGGCTCCTCGTTGTATGCCGACCGGATTGGCGACCCCAGCGTATCGCATCGTGCCAACGCAAACTGGTTCAACCCGGCGGCCTTTGCCAACCCAGCGCCTGGAACCTTTGGCAATGCTGGACGCAACATCCTGACTGGACCGGGTTTTACGAACGTAGACTTGAGTCTCGCAAAGGAGTTTGCTCTTCACGAAGCGGTGAGGCTCGAAATCAGGGCCGACATGTTTGATGTGTTCAATCATATCAACTGGGCGAATCCGAATAACGATGTTGGCGTCGGCTGCTCGCTCGCGCTGAATTCGCCGCCGCCATGCGGAACCGGCCAGGGCACTCCCCAATTGTCCAATGCCACCGCCGGCACGATCACCGGTACCGAAGGGGGCACGCGCATCATACAACTGGGGGCTCACATCAAATTCTGAGCCAAGCGCAGGAGTTTGACACCCTGCGGGGTGCGGAAGCAGTTTCCGTTTCCGCACCCTCACTTGTTAGAGCTTCGCCAAAGCAGCGGGTTTCGCGGTATCGTTCCTCCATGAGTGATTCTCACCCCAGCAAGTTTCACGAATCCGCGTTTCCCTTTGGCGCCTCTGCGCCCCTGGCGGTTCTTCTCACGCTCTTTGCCGCGGTCACAGCCATGGCCGCGCAAACCGCAACCTCCCACGCCGCTGAAATTCACGATCACCTGCGAAAAGCGGCGGAGTACCTCAAGGCAAAGGATCCGGATTCCGCGGT
>Ga0187879_10001428_pt1 | contig 16374 bp, 12 predicted proteins | sample June2016WEW_19_1_FD_132423 | JGI IMG/M metagenome (GOLD analysis project Ga0187879, IMG submission 132423) | Peatland microbial communities from SPRUCE experiment site at the Marcell Experimental Forest, Minnesota, USA - June2016WEW_19_10 | ecosystem: Environmental > Terrestrial > Soil >... | reverse complement strand
TAGAGGCCCCCCACCGCAGTGACCATTCCTCGCAAGCGGTAGGGGGCGACGGAGGTGAGGACCGGGCCGACCATGGAGAATGCCGTCAGCAACAGGACGACGCTCGGGACACTGAACACCGCCCACAGGACCACATTGGGCATTGCGTACTGAATGGGAACGAGGAATGCGACCGGAAGAACGACTTTGCCGATCAGGGACAGTGCCTTCGCCGGGTCCGTGCGGTAGAGGCGGTCGTAGTAGCGCCCGACCAGGGGCAGGACGAGCAGGACACCGAGACTTCCGATGGTGCCGATGAGGCCGCGCTGAAAGGCGTCGAGACCGAAGCGCTGCTTGAGGTAGAGGTTGCCCAGCACCGGGACGGTGAACAACCCGAACCCGATCGCCGAGAAGGCGATGAGGACCGTCTTGATCGTGCGGATACGCATGATCCGCTCGAACGCCGCCTCCATCGACGGTGCTGCGGGCGGTGTATCGGCGAAGACCTCACCCAGTACGCCCTTCTTCTCGAATTGGCCGCGTGGTGGCTCGCGCATTCGAAACGCGATGAAGGCGACCAGCAGAATCGGGATGGCCAGGGTGTAGAAGGCCCACCGCCAGCCGTTCGGTCCACCCACCGACGTGGCGATCAAGCCGACGAGGAGAGGGCTGAGCGCCGTGGCCGCGCCGGTGCAGATTCCCATGGCCGCGCCGATCCGCCCTCGCAGCGTGATGGGGTAGGTGTCGGCGAGCAGCGAGGCGTGGACGACGGTCGTGCTGGCCTGCGAGACCCCGGCACCCAAGCGGGCCAAGAAGAACAGGAAGATGTTGGTCGCAAACCCCGTGGCCGCCACCATCACCCCGAAGATGGCGGTTGCCCAGCCCACAATGGGCGCCCGTCGGAACCGGTCGGCGAGCCAACCCATCGGCACGATGCCCAGCACCAAGAAGCCCCCGGAGATGCCCGTCACGAAGACGATGGCGCTCGTGCTCACATGGTAGGAAGCCTGGATATTGGGAGCGAGGATCGCGAGCCCCGAGCTCTGCAGATTGTCCAGCGTGACGATGATGGCCAGGGTGAGGAATGTCCGGGATCCCGCCTTCCGCAGGCCCTCACGAAGCGACATCGCCTCCTCGCTGGACCCCGGAAGCAAGTCCTGAGGGAGGGAGACGTCAGAAGCCGACCGGTCAGCCTGCGAACGCTCGACCGCTGGATCGGCGACCAGGTGCGCCAGATCCGCCGCGCTCAGGGTGCTGGTGGGAGCCGCGCCGGGCGGCGGGGACCCCGAAGCCGGTTGGTCGCTCAATCCAGCCCCGATCTCCGCGACGACCTCAGCTCCGCATGCCGTCAGTGCATGCGGAGCTCGCCGGTCCCGCGCGACCCGGCAGCGTCACTTCGCCGAGGAGGACGCAGGCACCATTTGCTGGGACGTGGGATCGTAGACGACCACCTGCGCCGGGCCGATGGCGTAGGGCTGGCCCGGCCCGAAGGACACCGCTCCGCCCGACCCCGGGAGGGTCGCGTTCTTGAGCCCGTAGCCTGCCTTGGTGAAGCTCGCCACGGTCAGGTTCTTCCCGGCCGCGTCGGCGATCTTGGCAAAGATCGCCAGGTACTGGCAGGCCTCTTCGACCGAGGCGTAGGTCGTGTCCGTGCTGCTCGCCGCCGCCTGAGGGCTGGTGGGATTGACGGGCGGCGTGATGGTGTCAGATGGGTAGGCCTTGTGCACGACGGCCGCGCACTTCTGCATCGCCGGGTCCTTCCACTCCTGGTAGGTACTGGGCGTCGCGGTGGCGCTCAGTACGTTGTCCAGGTACGGATTGACCTTGGCCGACTCCACGTAGGACAGGAGTGCCGATTCGTCGCTCGCGATGAACAGGGGCTTGTAGGTGCTCTGGTTGTCCAGCAGCGCACGGGGCCACGTCGTCGAGCCGGAGCCACCGACCCCGACCACCACGCTGACGCCGTCACTCTGGAAACGCTGGGCAATCGACTGGACATCCTGGTCGGACGCGACAGCGTCCGTCGCCTGGACGCTGTCCTCCGCAGTATCCACCACGTCGACGTGCAACTTCTTGAGATCCGACTGCACCACTTTGACTTCGGGTGCGTCGGAATCGGCGCCGTAGAAGATCGCCACCTTCTTGCCCTTGAACACGCCCCGCTTGGCGAAGGCCGCCATCTGAATGGGGTCGAAGTTCGCGTTCGGCGGCGTCAGGCTGAAGTCGGGTGCCGCGCTGGCCGGCAACGTGCCAGGCAGCGATCCCGCGATGACCGGCGTGTCGTAGGTCTGCTGGTAGCAGTCCGGGAAGACCGGTGCGATGGCGATGAAGACCTTGTCGTCCTGGGTGAGCTGGGTGCACGACGAGGTGGCTGATGCCGGCACGGCCGGGTCCATCTCCGCGTAGTAGGGCACGATCTTGCGGCCGTCCACTCCGCCCGTCGCGTTGAGGTTGGCGACGATCGCACCGTAGGCGTCGGGAAAGCTGCCGTCGTTGATAGTGACCCCGAGGCTCTTCAGCGCCGTGAAATCGACGTAGGGGAAACCGACGTTGATGGTCTTGGCCGTGACGCCCTGGTTACCGGTCTCCGAAGCCCCGGCCGGAGCCGCGCCGGTGACGAGCATTGCCCCGAGCACCGTGACGAGGGCCGCCATCGTCGGGAGCGCCCTTCGGGCGCTCGAGCCGGCCCTTCTGGGCCCGCCCGGTCCCTTTCGAGGTCCTCTCCCCGCTGACCCGATCGCGGCCTGTTCGTCGTGCTTCATCGTTGCAATCTCCCACTCGTCTTGGTCGGACCGTCAATACGGCAGCTGACGGTGATGTCCGTCGAGAACAGCGCCATCCCCACGCCCCCCGGCGAAGGTGCCCCGCACGGCTTCTGCGAATATGAGAACAGTCTTTCCCCGAATATCAGCGTATTGACCTGCGTATTTACAGCAGCCATTCGCTACCCCCGTACGTGCACCCGGATTCAGCGGGTACGTTAATTCTGACGAATATAAGAAAGTTCTCGGCTCTCCGCAAGCGGATTCTCGTACATCGGCCACAAAGGCACCAACCCTGCGCCGGTCGGGCCGGTCTACGTCGCGCTCCTAGTACGTCATTGCAACGCCCGACATCGCCATCGACGAGGGTACTCACCGTCGTCGCTCATTTTCGGTCACCCGAAGCGCGGTCCCCGCTGTCCCACGGGCCGCGCGAGGCGTCTCTCACCCGATTCGGCCGGCCACGCTCACCCAGGAGCGAGCTCTCGTCCACCAGCCCACCGTTGACCGCCTCGACAGCCGTGGCTCGCAACGCACGGCCCGGGCCCGGCATCTCCAGGTCAAGGCCTGCACCCAGCGACCGAGCGGTGTCGACGACCGCGAACCAGTCGGTCATGATCAACCCCTCGAAGCACGCCCCTCGTCCTCCCTGCGCTCTCCGCCGTCAGGGACACCAAGACTGCCTACCGGTTGCTGACCGAGACGGCGTGTCCGTCTTGGCTCTATCCGATCACCATGGGAGCGACGACGGTGTGGGAGCGCTGGGACAGCATGTTGCCAGACGGTTCGCTCAACCCCAGCGAAATGACGTCGTTCAATCATTACGCCCTTGGCGGTGTTGCCGATTGGATGCACCAGACGATCGGTGGTGTCCGTGCCGAGGAGCCCGGCTACTGGAAGCTCCGGTTCAGCCCGGTCCCGGGGCGCGGGGTGAGCTCGGCCTCGTGTTCATTGCGTACGCCGTACGGCCGAGCGGCCTGCCGTTGGTCTCTGGAGAACCGGCGCATGACGATGGAGGTCGAGGTTCCACCGAACACGTCGGCGATCGTGATCCGACCTGGATGCGAAGACCGAGATCTCACAGTGTTGGCCGGCACCCACCGGTGGACCTACACGGTCTCGGACTCCGTGGCCGCGGAGTGGATGGATGCGTAGCCGGCCCACGGCAGCGGATGGAAGAGCAATGGGTAGCATGAGTCCGGGGCCGTCCTCGGAGTCCGAACGAGAACAAGGGAAGTGGGGGACCATGGCACGAACCGCGATTATCTCGGTGGACGGTCACGTGACGGCGTCACGTAGCGCCTACCGGGACTACGTCGACTCGCAGCACCTCGAGGTCTTCGACGCCTGGGTCAAGGACCAGGAGGCGAGGGGGGGAGAGCCGGGCGGCGTCCAGCCCGGGCTCGACGCCGCGTCGCAGTGGGACTCCGACCTCCGCCTGAAGGACATGGAGACCCAGGGCGTCATCGCCGAGGTGTTGTTCCCCAACGGCATGCCCTTCCAGGTGGCCCCGGCCGACGACGTCGGCACGTTCTCCGGTCCCGAGCTGGATCGTCAGGCCCGGCTGGCGTACAACCGGTGGCTCGCCGATTTCTGCGCTCAGGCGCCCGGCCGCCGCGCCGGCCAGGCGCTCATCTCGTTCGACGACATCGACGTTGCGGTGCAGGACGTCTATTGGGCCCGCGAGCACGGATTGGGGGGGATCATGATGCCGGCCCTCCTGCCCGGCGGGATCTTCTTCTTCGACCCCGAGCTCGACCCGGTGTGGGCCGCCTGCGTGGACGTCGACCTGCCGATCAGCCAGCACGGCGGGTCCGGTACGCCGACCTACGGACCTCCCGGTTTCGCCGCCATCATGTCGCTGGCTCTCGAGCACTCCTTCTACTCGGGGAGATCCCTGTGGCAGTTGATCCTCGGGGGAGTGTTCGAACGCTTCCCGAGCCTGCGGGTGGCCTTCGTGGAGACCGAGGCCGATTGGATCGCCCCGGCCATCCGCAAACTAGACCGTCGCCTGCAATGGGGCGACGACTGGACCGGGTGGGCCAAGACGCTGCAGCGTCAGAGGACGTTCACCCGTCTGGCCCGTGACTATTTTGCCGCCAACTGCCTGGCCGGCATTTCGCCGTTCACGATCGACCAGGTCCCGATGGAGGAGCTGGCCCGGCCGAGCGCCGACTATGCCGATTTCGCCATCGGCTGTGACAACGCCATGTTCGGTGTCGACTACCCGCATTTCGAGTCCGTCTTTCCCGAGACCGCGGCACAGGTTGCCGACCTCCTCGGTCATCCCAGCATCTCCGCCGAGGTGTCCCGGAAGATCCTGTGCGAGAACGCGGCACGCGTCTACGGCTTCGACCTGGAACCCCTGCAACCCGACATCGAGCGGATCGGCTTCGAGGTGGAGGCGGCCCCGCCGGTGCAGCGGCGCTGAAAGGTCGGGGCCGGCTCAGCCGGCCGAGGGCGTCAATCGAAGCCGTTGGAGGCTGCGACCTCGCCGAGCCAACGGCCTGACGGCTTGACCGTTCGGGCGAAGGTCTCGCGATCCACGGAGACGAGCCCGAACGTAATCGAATAGCCGGCGTTCCATTCGAAGTTGTCGAGGAGCGTCCAGTGCAGGTACCCGCGGACGTCAATACCATCGTTGATGCACTCAGCCAACCCCTCGAGCGCGGCGCGCGTATAGGAGATCCGGGCGTCGTCGTCGTCGGTGGCGATGCCGTTCTCGGTCACGAGCACGGGGACCCCCGCCTGCTCGGCGGCGAAGCGGACGGAGTGGCCGAGGGCCTCGGGGTAGACCTCCCAGCGTGTCTGCATGGTCGGCACTCCCTCCGAGGGTGGCACGTTGCCATCCGGCCCGATGAGCGAGCGCGAGTAGGTTTGCACTCCGACGAAGTCGTCCTCCCTCGACACGGAGAGCCAGTCCGCCTGACCCCGCGCCCGGGCCTCCTGCCAGCGGCCTTCCCCTCCCGGTGCCGGCTGCAGATCGATCAGCGCCAGGGTCCATCCCACCTTGACGCTCGGGACCACCGACCTGATCGCCTCGCGGGCGGACCGGTGCGCCGCCGCCATCCGCTCCGCGTCGGCGGCGATGAGTCCCATCCGGTAGATGGCGGGGTCGAAGCCGCCGATGCCATGGGAGCCGCCCTCGGACGGTTCGGGCGCAGACCTCCGCTCGCCGGCGCCCATCGCCAGGACGCCCGTGTTCGCCAGCATCGCCATGAGGTTGGGCTCGTTGAGCGTGCAGACCCAGGAGAGGAGGTCGCCGAGGTGCTCGGTCACCCGGGCGGCGTAGCGGCCGAAACGGTCGGGCGAGCTGGCGGCGGCCCATCCTCCCTCGCCTGCCATCCAGCGGGGGAGCGTGAAGTGGTTGTAGGTCACGACGGGCGTCACCCCGCTGTTGAGGCAGAACTCCAACATCCGGCGGTAGTGATCGAGTGCCGCCCGTGAGAAGTAGCCGGGCTCGGGCTCAATGCGCGACCACTCGAGAGAGAACCGGTACGCGGTCAGCCCCAGCTCGGCGAGCATGGTGATGTCCTCGGGATAGCGGTGGTAATGGTCGCACGCGTCGCCCGAGGGCTCGTTGAACGTCGAGTCCTCCTTCCACTCCAGCGGCCACAGGTCGGCGTTGACGTTCCCGCCCTCCACTTGGTGACCGGCTGTCGCTGCACCCCAGAGGAAACCATCGGGGAACCGGGTCATGGTCTCGGTGTCCGGCGCCCGCACCGGAGCGCTGTTGCGGGAAATCTCAACGGTCCCTACCCTTTCTCGACGACGTTCTGGCTGACCGTAGGGGTCAGGCCGGGCTCGCCGGGCGGCGCACGGCCGAAGGCTTCACTCGTCCGCATCATAGTGAGCGTCTGCAAAGCTTTGCAGACGCTCACTGCGGCGTTCGCCGGTGTCCTCGGTCCGTGACGGGGACACCGAGACGAGGGAGGATCGGAGAGAGATGGCGACGGCCTTCGAAGACGCGGTGCGTGCGGTACAGGCGGGGCGCCCGGCCGCAGCGGTCGCCTGCGAGCTCTACGAACAGCTCGCCGACGGGGAGCGGCTGTGGTTGCTCGATGGCGACGAGGACTTCTGGCAGGGTCTCGCCCGTTTCCGGTCGGAGGGCTACAACCGGGAGCCCATCGTCCACGGGGCGATCGACCGGCTCGGCATCCCCGGGACCCGATTCGTCGACGGACCGCGTGGCTGTGTCGCCGGCGCAGGCACTGCGTTCCCCGTGTCGGTGGCGCGGGGTGCCACCTGGGACGTGAACCTGGAGGAGCAGGTCGGTGAGGTCATCGGGCGGGAGATCCGGGCGCAGGGTGGGAACTTCTTCGGTGGGGTCTGCGTGAACCTCCCCAGGCACCCGGCATGGGGCAGGGCGCAGGAGACGTACGGGGACGACCCCTGCCATCTCGGCGAGTTCGGGGCAGCCCTCACGCGAGGGACCCAGCGCTGGGTGATGGCGTGCGTCAAGCACTACGCACTGAACTCCATGGAGAACGCCCGCTTCACCGTGGACGTCACGGTCGACGAGGCAACCCTCCACGATGTCTACCTGCCCCATTTCAAGCGTGTCATCGACGAGAACGTTGCGGCAGTCATGGGGGCGTACAACTCGGTCAACGGTGAATGGTGCGGTGAGAATCACTACCTGTTGACGACCGTGCTGCGGGATGTGTGGGACTGGGACGGCATCACCGTCACCGACTTCATCTGGGGGATGCGTGACGGCGCCAAGGCCCTCAACGCCGGGATGGATCTCGAGGAGCCGTTCCGCCAGCAACGGGCCGAACGTCTCCCCGGCCAGATCGCCACCGGTCAGACGTCGTGGCAGATGGTGGAGCGGGCTGGGGTACGGCTCATCGCGGCCCAACTGCGTTCTTATGCCCACCGCGTTCCGGAGGACCCGTCGGACGACGTGCTGGCGGATGACGACGCGCGGGAGCTCGCGCGGACCGTGGCTGCCCGAGCCATGGTCCTGTTGAAGAACGAGCCGGTCGAAGGCACCCCGGTCCTCCCACTCGACCCGGTCTCCGTCCGGGCGATTGCCGTGATCGGCCGTCTGGCGACGGCGCCGAATATGGGTGACCACGGGTCGTCGGACGTACACCCTCCGTGCTTCGTGACGCCGTTGGACGGCATTCGCGCCAAATTCCCGAGCGCCCGCATCGTCCACGTGGAGTCTGACGACGTGTCGGCGGCCCGTGCGGCAGCTGCGTCCGCAGACGTTGCCGTCGTCGTGGTGGGCTATGACGCGCATGACGAGGGTGAGTACATCGGGCCGGGCTCCATGTCGGCGCCAGAGCTGCTGTCGCTGTTCCCTCCCATGACGGAGGAGGTGCGGAGCGTCCTCGACGAGGCTCTCCGATCCGGGTCAGAGGGCAGCAGCTACGGAGGTGACAGGGCCTCGCTGTCCCTGCGAGGAGTGGACGAGGACATCATCGCCGCGGTCGTCGCTGCCAATCCCTCCACCGTGGTCGTCCTCGTCGCCTCGGGCACCGTGATCACGGAGTCTTGGAGGCCGCAAGTGCCGGCGCTCCTGATGATGTGGTACGCCGGCATGGAGGGTGGGTACGCGCTGGCAGACGTTCTGAGCGGTGACCACAACCCCACGGGGCACCTGCCCCTCGCCTTCCCCACGTCCGAGGCGCACCTTCCTCCCTTCGAGCGCGACGCCACCGCCATCACGTACGACCGGTTTCACGGGCAGCGCCTCCTGGACCGCATTGGGGTCGCGGCTGCGTTCCCGCACGGGTTCGGGCTCTCCTACACCTCCTTCGAGCTCGCCGACGCGGTCGTCGAGGCGGAGGAGGACGGCCGGGTCGTGCTGACCGTGCAGGTGACCAACACCGGTGGGAGAGACGGTGGCCACGTCGTGCAGGTGTACGGGCGCACGGGCACCGGCCCGTACGCCGGTGAGTCGATGCTGGTGGGGTTCGCGCCGGTCTTCGTTCCGGCCGGCGCCACGGCGTCGGTGCCGCTGACCGTCGCTCTGAGCCCGCTGGCCGTGTGGGACCCCGCGAGGATGCGGCGGGTACCTCCCGTGCTTTCCGACGTCGAGCTCGAAGTCGGAAAGCACGCGCACGATCCCGGCGCGCTGACGCTGAGCCTCGGGTAGCCCTCGTCGTCAGACCCACCGCTGGGGTCCGAAGCGCAGATCACGGGCGCCGTCACGTGACGAACCTATGGTAGCGGTAACATCACCATTGGCATATGATCCGTGGCCATGCACCGGAGCCCCCTCAACGACGGTTGGACGGTCCGCCCGAAGCAGAACCCATTCGCAGAGCGAGTGGGTATGGGCATGCTCTCCGAGCCGGTCCCGGTGACGCTGCCGCACGACGCGTTGATCGGTGCAGATCGATCACCGTCAGGAAACGCCGCAACCGCGTATTTCCAAAGTGGGATCTGGGAGTATCGCAGAACGCTCGAGGTCCCGGCCCATGGCTCGGGAACGTCCGTGTTCCTGGAATTCGAGGGGATCTACCGCGATGCGTTCGTCTACGTCAACGGAGATTTGGCCGTCCATCGACCCAGCGGCTATTCGGACTTCGTCGTGGAGATCGACCACCTGCTGCGCTTCGGGGAGCCCAACGACCTGAGAGTGGAGGCCCGCACACGGGACGACAGCCGGTGGTACGCCGGAGCTGGCATCTATCGGAACGTGTGGCTCCTGCATGCTGGACCGGTGCACCTGGCGCCGGGACGCTTGGAGATACTGACCCCTGACATCGACGACGACGTCGCCGCGGTCGCGATCTCCGTCACGGTGTGCAACCGGTCGGTCACGGGTTCGGACGCGCGACTCCGAACGGAGGTCGTCGACGGGGATGGCTCCGTGGTGGCGAAGGACGAGGCGGAGGTCACGACCGTTCCCGGGGGCGCCGTGACGGCGAGGCGCCGGCTCTACGTGACCCGTCCCCGCCGGTGGGGGCCCGACGACCCGTACCTCTACACCTGCCGGGTGACGCTGCTGTCGGGTGGTCAGGTGGTCGACGAGGAATCGAGCACCTTTGGCCTCCGGTCCCTTTCCGCCGATCCGCTGCACGGCTTGCGCATCAATGGGCGACCGATCCTGCTTCGAGGCGCGTGCGTGCACCACGACAACGGCGTGCTCGGTGCCGCCACGATCGACCGGGCGGAGGAGCGCCGGGTCGAGCTGCTCAAGGCCGCGGGGTTCAACGCGATCCGGAGCGCCCACAATCCACTGAGCAAGGCGATGCTGGCGGCGTGCGACCGCCTCGGTCTCCTGGTGATGGACGAGGCGTTCGACATGTGGGAGGAGCCCAAGAGCGAGGACGATTACGCGCTCCGATTCCCGGACTGGTGGGAAGCCGACATCGAGGCGATGGTCCGCAAGGACATCAACCACCCTTGCGTCATCCTCTACAGCATCGGCAACGAGATCCCGGAGGCGGGAAGGCCCCACGGTGCGCGGCTCGGGCGCGCTCTGGCGGAGAAGATCCGATCGCTGGACGGCTCCAGGCTCGTGACCCATGCCATCAGCGGGCTGCTCGTCGGTGGATCCGAGCTCTTCGACGAGCTCAGGCGGGGTATGGCCGTGGCAGATCCGAAGACGGACGAGGAGGTGGGCGTGAACACAGCTCTCACCAACCTGGCGGATCGGCTGAACGGGCTGATGGTCTCTCCGGTGGTCGCCAGGAACTCGGAGGAGTCGATCTCATACCTCGACGTCGCCGGGTACAACTACATGGAATCGCGCTACGAGCTGGACCGGGGCCTCTACCCGAACCGGGTGATCGTCGGCAGCGAGACCCACCCGGCGGCCATCGACCGGGGATGGGCAGAGGTGCTCAGGCATCCTCATGTGATCGGGGACTTCACCTGGACCGGCTGGGACTACCTCGGTGAGGTCGGGATCGGCCGCACCGTCTACGGCGAACCGGAGACATCATCTGGACCGCCCGCCTTCATGGGCGACTACCCGTGGCTCACCGCCTGGTGCGGCGACATCGACATCACCGGTCACCGCCGCCCGCAGTCGCACTACCGGGAGATCGTCTTTGGCCTGCGGTCCGACCCCTACCTGGCGGTGCGGCGCCCCGGGCACCACGGCGAGACCGTCGCCGGTACCCCATGGTCGTGGAGCGATGCCGTGTCGACCTGGAGCTGGGACGGGTTCGAGGGCAAGCCGGTCACCGTCGAGGTCTATGCGGACGCCGACGAGGTGGAGCTCGTGATGAACGGCCGGTCGCTGGGCAGGCAACCCGCGGGTCCCGCCCACCGCTTCAGGGCGGAGTTCGAGACCGTGTTCGAACCCGGCCTCCTCGAAGCCGTGGCCCGGCGGGGCGGTGAGGAACTGGGCCGTACGGGCATCCGCTCGGCCTCGGGATCCGTCCTGCTCGACGCCCGGGTCGATCGCCCCGTGATCGCGGCCCACCCCGGCGACCTGGCGTTCGTCGAGCTCACCCTGGTCGACGCCCAGGGCGCGCTGCACAGCTCCGCCGACCGGCAGATCCGGGTTGAGGTGGAGGGCGCCGGCGTGCTCCAGGCCCTCGGCAGTGCGAACCCTGCCAGCGAGGAGGGCTTCACTGGTCCCACCTGCACCACGTTCGACGGGCGTGCCCTCGCCGTCGTCCGGCCGACGGGTGCTGGGCCGATCACCCTGACGGTGACGGCGGAGGGGTGCGAGCCGCAGCACCTCCGGGTCGATGCCAGGGACTGACCAAGCCGGGGATCCGCGCCGATGACGTGGGAGCTCCGGTGGCATCCGTTCCGCGGCCAATGGGTCCTCTTCACCTCGCACCGGGATGCCCGCCCGTGGATGGGCGAGGTCGTCGCTCCCGTAGAGGCGCCCGTGCCGGTGGACAACGCGCTGGCCCCCGGTGGAAGGCGGATCGCCACGACCAATCCCGACTACCGGGGCGTGTATGTCTTCACCAACGACCTGCCCGTGTTCTCCCCCGAGGCACCGGAGCCCGACCAGGGCGACGACGTGTACCGGACACGGCACGCGTCCGGTACGGCGGAAGTGGTCTGCTACCACCACGACGCCAACCGGTCGATGGCCGATCTCAGCGACGACGAGATGTGCGCCATCGTGACCACTTGGCGGGAGCGGACCCGCGCTCTCCAGTCCGACGAGGGCGTCGCGCACGTGCTCATTTTCGAGAACCGCGGTGCGCTCGTCGGCACCTCCAATCCCCATCCGCACTGCCAGATCTACGCGGGGTCGCTGGTCTACGCCACGATGGAGCGCGAGGCCGAGGTCGCCTCAGAGCATTATCGGCGCACCGGCCGCCCCCTGCTCGGGGACGTGACCGAACGAGAGCTGGCCGGACCACGCGTCATCAGCGAGGGCGACTCCTTCTTTGCCTGTGTCCCGTGGTTCGCCCAGTACGCCTACGAGGTGCACGTGTTGCCCCGCCAGCCGGTGACGTCTCTCGTCGACCTCGACGACGACAGCTGCCGCTCTCTCGCGCTCGTCCTGCGGGACGTCGTGCGGCGCTACGACGCCCTGTGGGGTTTCCGCATGCCCTACGTGTTGGCCGTGCACCAGGCCCCGGTCGGCGACCATCCTCACTACCCCTTCCACGTCGAGCTGCATCCACCACTGCGTTCGCCGGGGTTGCTGAAGTACCTGGCCGGTCCCGAGGTCGGCGGCGGGTCGATGACCAACGAGTCGGATCCGGACGAGAAGGCGGCGGAGCTTCGTGCGACGCTCGGCTGACGACGCCCGCCGTCTGTTGTGCCAGCTGGGCGAGCATGTGCGCGCCCTCGTCGCCGGATCGCGCGACCTGGAGATGTCGACGGTCACGGGGGAGACCGTGGCCGACACGATCTATGCCATCGACCGTGTGGCGGACGACGCGTTGCTGGGCTGGTTCGAGCAGCACTGGCCTGATGTCCGGGTCGTGTCCGAGGGGCTGGACGAGCCGGTCGTCGTCGGCGGGACCGCGGCGTGGACCGTGATCGTCGACACCATCGACGGGACACGTGGTCTGATGTACGACAAGCGTCCAGCCTGGTGTCTGGCGGCGGCGGCACCGGTCGACGGCTCGCTCAGCGACATCGTGGCTGCTGCCATGACCGAGCTGCCGACAGTGAAGCAGGGTGCATCCGACCAGCTGAGCGGCGTCCGCGGTGCAGACCTGGTGGCCGAGCGCCACGATCTCCGCAGTGGCGACAGGGAACGGCTCCCGGTGCGTCCGTCGTCGGCCACGGACCTCGAGCACAGCTTCAGCGGGTTGGCCAAGTTCTTCCTGCCCGGAAAGCCGGCCCTCGCTTCGCTCGAAGCAGAGCTCTTCAACCGACTGGGTTGTCGCCACGTGTTCGACGACCAGTACCTCTCCACCGGGGGCCAGCTCCATGAGCTCATCACGGGCCGGGACCGCTTCGTCGCCGACCTGCGCCCGCTGGTCATGGACGACGGCGACGGCTTGGCCTGCCATCCCTACGACGTCTGCACCTCCATGCTGCTGACCGAAGCTGGTGGCGTGGTGAGCGACCCCTGGGGACGGCCGCTGGAGGCACCGCTGGACAACACCTCGCCGGTCGCGTGGGTCGGGTACGCGAACGAGGCCCTTGCCTCGCGGATAGGTCCCGTGCTCGCGGAGCTGATCGATGGATTGCACGACAGGTAGCGCACCGGGCCGGCTCGACCTCCTGGGCGGTGTGGCGGACTACTCGGGGGCGCTGGTGCTCCAGATGCCGACGCGCCAGTCGATCGAGGTCGTCGCCGAGGCCGACGAGGCGCTTGTCGTCGGTCCGGCCGTTCTCTCGGTCGCGGAGATGGCCCGGCTGGCGACACTGGACTACGGCGACGTGCGGCGAGCGCTCGAAGGCCTGCCCCGCTGGACCCACTATGTCCTCGGCGTCACCGTCGTGCTGGTGCGGCACGGGGTGATCACGCCACCGCAGGCACGCCTTCGCATTTCCTCGGACCTCCCAGAATCCGTGGGCGTGGCGTCGAGTGCGGCGCTCGAGGTGGCCACTGCGCGTGCGTTGGGGGCGGGCGTCATCGACCCGTTCCGCCTGGCCGCGCTGTGTCAGGAGGCGGAGAACTACGTCGTGGGCGCGCCGTGTGGCGTGATGGACCAGGTGGCGGTCGCCGTCGGGTCCGCCGGTGCCCTGCTGCCGATCCTGTGCCGGCCAGCGTCCGCGTGGCCGGCGGTGACCCTGCCGCCGGATCTCGAGATTGTCGGGTGGCCGAGCGGCGCCGCGCACGACGTGAGCGGAACCCCGTACGGGCGGGCACGGGCGGCGGCCTTCATCGGGAAGCGGATGGTGGAGGAGTCCGAGGGGGAGTGCTGGACCTGGGTGAGCGAGCTGCCCCCCTCGGGGGTCGCCCGGCTCCCCGAGCTGGTCGGAGGGGCCGAATTCACCCGGCGGTGGGGCGACACCGGCGATCCGGTCACCGTCGTCCGGCCGGAGGAGGCGTATCCGGTACGCGCCGCCGCCGCGTTCGGCGTCGAGGAGCATGCCCGGAGCGGGGAGGTGCTCGCCGCACTCCGGAGGGGAGAGCCCGGGCGACTGGGACTGTTGCTGCGTGCCAGTCAGGCCGGCTACGACGCCATGGGCCTGGGTCACCCGGCGGCCACGGCGACCGTCGAGGCGGCACTGGCCACGCCGGGTGTCTATGGAGCGCGCTCGAGCGGTGGGGGCTGTGGCGGCACGGTCGTCGTCGTCTGCGAGCGAGGTGCCTTGGACCACGTCGAGGCAGCGATCCGCTGAGAGGACGGCGCGTCAGGGTGACACAGCCTCATGAGGATCGGTGCGGCCCCCGCCGGTGTGCCCTTCGACCGCCCGGCGGCGCGGAGCTCTCGCGCACGACCAGTTCGGCCGGGACGACGATGTGGTGTTCGCCGACGGTGCCATCCATGAGCGAGAGCAGGAGCTCCACGCAGCGTCGACCCACCTCCCCGAAATCCTGGCGGATGGTCGTCAGCGCGGGGACGAAGTAGCCCGATTCGGGAGTGTCATCGAAGCCCACCACGCTGACGTCCTCGGGCACCTTTCGACCCGCCTCGCCGAGCGCACGGATCACACCCAGGGCTGTCTGGTCGTTGGCCGCGAAGACCGCGGTCACGTCCGGGTCGCGGGCGAGCCGCGCACCGGCGGCGTAGCCTCCACTCGCGCTCCAGTCACCCACGAGTGAGCCCGGCCGCGGCGCAGAGTGGGCACGGAGAGTCTCGCTCCACCCGCGGCTCCTGGAGGTCGCGTCAATCCAGTTCCTCGGTCCCCGCACGTGGTGGACCGTTGGGTGCCCCAGGTCGAGCAGGTGTCGAGTGGCGATGCGTGCCCCCTCTGCTTGGTCGATCGTGACTGTCGCGGCGCTGATGCTCGGATCGCCACCCACCACGACCAGGGGCAACCGTTCCTCGATCCTTTTCACCGCGTTGACGACCGGCCGGACTGGGGCGACGACGATGACCCCTTCGACATGGGAGTCCCGGAGGTGTTGGAGGGTTGACGCCATGTCCCTCCCGTTTGGGCTCAGGGTGACGAAGCTCAGGAGATGGCTCGTCGCCCGCGCCGCCGCTTCGATGCCGAAGAGCGTGTGGGACGGCCCGAACTGCTCGGTCTCGACGGCGATGACCCCCAGCGTCCTCGATCGCCCGCCGGCGAGGACCCGGGCGGCGGTATTGGGGTGGTAGCCGAGGGCGACGACGGCACCCTCGACCCGGCGGCGGGTCGCATCGGAGACCCCAGGGAACCCGTTGAGCACGCGGGACACCGTCATGACGGACACCCCGGCCCGCGAGGCGACGTCGGCCATCACGGGGCGGGGAGGCGGGCCCACCTCAGACCTCCCTGTAGTCGAACCAGTCGAAGGCGGCGTCCCCACCGACTGCGTACATCCCGATGGTGCGGCCGAGGAAGCCGCCCGTCACCTCCGTCGACAGATAGCGGCCGTCGAGCCGGGCCAACGAGTGGGATTCGCCGCGGTGGAATCCCGGGATGACGGAGTTCCGGTAGGTCATGGGGCCGCAGCGCTCACGGTATCGGCGTACGCGGCACGGATGGCGGCGCGATCGACCGTGCGGTCGGGCTCGACGATGTCGCCCCGGCCTAGCCCCCACGCATCGCTGAGCGGTCCGAAGTCGCATCCGAGGTGCACCGCGGCCGCCTGGACCGCCGCGCCTGCGGCCACCAGCTCCTGGTCGGACGGCACCACGATGATGCGCCCCGTGAGGTCGGCGACGACGCGCCGGTAGGCGGCACTCCGGGCCGCGCCACCGATGAGGAACACCCGTCCATCGGCAGCCCCCCAGCCGAGCGCTTCGGCGCCCGCCAGGAGGTTGCACACCACCCCTTCGACAGCGGCACGGGCGACCTGCGCCGGGGCCACGTCGGAGCGCAGACCGGTGAGCATGCCGGTGGCACCAGGGCGGTTCGGCGTGCGCTCGCCGTCGAAGTGCGGCACGAGCACCAGGCCGGACGCTCCGGCCGGCGCCTCCAGCGCCAGCTCGTCCAAACGTCCGTGGTCCACGCCGAGCAGCCGCGCCACGGCGTCGGTCACCTTGGTCGCGTTCATCGTGCACACCAGAGGCAGGTAGCGACCGGTCGCGTCGGCGAAGCCGGCGACGGTGCCGCTCGGGTCGGCGCTGGGCTGGTCGCTGACGGTGAACGCGGTGCCGCTCGTGCCCAGGCTCAGCGCCAGGTCTCCGGGTCGGAGCCCCAG
>Ga0187879_10001427_pt1 | contig 16375 bp, 17 predicted proteins | sample June2016WEW_19_1_FD_132423 | JGI IMG/M metagenome (GOLD analysis project Ga0187879, IMG submission 132423) | Peatland microbial communities from SPRUCE experiment site at the Marcell Experimental Forest, Minnesota, USA - June2016WEW_19_10 | ecosystem: Environmental > Terrestrial > Soil >... | reverse complement strand
TATTTCTTGCGCCGCCGTGGCCCGAAATCTATGTCACTGACACGGAAAGGCGGCACGATCTCAGCGCAGCCATTGCCGAGTATAAGCATCTGCTCGACGTGTACCCGTCGCTCGGCTACCAGACGACGATCCTACCCAAGGCCACCACGCATGAGCGCGCTGAGTTCGTTCTGCGCAGCCTCAGCGAGTAGGTGAACCGGTCCCCTGCGCCACCGAGCCGTTTTTTTTGCGTAAGTCATTATTTTACCACCGGACCGTACTTCTGCTTCCCACCCAAAGCGGTCAGTCCGACGCCGGCCGATCCTCCTCGTCTACGCCATGCGGGCCGCGGCGTTCGTAACGACAAAGATTTTGCACACGCAACCTTTCAGCATGCCCCGCTGCCGTCTCCCGCCGGCTCCGTCCTGCAACAGGCGCCGCAAGGCGATGGCCCTGGGATGACGGCGCCCTGCCACGCGCCTATTGTCGCCCCAGCAACCGGAGGGAACCGGACATGGCCCTGAAGCGCATGGTCCTGGAAATTGGCATGGGCACCGACATTCGCGGCGGTGACGACACCAAAGCCGCGGTGCGCGCGCTGCGCGACGCGCTGTGGCACAATTCCTTGAGTGTGGCTGCCGCTCTCGGCCTGGACACCGACTCAATGCAGGTCGAGGTGACGATCGGCACGCCGCATCCGGAAAAAGTCGACAAAGCCCAGGTGCTGGCGGTGTTGCCGCATGGGACCGGCACGGTGACGGTGGTCCAGGGCGGGCTGGAAATTCCGAATGACGAAGGCACCAACGTTACTCTGCTGGCACAGGCGGCGGCAGTCGTTTGGCTCGACGTGGCGTAAAGGGAGCGGGACCATGGCACTGAAGCGTGTAATCCTCGAAATGGGGACCGGCAACGACCTGCATGGCGGGAACTATACAAAGGCGGCGATCCGGGCTGTGCAGGATGCGATCCATCATAGTTCGCTTGGCATGCTGCGCTCACTTGGTATCGATTCGAAAACGATGCGCGTGGAGGTCACGATCGGCGTGCAACAGCCGGACAGAGTGGACACTGAAGCGGTGGCGGCGACGTTGCCGCATGGGATCGCCACGGTGAAGGCGGTGAAAGGCGGTCTGGACGTGCCGGATCAGGCGGGTGGCGATGTCGCGATCATCGCCAGCGCAGCGGTGGCCGTGCGGCTCGATCTGCCGTGACGATTGACGATGCGATGCTGCCTCACCGAGGCCGGGGTTGGCGACCCTCGCGATAGCCGTCGTCGTTGAAGTGCTGTTGCGCCGAAAGCAACTCCCCGCTGGCGATGTGCCCTGCAACGCCGGGGTTTTGTTCCAGATACCAGCCTTCATCGACCGTAATGGGGAACGGCATGCGTCCCTCAAAATAACCGTTACTCAAGAAATGCTCTCGCGCAGATATAACCAGACCGTTACGAATTGCCTCGGCGACGTCGTGATATTGTGCCAGATACCAGGCCTCATCGACCTCGACAGCCTGCAGCAACGTGCGGATCATGAGGGTAAACTGATTATAGCTGGCGGTGACGGTGAGTTCACCGTTCACCGCCCCGAAATTCAGGAACGTCTTGAGTGTTTCAAATGGGGGTAGGTAATCCACGGGATGGTCCGCTCCGGTTCGGCGGATGAATAGCAAAACCCGGCCCAAATGCAAGACGAATCAGGTCACGCGGCAACAACGGACTGGCAAGTTTCATTGCCGTAGGAAAGGGTTCGTCCGCCGTTCTGCTCCAATTGACGACCCTGGCCCGTGTCCGCACAGAAAAGAAAAATCGTCGCCCAGAGGCAGCAGCTTCGTCATGATGGCGCTGATCAGCGCGGCATGATCACCATACGGAAAGTCGGTTCGTCCGACCGAGCCCTGGAACAGCACATCCCCCACCAGCGCGAACCGAGCCGCATGGTTGACGAAGACAACGTGCCCGGGCGTGTGTCCCGGACAGTGCATGATATCGAAACGATGTGGGCCCAACGTCACCTGGTCACCTTCCTGCAACCAACGGTCCGGGGTCACATTGCGCGCGTCGAACCCATAACCCGAGGCCTGGGCTGCGATACCTTCCAGCAGAAAAGCATCGCGGATGTCGGGCCCTTCGATCGGCACCGGACCGGCCGCCGGGCGGGCGCGTAACGCCTCGGCGAGGCCCGCGGCGCCGCCGGCGTGGTCCAGATGCCCGTGGGTGAGCAAAATCCGTTCGACGGTGACCCCGGTTTGATCGATTGCCGCCAGAATGCGGTCGACGTCGCCACCGGGGTCGACGACCAGGGCGCACTTCGTCTGCTCATCCCACAGGATGGCGCAGTTCTGCTGAAATGGGGTGACCGGGACGATGGCGCCGCGTAACCTCGGGACCGCGTCGTCGGCCATCAATGCAGCTTCGGCGACTTCAGGAAACTCACCCGATCGGCCGAGCGCACATTGATCCGGCGCGGCGTGTCGTCGCGTTCAATGCGCAACCTCACCTCGGCCCCGGCGCTCCCGGAAGCCCAGACCCGACGCCAGAGGCCGGCAAGATCCGGCACCTCGTCGTCGTTCACCGTCAGGATCTTGTCCCCGGCGCGCAATCCCGCCTGCGCCGCCGGACCGGCTTCCGACAAACCGCCGACGATGATCGAGTCGCCGGATTCCGTTGCGTACATCCCCAGCCACGGCCGCGCCGGCCGGTTCACGCGCCCGAAGGTCAGCAGGTCCTTCAGGATCGGCCCGAGCAATCCGATCGGCACCACCATGTTCATGTCGAGCCGGCGGCCCTTCCCGTCGCCCTGCTGCAGGATCAGCGAACCAATGCCCATCAGCTTACCGTCGTTCCCGATCAGCCCGCAGCCGCCCCAGAACGGGTGCGCAGGCCCGGTGAACAGCGCATCATCCAGCACATATTCCCAGTACCCGGCGAATTCCTGCCGGCCGACGATCCGGGTCTCGATCGCATGATGCCGGCCGCCGCCGGCTGCAAATATCACCTGATCCCCAACCTTCAGCCGATCCGAGTCGCCAAGCTCGAGATGCGGTAAATTCAGGCTGCCCAGAGCCTGCACGAGACCAAAACCGGTCTCCTGATCGAACGCCAGTGCGTGGCCGGGCACAACCTGGCCATCATTGGCGGTGATCCAGATCGTTTCTGCCTCGGAAATCAGGTAGCCGATGGTCGCCACCAGTCCCTTGTCGTTGATCACGACGCCGCTGCCGGCCCGCTCGGTGCCGAGCGTGTTGGCAGTGAACGCATCAGGCGGGACGTAGGTCTTCAGACTGACCACAGCCTTCAACGCCCGTTCCAGATCGAACGAATAGTCGTCCGGGTCTGGCCGAAGATTACGCGGAATCTCCCAGTCCTGGTTCTTCATGCCTCGACGCCTTCCCTGACCTGGGCGGTCCCTGGGGGGATCATTGTTCGAAGGATCATCACTCATTGGGTTAGCATAGCAGAGATTTGCGCGCCCTGCACAGTCGCAACCCGATCGGGAATGGCCCCTCGCCCGGGCCCGCTTCGGCTAGCGCCGAGGGTTGTCCCGGCGCCAAATGGCAATCTCTTCAGGAGTGAGTTGAAAGCCGGCAATGATACCGTAGGCGGCAGCGGACTTCTGCGGCGTGATGGGAATTTCCATCCGAACCTCCTTACCCGCGGCACGCGCAGTGTCGACGTTCGGCGGAAACTGCACCGGTACCCAGAACAGCGTCTTGTCGTAGATCGTCCCCGAGTCGGTGACAGCGATAAACACCGGCAGCGAGATTGCATCGCCTTGCATCGCCGGGCCACGCATTGCATCGACCACAACCTGAGCCGTGGTCACCACCGTGTTGGCGTTGTCGCCTGGCTCACAATTGCCGGTAATGTCGACGATTCGGGCGCGAATCACGAGCTGTCGAATGTCCGTCGAGGTGCCGCGATACCGCGTCAGGTCTGCTAGCGGCTTCACGAGACCCGGCACCGGACAGACCGGCGCGAACTGGCCCTTCCCCGGCCCGCAGGATGCCAGCGCGAACGCGAGCAGCACCAGCGCCGTGGCACGAAGGCGGCGCGGCAACTGAATTTGCATGAAGTCGTCCATTTACAGTGCGGCCCGGAGGTATTGCGACGGCAACTCGGGCTTCACGCCCAGTGTTTTCGCGGCCCGGATGGGCCAGCCGGGATCGGCGAGCAAGGCGCGGGCCAGCAGCACAACATCGGCGCGCCCATTGGCGAGGATTTCCGCTGCATGCGTCGGCTCGGTGATCATCCCGACCGCGCCGGTGGCGATCCCGGCCCGATGGCGGATCGCCTCGGCGAACGGCACCTGGTAGCCGGGGTGCAGTGAAGGAATTCTCTGCTCATTCGACACGCCGCCCGAGGAACAGTCGATCAGATCGACATCGCCGCGCACCTTGAGTTGTTTGGCAACCTCGACCACGTCGTCGATGGTCAGGCCCCCTTGCATGTAGTCGGTGCAGGACAGCCGGACCCAGAGCGGCAGATCCGCCGGCCACTCGGTGCGGATCGCATCCAGCGTCTCCATCAGGAACCGCGAGCGCCCCCTTAGATCGCCGCCATACGCATCGTTGCGGTGGTTGGAGATCGGTGAGAGGAAGGAATGCGACAGGTAACCGTGCGCTGAGTGCAATTCCAGCACCTTGAACCCGGCCTCGCGTGCCATTCGGGCAGCGGCAGCAAACTGGCCGGCGATTGCGGCGATCTCGGTGGTGGACAGCGGGTGCGGATCGACCGAGCCGGCGACCATGGGAATGGCACTGGGCGCGACCGGAACCCAGCCGCCATTTTGGGGCGGGATCGGCTTGCCACCCTCCCAGGGCAGCTGGCAGGAGGCCTTGCGGCCGGCATGAGCAATCTGGATGCCCGGAACCGCGCCGCATTTCACGATGACAGCGGCGAGCCGGGTCAACAGCGCCAAATGTTGCGGATCGTAGGCGCCGAGGCAGCCCGGCGTGATGCGGCCAATGGCGGAGACATGGGTCGCCTCCGCCATCACGATGCCGGCCCCACCCGCAGCCTTCGCGCCCAGGTTCTGAATGTGCCAATCGTTACCGAGGCCATCGGTCGCGCTGTACTGGCACATCGGCGACACCACGATGCGGTTGCGCGCGGTGACCGAGCGGAGGGTGATCGGCTGGAACAGCAGCGGCGTCGGCATGGGGCGGCGATCCTTAAGATTGCGACGGCGATATCGTTGGGCGCCCATAGGGCCTGGCGCGCCGGATAACAACATCGGGCCGGCGGAATTCCGATGGGGGGGCAAATCTGGTATGATGCAACCGTGCTGGAACGGGCTATATAAGATTTCTGCAATGGAGAACGGTGCAATGGCGAAGCACGCAGCGCGGCGCAAACCGGGCGCAGTTCGCGAAGCGGCGTGGCCGGAAACGGGGAGCACTCCAGACCCGGGCGCCGCAGAGTCAACAGAGACAGTGCGACCGATGGCGACGACTGGCGCAACCGATTTGGCAAGTATCGGCGTGGCAAGGGCGCGTAAACGTGCCGCTCGCAGACCGGCTATCGACGCAGAGTCGGCAATCGACGCCGAACGGAACGCCGCGATCCTCATGGGCGAAGCGCTCACTTCCGGCTTCAGAAAAGCCGTTCAGGCTGCTGTCCTTGAGGCCCACGCCGAGGGCCTGGCGGTGCCGGTTCGGGTCGACGGGATTGCCGTCGAAATCCGGCCCGACGGTGCGGTTGTCCCAATCGACGACCATGCGCCCTGGTCGCCGGTGGATTGGCGGAAAGCAGCGACGCGCTGATCGACGTTGCCATGGTTCTGGATCGTGGCCGGACCAAACGGAGCCGGCAAAACGACGTTGGTGGAAAAGGGTATCGTCCAGGCGATCGCCGGACACGACCTTGTGACGCTGAACGCGGATGTCCGTACGCGGGAGCTGCTGGCAGCCGATCCACTCACGCCAGACGCAAACCTGCGCGCCGCAATTGAAATCGACGGTCGGGTTGCTGCGTGCATCGAGCAACGCGTCGATGTGCTGGTGGAGACGGTGCTCTCGTCTGACAAATATCTCGACGACATTGCACGAGCCTGGACACTCGGTTTCCAGGTCGGCATGATTTATGTCGGGCTTGCATCTTCACGTGACGCCGTTCGCCGCGTGGCGCTGCGACTTGCTCGCGGGGGACACGACGTGCCGCCGGATAAGGTCGTGTCGCGGTGGTCCCGATCCATCGCGATGCTTGGCAGAATGGTCGGCAAACTCGACCGTATGTTCGTCTTCGACAATACGCAGGCAGAGGGACCGCGGCTGATCGCGCTTGGCATCGGCCGGCAGATGACATTGCTCGAACCGGGACGCATACCGGAGATCGACGCGGTGCTGAGCCGGGCCAGCCAGGAGGAACGATGAACATTCTTTCCATTCAGTCCTGGGTCTCCTACGGCCACGTTGGCAACGCCAGTGCGGTTTTTCCGTTGCAGCGACTGGGCGCCAACGTCTGGTCGATCAACACCGTGCAATTCTCCAACCACACCGGATACGGGCATTGGACCGGGCAGGTTTATTCGGGCGAGTCAGTGCGGGAACTGGTCGACGGGATCGCGGCGCGGGACGTGCTGCAACATTGCGATGCGGTACTGTCCGGTTATATGGGTGACGCAACGATCGGGGCGGCGATCCTGCACGCGGTGGAGCGGGTTCGGCAGGCCAACCCGGCAGCAGTGTATTGCTGCGATCCGGTAATCGGCGATACCGATACCGGGGTTTATGTCCGGCCCGGCATCGAGGAATTGCTGCGCGAGCAGGCGTTGCCTCAGGCGGATATTGCAACCCCGAACCGGTTTGAAGTGGAACGGTTGACTGGTATTGACTGCTCAACACTGGAACGGGCCAAAGCTGCGGTGACGCGGCTTGCTGACGGGATGCGCGCGGATGGGCGTCGCTGCGTGCTGATGACCAGCCTGGAGACCGATACGACGCCTGGCGACCACCTCGACATGATGGTTGCCGAGGGCGGGTCGTTTCACTTGCTGCGCACACCGAAATTGCCGGTGTCGGTGAATGGCGCGGGCGATGCGATCGCTGCGCTGTTCTTGTTTCACCGCTTGCGTTCCGGCAGCGCAGTGACGGCGCTGGAGGCGGCGGGTTCCTCGGTGCACGGGCTACTGCGGTGGACCGCCGAGGCGGGCGCACGGGAAATTCAGCTCGTTGCGGCACAGGACGAGTTTGTGGCGCCGAGCCAGATGTTCCGGGCTGTGCCGTGTTGAGGGCGTTGGCCTACATGAACAATGCGCCGGTGCGAAGAAGGCAATCCGCGTCGCCGTCGCCAAACTCAGATCTGGCATATCGGGCGATATGCAGGTCCAGCCAACGTTCAGTCTGCTGCGCGCCCGTCAGTTCCTACGCCACCCTCACCTCCCGCAGAAACTCCTCGAGTTGCCGTTCCAGTAACGTGCCATTGCCGGACAGCTCGCGGGCAGCAGTCAGCACCCGGTTCGCGGCCAGGCCGGTCTCGCCTGCGGCCCGGCTGACACCGCCGATGTTGCCGGTTACCTCCTGGGTCGCCTCGGCGGCCTGCGACACCGAGCGGGCGATCTCCTGCGTCGCGGCATTCTGCTGTTCGACGGCGGCGGCAATCGACGTCGCCGTATCGTCGACCCGGCCGATGGTTTCGGTAATGCCCTGGATCGACTGTGCCGAATTCCGTGTCGCCTCCTGGATCGCTTTAATCTGCTCACCGATCTGGCCGGTTGCCTTGGCAGTCTGATCGGCCAGCGCCTTCACTTCGGACGCGACCACGGCAAACCCCTTGCCGGCATCGCCGGCCCGTGCCGCCTCGATGGTCGCATTCAGTGCCAGCAGGTTGGTCTGGCCGGCGATGTCGCTGATCATCCGCACCACATCGCCGATCTTCTCTGCCGCCGCTGTAAGACTGCGCACCTGATCGTTGGACCGGTTGGCCTGGCGGACGGCCTCTTTGATCATCTCGCTCGATTGCGTCACCTGCTGGCCGATCTCGCGGATCGAGGCAGAGAGTTCCTCGGTTGCATTGGCAACTGTCTGCGCGCTGGCAGTGGCCCGCTCGGAGGCACCAGCCACGGTCGAGGCCTTGCTTGTGGTGTCCTCCGACGTCGCCGCCATGGTTTGCGCCGTCGCCTGCAACTCGGTAGCCGAGGTCGACAAAGCGTGCACCAAGGTGCCCATCTTGCTCTCGAAGTTGGTCGTCAGCGCCATCACCATGGCAGTGCGCTGATCTTTGACGGTGTGTTCCTCCGCCTGTGCCCTGGCCAAACTCGCTGCCTGGATCATGCTTTGGCGGAACACGTCGACCGCCTTCGCCATGGTGCCGAGTTCATCGGGCCGCTCGCTGCCCGGGATCGTCACCGCAGTATCGCCGCCCGAAAGCCGGTTCATCGTCGCAGTAATCGCGCTCAATGGGCGTGACAGGCTGCGCCCCAGCACCAACGCCAATAAGACGCCAACGCCGAGTATGGTGGTGGTGGCGAGGAGCAGGCTGCGTAGGGCGCCGGCGGCGACGGCATCGTATTGCGTGGTGTCCTTGATCAGTTCGAGCACCGCGACCGGTTGACCGCTATAATTCTTGATCCGCCCGAGCCAGACTGCGGCCGGATGGCCGCCGAAAGCGGCGTCGCGCCGCGGTTCTGCACCATCGAGGGCGGCTTTCAGCTCCTCCGGTGTGGCAACGCCGATATCGCCAAAGGTCGAGGCAAGCGTGTGGAACCTTGCGCCGTCGAAGCTGTGGACCGCGAGATCGATGCCAAACCGCTGCCGGATGCGGTCGACAAATGCTTTACCGAACGCGACGCCAATATCGATGACGGCAAGGCTTTTGCCGTCGCGCAGGACCGGTGACGTGGCGTAGGTGGCGAGCGCCTCGGGCCCCATCTCGACACCGGTCAACGCTTTTCCGGTCTGGTTCGCCAGCACCACAGTGGGCCGGCGTGCGGAGATGTCGTCGCCATGCGAATCAGGGTCCAGCGGGCGCAGGAAAATGGTCGCCGGCGGCGCGATGATGCCAAACCGCGGGATGCCCTGAACCTTCAGCGCGTTGGCTGGATCCCGCAATAAGGCCAGTAGCGCTGAGCGATCACCCTTGGCGATGCCATCCACGACCGGCGGCAGCGCCGCGATGACCCCGCCGACCGCGCGCGCGGTCCGTCCTTCATAATCGATCGCGCTGACGATGCTGTCGAACTGCAGCCTGAGCTGCTGATCGAGCGCCAGTTGCAGCAACGAACGCTGCTGCATGATCGAGAAAGAGCCCAGTACCCCGCAGGTAACGGCGATGATCAGCGAGATCGCCAGGATCAGGCGCGCGGAAATCGTGCGGAATGTGAACATCGGGGCCTCGACGGTGGTGCAAACGGCTGACCCACCTGCTCGCACACAAGCATGAACAACTTGTTAAGCCACCGAACGAATCCCGCTCTGCCACGCGCCGCTCAGCTTGCGAGGTAGTCCATCGCCGCGTCCACGCCGCCCTTGCCATGCGGCACGTTGTTGATACGCAACGCCATTTCGACTGACGTGAGGGCGCCCAACAGCATCGGCTCGTTCAGATCGCCGAGATGGCCAATCCGGAACACCTTGCCGCCAAGCGCGCCAAGCCCGCCGCCAAGCGAGACGTTGAAGCGATATCGCGCGGTTTTGCGGATTGCTTCGGCGTCATGGCCCTCCGGCATCAGGATGGTGGTCACAGAATCGGAATACCGCGTCGGATTGAGGCAATACAGTTGCGGCCCGTTGTTGCCAGCCCACACCTTGACGGCGCGCCGGGTGGCCTCGGCGAGACGGCTGTGACGGGCAATGACATTGTCCAGGCCTTCGTCTTCCAACAGCCGGATGGACTCGCGCAGGCCGTAGAAGATGTTCACCGGCAAGGTGCCGATGAAGCTCTTTTGCGGGCGCTTTGCCATCATCGTCCAATCGAAATAGTGCCGTTTCAGTCGGGCGTTCGCATGCGCTGCCATGCCCTTGTCGGAGACGCCGGTGAAACTCATTCCGGTGGGCAGCATGAGGCCCTTTTGGCTGCCGCCGACAACGCAATCGATCTTCCATTCGTCCATGCGAAAGTCGAGCGATCCAAGCGAGGAAATCGTATCGACCAGAAACAGAGCCGGATGGCCGGTGGCATCGATCACCGCGCGGATCTGATCGACCGGCAGCATCAGGCCGGTGGCGGTTTCGTTATGCACCGCACAGACCGCCTTGATCTCTCCCGCGGTGTCGGCGGCCAGAGCGGTGCGCAAAGCAGCGAGATCGATGCCCATGCGGCGGTCGGCTTCCAGGGTACGAACGGTCAGCCCGTGGCCGATGCCCATCTCGGCCCATTGGTCGGAGAAGAACCCGGTTTCCAGCACCAGGATGGTCTCGCCCGGGGACAGCAGATTGGTCAGGCTGGCTTCCCAGGCGCCGTGACCGGAGGCGTTGTACATGAACAGATGCTGGGTGGTGCGCAGGACGCGTTTCACGCCGGCGAAGGCCTCATCGTATACCTCGACGAAGTCCGGATCCATGAAGTCCACACTGGGCCGGTCCATGGCGCGCAACACGCTGTCGGGGATGTTGGTCGGGCCGGGGTTGGCGAAGAACTGGCGGCCACGGGGCTTGCTGGTGGGCATGGGGGTGTCCTTGTGCATCAGGCGCCGGCCGATGGGGCGTCCAGGGGCCGGCCGGCGCATCCATGGGCGAAAGCGCCGGGTTGTAAAGGTGGGGGTGAACGGTGGTTCGGCACCCGGCGTGCGGCGACGCCTGACGTCAGTCGCTGGAGAGTGCTGCCCAGGGCGTTGCAGACGGTGCAGCAGCACCTGCCGGATCGGCGCCCGCAGCCGACGGGAGATGTCGCTGCGCCATGCGAATGCCGCTTTTTTGGCCTGACGTGGCAAGTATCGCCAACAACTCGTTAGATTCCTGTGAATGGCGAATCTGCGTCGGGTCATGCGACCCAAGCTGATTGCCGACCGGGGAAATGTCTTCACTTTCGAAAATAGTTTGTTGCAAATTGTTGACCGATCGCCCAGAATAACGGTCCAGGCTCTGTTTACGACTGGCCGGATGGGGGAATGGGGATGGATTTCGCGACATTCATGGGATTATTGTCCGCGCAACTTCGGATCCGTGCCGCGCTTGTAGTCGTGATCATGTGGCTCGCGGTGGCGATATCGTCGGCGGCATGGGCGCAAACGCTTACCGTGGCGCTCTATCCCTACGTGCCCCGCCCAGCTCAGTTCGAGGCCGCCATTCGTACCGCCTGGACGCAGGTGCAACCGAACGTGAAGCTCAACTTCATCAATGATGTCAAGATCTGGGACGGCGGCTACGACACCGATCCGCCGCCACAGGCCGACATTTACGTTTTCGATGCCATGTATTTCGAGGACTATCGCGCCCGCGGGCTGCTGGTGGCAATGGCACCGTCAGAAATCCAGAATTCCGGGGACTTCCTGCCCTACGCCCGGGAGGCCGTGATCGTCAACGGCAACTACTACGCCATCCCGCAGCTTGGGTGCGCGAACATATTGTTTTACAACGCCAATGACGCAGCGGTGGCGGGTGCCACGACCGTGACGCAGTTGGCGTCGGCACTTAATCAATGCACCTACACGAGCGAAATTCCGCCAGATCGGCGTGGCCTGATGGTGGACATGGACGGGAAAACCACCAATGCGACGCTGTATCTCGACATTGGCCACAGTGTAAACGGTACTTATCCATTGCCGCAGCCTGGCGTGCCGGATCCCGCATTTATCGCCGACCAGCAGCTCATGCTCAGGCTGGCGAGCTACTGGGACGCGACGTCGAAGAACCCGGCGGACTATGTGCGTGGCGTTTGGTTCAACCAAGGCTTCGGACGCGCTTATATGGGTTTCACTGAATCGATGTCAGTGATGAGTCCGGGAACCCTGGCCACCATCGGATTCAAGGTCATGCCGCTGTCGAATACGACCGGCCACCAGGCATTGTTTTATGTCGACGCGATCGGCGTGAACACCACAACGGTTGGCCGCGGCACGCGTAATCTCGCGGTGCAGCTCGGCAACGTGATCGCTGCCTCCGACACCATCGTGGCGAGCTTCCGTTCACCGCAGTCCGGCACCAATCCACAATATTTGATGTCAGTTCGTACCAGTGCCTTCCAGCAGCTGTCGCAAAGTTACCCGATCTATCAGCGGATGTTCCAGTTGGCACAGTCCAGCAACCCGGTCGCATTTAAGTTGAACGCGGCAGGCCGAAGCTGGGTGCAATCATTGGGTCCGGCCATTCGCCAGTCAGTAATGAAAAACTACTCGTGCGGCTGCGATGAGACGTCGCCGCGGCCAATCTCCGATAATGCCGCTGCACAAAACATATGTCCTTCCGTCTGCAGCGCATTTGGCGGTTGGAATGGACAATGGACCAACCGACCGCCGGCGCCCGGATCGGTGTGTGGCTGCAACGTTTGCCCGATCAAGTAGACGGGTTGGCGACGCATGCTGCCGCTCAGTTGTTCCGGGCCATGATAACGTAATGAATCCGTACCGGTCCAATGCACCGGCGCTGAGATCAGTCGGAAGTTTGCGCTCGGGAATGGCGAATTCACACCACTCGCGCTTTGCCGGGTTCACCATCGGCGCCAATCCGTCTATTTCCGAACGAATCCGCGACGGCACAGCAACCCACCTTGCGGCGGAACAACTCGGTCAGCGCCAGTGGCATAAGCCGATTTGCGATGAGCGACGAAGAATATTCCGCCGACGGGAGATCAGCGTCAGCCACGGCACCAAATGGAAGGCGCTCATCAGCAGGTACATTGGCGCCATGCCGCTCAGCGGCGACACGCCATGCGCGGCCGAGCAGAGCATATCCAGCGATCCCCCGCCAAAGCGACTGGTAAGCAAGGCCATGATTAGGAAAGTCGGCGCGGCGGCAAGCGATATCCAGACGGCCGCGCCAGCCACGGGATGGGCTTGTTGGTCTTCGTTACGGTTCATCGGAAGCACGCTCCGCAAGCAAATTCAATGGTGATCGTGCCGGCACCGCCGCGCCACGAGAGGTCGAAGCCGACCTCACCGCGGCATCTGGCGGAACGTCAGGCGAAGTTCAGCGCCTGCCAGTTCCCAGGTCGTCGGAATACCCGGCCTTGAGGCGCGGCCACTGCACAATCGGACGGCCATCGATACGGTAACTATGTTTGCCTTCCGACCGTTTCGGCCAACCGGCCGGTGAATCTTCCCACGCCTCCTGCCGCCCGTAGACGGTCAGGTCGAGCAACCGATAGCTGTTATCCATCGCCTCGACGCCGCGCCGCGTCGTCCAGTAAGTCTCGAAGACTTTGGATCCTTGTCGCAGATAGCAAACGATGTGCATCATCCCCACCCGGCGCCCGACCAGGAGAGTCTCGAGCGAGTCCTGTGACGCCGAGTACCAGGGCATCTCGAAGCCCATGAAGTCGCGGTAGCGGGCGCCCTCTTCGTATGGGCCCTGGCAGATCGTGGCATAGGTGACATCACGCGAATGCAGGAACGACAGCTCGCGGACCTGCGAGGTATAGAACGTGCAACCCTCGCACTGCTCCGCCGCTGTTTGGCCGGCGTGCCACATGAAGTAGTACGCGATGAGCACCTGGCGTCCCTCAAACACATCCAACAACGGTAACCCGCCGCGTTCGCCAATCAGCGGTGTTGCGCCATCGACCTCGACCATGGGGAGCCGCCGGCGAGTGGCGGCAATGACGTCGCCTTCCCTTGTGTGGGCCTTCTCGCTTAACCGCAAAGCGTCCAGCTCTGCCTGAAACGTCGCCCGGTCAACGACCTTTGGGGTGCCAGGCTCATCTCTCATAAAGTCTGTCATCGTTGTTTCCTTTCCATGTGCCGCGCTTGCCGCAGTACCACCCGCCGAGCAGCGAATTTGTTCGCAGGTGGAACAGGGCATTCACCTGACCATCACCACGCAGACACCCGACACTGCCGGGTTCTCGGCATGGTTGTTGGTCACGAGAAAGACATAGGGCCGGAAATCGGCATGGTGAGAGTTACAAGTGTGGCGGGATTCCGATGCACTCGCTGATCACTGCCGGGTCGTGACCCGTTGAACCAAACGATGACCCGCTGCAACCCGGCCCCACCGTCGAGCAGCATGCACCAGAGCTCATCACACTTGCCATGGGCCGGTCGTGGGCCGAGTTCGGTCCTCGCGATCGCGCCAGATGCCGCGTGCGTCCGATTCACCGCCCGGATGCCTGGCGCCGGCGAAGTACCGTCATCACCCCGACGTCGCGATCAGCAGTCGCGTGCCGTTATCGCGGTGCGGTTGGCGGCGCTCGACGATCGTGGATAAGGTGAGTTTGCCGAATGACCATTGGAGTCCAACGAATGTCCGTCCGTGCGTTGATCATGACTGTCGTGCTGGCCGCGGCGCTTCCGGCGCTGGCGCAAGAGACGGCAAAGCAGCCGCCCACCAACTGGCCCGGTTATCAGGAGGGCGATTACACCATCGCCAATTACAAATTCACCAGCGGCGAGAACCTGCCGGAAGTGAAATTGCACTACCGCGCGATCGGCACGGCGAAACGGAACGCGGCGGGCCAGGTGATCAACGGCGTGCTGCTGTTGCAGGGTAACACCGGCACCGGCGCCAACTGGTTTCGCTCGAGTTTGGCCGACGAACTGTTCAAGCCCGGCCAGCCGCTCGACCCGGCGAAATATTACATCATCATGCCGGACGCTCTGGGCCGCGGCGGCTCGTCGAAACCCTCCGATGGGCTGAAGGCCGGATTCCCACACTACCGATACCACGACATGGTCGACCTGACGCACCGGCTGGTCACGGACGGGCTGAAGGTCGACCATTTGCGGCTGGTCATTGGTAGCTCTCTGGGCTGCATGCAGCAATTTCTGTGGGCTGAGTGGTATCCCGATTTGATGGACGGCACGATCGGGATGTCATGCCAGCCGGTCGAGATCAGCGGCCGCAACTACATGCTGCGCCACGCCGCCGCCGAGCTGATCCGCCACGACCCGGCCTGGCATGATGGCAACTACGACAAGACCCCGACGCTCTACATGTACGCGGCGGCCGGCAACGACCTGACCGAGAGCCCGGTACGCATCCAGGAAGCAGCGCCAACGATGGACGCGGCCAAGGCACTCTACGACAAGCGCCTGGCAATGCTGATGAAAAACGGCGACGCCAACAACACGCTTTTCGAAATTGAATCGATCTACGACTACAGCCCGGAGGCCGATCTGCCGAAGATCAAGGCACATGTGATGCTGATCAACAATGTCGAGGATTTCGCCGACCCTCCGACGCTCGGCACCATCGAACGCGCGTTCAGGAAGATCGCGCACGGCACCTACATCCTGACCCAGTACGGCAAGGACACGCACGGACATTTCACCCATTACTATGCGGCGGTCTGGAAGCCGTATCTGGTAAAATTCATGGCCGGTCTGCCGCCAATGGGGCGGTGATCGCGGCCCACCAGTGGTTCCCGGTGGCTCTTCCGACGGCAGATCGTTCGTAGCATCCTATCGGCGTCTGATGGATGATGTTCAATGCAGAACGGAGGCTATCATGCGCACCACCCTCGCCATCGACGATGACGTTCTGGCGGCTGCCAAAGCCATCGCCCATCAGACGCACAAGACTATTGGCGAAGTTGTTTCCGACCTCGCACGTAGATCGCTGCGGCCCGCATCTGATCTTGGCGAACGCAACGGCATCCCGCTTCTCCCTGTGCGGGACCCGATGGTGATCGTGACCCCCGTGGTGGTGAACGCCCTGCGTGACAAGCTTCCGTGACGTATCGGCTTGACGTGAACCTGCTGATCGGTTTGATCGATCCCGCCCATATTGGGCACCACGGAGTCGACGCTGAATACGACCAGCTCCAGTCCTGGCTCGACGATCAAATAGTGCGCCTGCAAGCACTGCCGATACCCTACAAAGCGAAATTCCGCGAACTACCTGGTCAAGAAGGTCTTCCCCACGCAATGCTCCGCGAACTTGAAGTCGCGTGGACGCCTTCGTCCGCTCAGGCGCAAAACGGACCTCGAACATTCCATCTGGCTGCTACGGATCAGCCGCAACAGCCTCCTCTTCCACCACCTAAATGATGTTGCGGTGCTGGTAAAAGCTATCGTCACACTTAGCAATTTAAACTGACGGTAATTTTCCCGGTTATTCTTTTCCGCCAAAAAGCCTACCGCCAGAAACACCACAGAAAAAAGTCTGCTGGCCCGGCTGGCTGCCAGAGACGCGGAAGCCGCAACATAAAGAATCAGTGGTTCAGGTAGAACCATGCCTCGATTGACGATGGGATGTGGATAGTCAACGACCGATCCCCTATCCCCCTATTTTTCCGACGCTATTTCCCTCCAGAGTATCCCACACCCCTACTCCCACTCAATCGTCCCCGGCGGCTTACTGGTAATGTCAT
>Ga0187879_10001424_pt1 | contig 16387 bp, 12 predicted proteins | sample June2016WEW_19_1_FD_132423 | JGI IMG/M metagenome (GOLD analysis project Ga0187879, IMG submission 132423) | Peatland microbial communities from SPRUCE experiment site at the Marcell Experimental Forest, Minnesota, USA - June2016WEW_19_10 | ecosystem: Environmental > Terrestrial > Soil >... | reverse complement strand
TACGCGCGCGGGCGGGCCCGCGGCCAAAACCAAACCCGGCGCGGGCGGGCGGGGGCAGGGGGTCGACAAGTTTTCCCTCACGGTATAACCCCGCTCTGCGTTTGACGGGGTGGAAGGAAGGGACGGCAAAACTGCCACACCCTTAAGCTGGGGTCCCGCCCGCTCGGCGACACGGGTTTAGCGGGACAAGGGCGAGAACAAGCTATTTCTTCGATTTTAGGGAATTAGTGTTCGGAACCCTGTTGGCGCAAAGACGGTCATAGATTTCACGTGCCAACGAACCTTGAGTAAAGCGCGCTTTCTCAAGATCTCGTCCCTTTTGATACTCTTCACGGTCCGCACGTAAATCTCTTTGATTCTTGAAACGAAATCCCTTGGTTCCAATTCCTAATGGCACTTCGCGGATGATCTTGAGGCTCATTGGATGAATCCAAACGAGGAATGTCCCGATCAAAGAGTGACACCTTCGGATCAGGCTGAAAAGATCACCTCAGGACACGGCCTTCAGAGCTTCTTATTTTCACACTGTCGGGATTATTTGTGAGGGAACCAGATGTTTTAAGGGGTTTTCAAATTCACGCGGCTCGCTTTGAGGAAAGACGGTCATAAATCCTTTGACCGAGCGATCCGTCTTGCTGGGAAACCTCTTCCAAACGGCGACCTTCCTCATATTGTTCTTTATCAGCGTTAGAATCCTTATCGTTTTCGAAACGAAAACCTTTGGTGCCAGGACCAAACAAAATTTCGCGCGCTATTTTGACAGCCATTAGTTAATTGTAAGCAATTCCTTCAAGCGTTTCAATACGTAAGATTGTGCATAACTAGTCGTATTCTGGACCTCTGGGGCCGAACCCATCTTTCGGAGCACTTCAGCTTGATCTTCTGCAAACGTCCCAAAATTAAGGATTCCGTATACCAAAGCGTCTGAATTTGGATCGATTAGCGGAATACTGATAAGAAAGCGATGAGGTCGCGGAGGTGTAACTTGCACGTAAACATGCCGCTTAGGATCTGCTTCATTTTGGTCATAAACACGCGCTATTCTGCGCTTCCAAGCACGCCCTGCGTTGCCGTCTCCAACGAAAATGGCGAGTGATCGATATTCGGGAAACTCAAGCAAGGTGCCCGCTACTATCCGCAAAACCGGAAGCTTCTTCGCGCCAGTCGAGGGCGACTCAGGGCGATCCTCATCGAGCACCATAAGGCTAATTTCTAAATTGGCAGGATCAAGTTCAGCGTTTCCCACCCTCGTATGCAAATGCTGAGCAACCGATGCCAAGACCGAGTTGATTCCGTCTTCGAGACCTTGTGCCGCGACGAAATTCTCCGTATGTTCCTCAAGAGCTTGTCTCATATGCAACAGTTTGCGCGCAAATGCCCGTTGTTGCTGGCGCTGCTCTGGTATCAGAGCGGCGGCGACACTTACACGGCTCTCGCCCAATAGCCATGAAATGCGGTAGGAGAATGGTGCAGGAGGTTCGTGAATCGACAATACAGCCTGACGGAGAGTAGGAGAATAATAGAACGAATGTTTATATGTCTCCGTTAGTTCTTCATTCTTCACCGAATCACCATTGCTTGAGCAATCGTAAATATCGAAAAAGGGTCGTTTAGCAAACACTATCTGCGACGGAAATTGTATAAGCATATTGAAGTGGTCCCACTTTTCAGGGATGTGCTTTTCCGCATAGTCCATACCATCCTCTCGCCAGTTGAGTTTTTGTCTGTATTCTTCCATGTTCATCGAAAATGCATTCCAATCCCAACAGCGAATGCTGAAACTGGCCGGATTTCTACTGCTGGCAGGATTAGAGAATTCCACCACCATCTGAACTTTTCGCGGGCTCGAAAGCTCGCGACTTTTCAAAGACGTCCCTTCCATCGTGCGGCCATCCCAAATCAGTTCAAACTCGGTTGTGTGACCTGATTGGACCTCGGCGGGAGGTAGCTCGTAAACGTAGGGTCGTTTGCGTGGTAACACAATATCTTTATAAGTCATTTCGTTGTACGCATCACCCTCCTCGTCGATTTTTATATCCCAGCAAACGATGGGGCCGACAACGCCAGAGACGCGTACAGCGATGCTAGGCATAACCGTTGCGACTTCAGAGGTTGGCTTCAATTCTTCTGTTTTGTTCCGAGAGAAATCGCCATAAAAATCAACAAGAAACTGGTGAGCCGGATGCTCTCTACCGTCCGGTTTGACACAAGTGAAGTGGTCGGTATCCGGCAACATTCGTACTCGGCTGAAGTAAGCTCCGGCAGAATTACGGGGTACCACAGGCTCTACCGGTGGAAGCCACTTCGCGTTGAAAATGAATTTGTTTTCGCATGCTTCTGCTCCCAATAGCTTGACACGTTCGTGAACGACTATTCGGAAGCGGCCGTCCAGATCCTCAAGGTTCCAGTTGCCCCACTTCAATTCAATTCCCTGTTGGTGGTGAAAATACTTCAACAACAAATCGAGACGATCTGCCCAAGGAGAACCAGACGACGGTGAAGCAATTAAAACCAGTCCGATGCGCGTATTCTCAAACTCCCAGGGCCGCGCCGTTAGCATATAGCGAACTACAATTCCTCCCATGCTATGACACACAAATACGATTGTTTTGTGTTCAAGTACGCTCCGACTCCCGTCCTCCTCCGAACGCCGCCTCAATGCACTATATAGCTCTTCGGCGCAATCGCTAACTTCGTATCGCGACGACTGTACGCTCGTGCTGTAGCCCCCTAAGTAGATAGAACAGCCATTGAAGCGATTGTCATTTTGCAGCAGATCAGGCCAATAGACTCCCGGTCGATTCTCCGCCGGGGCTCGGTACCAGCAATCGCGACTGTCTGAAAGAACGCCGTGCACAAACACCAGTACCTGATCCTTGCATCTATCTTCATACCAACAATTGTTCTGGCCAGTAGCAGGCCTGCGTGGTTCATCCAGAGGGTAGATGCGTGTCGTCATCAGGCAGATTATAACCTTTAAGTATCAAGCGGAGATAAAACAGAGCGAATCGTTGTTAGGCTCTTAATCTGTGCCCGAAGCCCCTTTTTATTGATGAGATGCTTTACAAAGTTTCGCAAGCGTCTTGCGTCGGACAGGCTTACCCTGCAAGATCTTGTGAAGAGTGTGATGGCTCATACCTATGTCTCGCCCTAGTTTTCTAATTCCCTTCTTAAGAATGGCTTGTTTGATCTCTTCGCCCGCAACCACTTTTTTCGACTGTTGGTATTCGAACGACGTGAATTCAACGACGCTCAGATCCTCGCCTTGCTCCCATCGCCGGTCGGTTTCTTTTCCGACATATCGACGTGATGCGGCTACTACCGAAGACCGTCGCAACAATCCCCGAGTGTCACAGGTGCAAGGCGTTCCATCAGGCGCTAGAGACTTGGCCTCGGGATGCTTGGTGTAGAGGTAGAGCACGTGTGCGTAGGTTCGCGGAATTACCTTGTCCAATTGCGCGGTTTGCTCCAGGGCGAGCTGATAGACCTTGCCGTCAAAGATGTTGATGCACTCTGATTTGAGCCATTCGCTCCTCTTGGATGTGAACGGCGTAACGAGCGTGAATCGGCTGTTATCAATATCTGCCGGATGCCCTCCACCGCTGTCAACTTGAGGAAGCAAGAGAAAGCTAAAAGGGCGTGGATCAAGTCGCTGCAAAATGTTCGGAGTGCTGATCACGATGGGCATCATGGCTGGAATGTCCAACCAAGAAGGCGCTGTGCATTTCAGGCCCAGCTCAGCGCGCAGGAGCCAATCCCAAGCTTCAGCGATCCAGTTTCCCTCTTCTCCTTCTTTTTCCTCTTTCGGTGCAGCAAGATAACCAAGTCCGTGGGCCTTCGGCTCAACGACTTTGATGTCATCGTGACCCGTTTTCTCGTAGATCGCGTAGCGCTTGGACGATACCGAATAGCCGTAAAGCTGCCGTCTTGGCTTGCTGGAATCGGAGTCGACGTGGTTGGCCTTCACAAGACTCAGAATGGAGCCTTTGATGTAACGCTGATCATACGGATTTAGGCGTTCGAATCTGTCGATGATGCTTTGTACCTCATCCCATGACAAAGTTCTGAGGCCCTCGGCTCCGGCTCTGTGGAGAGGTTCGCTCTTCTGTGAGCTGATGACGCAAAGGCTGTCAGTATCGCAGAACAGGTAGGTTCCGTTGGCATCGGCAACGCTGCGTTCAAGCATGGCGAGCAACAACCGGCCACCGGCAGCAATGAGCGAACCGAGGATTGGGCTGTACCATCTTCCGGCCGCTTCGATCTCTTTGGAGGATTCTTCGTGCGAGTGTTCTCCTGAAAAGACTCCTATTGCGGTTGATTCGTCCAGTTCTTTTTGATTCACTTCCACGAAGAGACCGTATGAGCCGGAACTAGCGAAAATCTTGAGGAAGTACTCCATCGGGTCGTCTTTTGGGAACTTCTTGCGTTCTTCTACAACGCGACGAAAGAAGTCTTCTTTCCGCGGATCAATTTGCACCATGCCGCGCAAGTTTGTTGGTCCTAGTCCAGCTTGTTTGCCATGCGGTACCACGCGGATAGCTTTTTCGATTTGAGGAGCCTTGCCAGTTGCGAGAACTGAAGCGATAACGTCAGGGCCAGCAAACCAGATTGGCTCTTCGGATGTCAGGTAATTCGAACCGATGTTCTGTGTTCTCCCGTCGTAAACAGAGCGAACTGGAAAGATGTTCTCGTCTGGTCGGACTAACGCAAAGAACTTGAACCCTCTCCACTTGTCAGCTTCGAAAGCTCGGTCGAGCGTGATGCCGTTAACTAGCTCACGAATGTCATTCGTTGCGTCTTCGAACGACAGTCGCTTAGCAGTAAGAAGATCTGAGTTGCCAAGCAAAGAGCAGACTGTGGCATACTGCGAAACAAAATCCACAGGAACGACCGGCATCTCGGTACAGCGAACGCGACACTCCGCACGTCCGCCGTAGTATCCCTGCATAGCGATGCCCTGGATCTTCTCCGGTATATCGAACTTTTGGAGAGGCGGGACAATGCCCATTGCTTCCAAGTAACCTTTGGCAATCGTTGCTGGCGAATAGGCTTTTTCGGGAAGCAGGTCGATGGGATGCCGATCAAATTCGCGCTTCATCGCATTGAGCAGGGCCGTCGTACACTTCACGTCCTGACGAGCATAGTCAATGTCATCCTTTGTAACTTGTCCGCTCGGCGTGTGGTTCTTCTTTTGTTCGGTTGCATTGAACTTCTTGCATGCTTTCTTGAGCGAATACGACCGATTGTGCAGCGCCCAACCAAGAGTGCGGAGGTCCAGAAAGTGGCCAGTGGGCCATTGTCGCTCCTGGGGGCGTGGAAAACGCAAACTGATAAACGCCGTCTTGCTGTTTAGGGATTTGATCACGATTCTGGGGAAATACGTGTTTTCCTGAAGCTGACCGGTTTCGGGATTCAACCACTGCGAGAGGGTGAGAGACCATCCTCCGTCGAATGCTCTTCCCCAATCGACTGCTAGCCGACTAAGGTCGAAAGGAGCGTTGAAAGCAACGACTAAAGCGCCACGCTGAATAGCCTTCCAAAACACTTTCTTCATGAAAACCGAGCGGGAATACAGCGCCAACTTCAATTTAGGCGGGAACGCGTTTATCTCGCTGCCTGCAATTTCGGAGCTCGCGTAACTTTTCAGGACTTCGACCTGAGTTGCATCAAGATCGTCGGCATAGAACATGCCTTCTTCTGAGCAGAGGTACTCATCGCCATTTCGTTCGCACAGCTGGTACACACCGAAGAGCAAGTCTTGTTCTGTGTCCGTTGTGGTCTCTGTGTCGAAGACGAGCACTTGTTCAGGCCACTTCGATAGTTTCCGCTTCTTGTTTTTCCGTTCACTTTGGGAAGCGGCAACGGTGTGTGCGCGAAGAAAAATGTCTTGAGTTGTCATATTGCGAGACTCCTTTTCTTTTTGTTTTGCAACGTAAACTCTTCTTCTTGCATATCTAAGAACCACAGAAGCATGTAGATTGCTTGTCTTGCTCGACGAAGACGCGTAAGCCGATCTGGCGTGTACCGCATGTCGATGCCAGCCGCTGCGATGTAAGCCGTGAGCTTTACGTGGTGCTCGCGGCACAGCGAAATTGTGAACCAGACCACATGATTTCTTCCTCCCACGTGGTGTTTCTCCACTTGGTTGGTGCTTCCGCAAATGGCGCAAAGTAACTTTCCCGAAGCCCGACCGGCAGCAAGCCGAACGGACGTCGTGGGCTTCTCCCCGGAAAGTCGCAGATTGCACCCGTTGGTCATTGCTAGCCCACCAACGAGGAATAGAGTTGATCGAAGGACTCGCCCTGCTCGGCCTGGGCAGTCAGGAGCTTGGGATCGGTGACAAGCGTGTGTCCACCGATCTTCTTGCCCTGAAAGGGACGGAGCACCGATTCATCTCCCGAACGAAGGAAGGCCGCTCGGGTGCTGACGTAAGCGGCAAGGTCGGACGCTTCTTTACTTCCCTTAACGGTGACTTGAATTGGACCGTCGGTACCTGGGATTTGGAGATAACGCGTGAATCGGTCGCGTGGAACCGCTCGGATGCGACCGCCAGAGTGATCTTGTCGAAGGGCTGAACCAACGTATTTTCGAATGGTGCGCTGACTCACACCTTCAGCCTTGGCAGCGTCAGCGAGCGAGGCTCCGTGACGAATCGCCGTTAACGCGTGTAACGCTCGGTTTCTCGCTTCGTGACTTCGACTTGAAAGTTTCCCTAACGAAGGCCTTGGTCGTCTCGATTTCCGTTTTCTTGCCATGCCAATCTCCTTTTCGCTTTCTTAGGAATTGCACACGGCATGCCACAAAATGCGTCTAAGTGTAACGATGCAAATGATTTACGGGACTTCTCTCGCAGATTGCGGAAATTGATTTTCAATTTTCTGGCACTCGACGGATTGGCGACTAGAATTCTCTGGCACCGATTTTTGGGAAGCAATCGCCTGCGGCAAACTGGGTCGCAGACAGGAGTGAGAAAGTTTTGCAGTAAGTAGGAAAATTCGCGACTCCACTCATGACTCAAATGAGCAAGAAGACGTCGGCAGGGAGGCGCACGGTAGACGATCCTTCCCTAAAGCTTCATCGGGACCGCATCGTAGGGATGCTCTCTTGTTGGTGGGGAGAAGTCGGGTGGCAACTTCCGAGAGCGACTACAAGGAACGAACTCCTAGTAGCTCTTGAACCGTTGAAGGATCATCCTGACAAATACGACATTAATCGCTTGTTGTTGGCGAGCACGAGATCTGCAACGGCGGAAGAAATTCGTGAACAGAGAAAGCGAAATGAATTCGCTATTGCGAAGATGCATGACACACAAGAAAAACAACGATTGTGCCTGGATCTATTCAGCCAAGCTCAAATGGTCTTGGGACAAGCTTTGCCTGCACAGGTAGACGCCGTCAAAGCCCGAATATCCGAACGACAAGCTGAAATGCTAGCGGCAAACAAGGCATATGAAGACACATGTGGATTGCAACGAGATATCGCTAAGAAACTGGATGAAATGGAGGCTGGCTACGCACAGGATGAACTCTTGATGTTTATCAAGACAAGGTTCATCGAAAGAAAGAAGAAATACGCGCGCAATCCCGAGAATTTGGCTAACGCTATTGCCGGTCTACCTTTGTGCCCCACGATTCCTTTCATGGGTGCATGGCAATCGTACGTGCGATGTTCAAAGCTGAAGTGCGAACCGCACCATCGGTTTCAGCTATTCAAGACAATCCAATCCATTTGGAAGAAGTCGCGAAAGTCTAAATTGCCTTTACTGGAGTTCTTTCAGCAGGAAATCACTGCACTTTCGAAAAACAAGATGGTGAAGAAGGTCGATCCGATTACCGGAGAAGAATTCGAGGACAAAGTTCTAAATATGGTCCGCTATGTCTTGGTAAATGATTGGCCAATCTGGGCTCTCGCAATAAGGAAGAGTTTCGAATTCCAGGTCGAGATTGAACGCGTGCCTTTTATGATTTGCGCGAATTTCACAAAAGTTCAAAGAGATCCTGGAACGTCTGTCGCTCGGGTCTTAGGCACAACAGAGAAAAACAAAAATTGGGCGATCAATCCTATAAATCACTGATTTATAATTAGTTAGCAGGTAAACGGGCCTGCCGACTGTATCAGCAGCCGACAAGCCCTGACCACCATCGGAGGAGTGCTCCAATGGCAGCTACCAAGACCGTACCCCAAGTCCCGCGATCCCACAATTTCCCCGTTGAGTTGTTCGTTCCGCGTCACGGCGTAGTCACACTCTACGGCTATGGCATCCAGGTCCGCGTAGATCGCGGACATTTGTTTCTTGAGGATGGCATCGGCGCTGACCGCCGTCGATACCGTCTACCGCGTGTCGGTCACGGCTTAAAACGGTTGGTTGTGATCGGCTCGGACGGAATAGTTTCGCTTGCAGCGCTCAGATGGTTGGCCGACCAAGATGCCAGCTTTGTGATGCTGGAACGCGACGGCTCGGTGCTTGCGACGACGGGGCCGGTTCGTCCCTCGGATGCCAAGCTCCGTCGTGCTCAGGCCCTCGCGTATTCATCTGGCGCTGCCTTGCGCATCGCGCATGAACTGATTAGCCAAAAGCTCGCCGGACAGGAACGAGTTGCGCGTCACAAGCTGCTCGATTCAACAACTGCGGATGCAATCGCTCACTTCAGGTCGGAAGTGTCGACCGGCGACAACATCACAGCGATCCGGCAGATCGAGTCCCAAGGAGCCCGGGCGTACTGGTCAGCGTGGAGCACGTTGCCCATTAACTTCCCGAAGAATGACCTGAGTCGAGTTCCCGAGCATTGGCGGAGCTTCGGAGCCCGCGTGTCGCCGCTCACGGGATCACCCCGGCACGCCACAAATCCGCCGAATGCAATCCTGAATTACCTCTACTCGGTTCTTGAGTCTGAAGCTAGGCTCGCGGCTGCCGCTCTGGGACTTGATCCGGGGCTGGGAGTCTTGCACGTTGATACCCCAGCTCGCGACAGCTTGGCCTGTGACCTCATGGAGCCGGTTCGCTCCCAGGTGGATGCTTACCTCCTTGACTGGATTACTCGCCAACCTCTGAGGCGAGAGTGGTTTTTCGAGCAGCGAGACGGCAACTGCCGACTCGCGGGATCGTTCGCCGTGCGGCTGTCCGAGACGGCCCCGGTCTGGAGTCGTGCAGTAGCTCCGATAGCGGAGTGGGTCGCTCAGCAGTTGTGGTCGACAACCCGCAAAAGGGCTGTGACCGACTTGCCCCCGACGCGCTTGACCCAAACACACAGACGCGAAGCGAAGGGCATTTCGTCAACATTGAGGTTGCCAGGGGCATCGCGAGTGGAGAATCTTTGCCGTGGTTGTGGAAAATCTATCAACCCCGGTCGAGAGCATTGTTCTAATTGTGCCGTCAGTCCTGCGACTAAACGGCTTGCTGTTGCATCTCGGCTCGGGAGGGCAGCTGCACAAACCCCAGAAGCTTTGGCCAAACAAGCGGATTCTCAACGTCGGCATTCAAGGGCACGCTCGTCATGGGACGAATCCAGCCAACCAGGATGGCTCACCCCCGAGTTGTTCTCCGAGAAAATTCAACCCCTACTCGCGAACGTTGCGACATCTGCCATTCGATCATGCATAGGAGTATCCCGGTGGTATGCGAGCCGGATTCGAAACGGGTACCGACCTCACCCCCGTCACTGGCAAGTCTTAGCAGACCTTGTTGGAGTCAAGTCAGCGTAATTGTTCCTCTTCACATGAGCCCAACAATGCAGTAGCCTTATGGTTTCCCCAAAAGCTCAGATAACGGACGCCCCCTAAAATGCGACTGTACGCAGGCACGACCGCCGGGCTTATCGAGGACACGACAAAGAATCGAATCGCGACGAAACTGAGTGACGCATTCTTTCACGAATTCCGCTTTCATCCAAGTCCCAGTGAGGTGAATTCGTGGCGCAACTCTCTTCGAGCGGTATCGCAGGTGTTTCAAGAAGGGGATCTACTTAGCAACGGACTCATTCTTGAGTTCCAACTGCCACTCACTTCGCGCAGACTGGACTGCCTAATCACTGGTCGCAATGATTGGAGTCGCGAAAACGCTGTCATCGTTGAACTCAAGCAGTGGGATAAATGCCAGGACGGGAACGGACGCAACGAACTGACTACATGGGTTGGAGGCAATGTGCGAGATGTTCTACACCCATCTGCTCAGGTTGGGCAGTACAAAACCTACCTTGAGGATGCCCATACGGCATTTGACCAGGACTCAGGAATTCAACTTAATGCCTGTTCTTATCTTCACAACTACTCGTACCGGTCTGAAGATGTCCTGTTTGCAGATAAGTTCAAGAATCTACTGGACAATTTCCCAATATTTACCGGAGATGATGTCGACAAGCTTATTAATTACCTACGACCCCATATCGCGAATGGAGACGATGGTGAAATCGTAAAGACTATCGAACAGAGCCGCTATCGAGCATCGCGAAAACTGCTAGAGCATGTCAGCGCTGTGATTAGGGGCAATTCCAAGTACGTTCTGCTCGATGAACAGTTGGTGGTATACGACCGGGTCATGCAGGCCGCGACGGACGGAGTTCACGGCAAGAAGAAAAGTGTCATCATCGTGCAAGGCGGACCTGGTACCGGCAAATCCGTTATTGCGATGAATTTGCTTGGAGACCTGTCCGCTAGAGGCCTGAATACGCACTACGTAACAGGATCAAGAGCATTCACGACCACGCTGCGAGAGATTGTTGGCACCCGCGCATCGCAGCAGATTAAGTATTTCAATGGTTATATGAACGCCGGATATGGTGACGTTGATGTGATGGTCTGTGATGAGGCACACAGGATTCGGGAAAGCAGCAATTCACGCTTTACGGCACGTGCAAAGCGAACCAAAGGACCGCAGATTGGGGAACTAGTCAATGCAAGCAAGACGTCGGTATTCTTCGTTGACGATGACCAAGTTGTGAGACCGGGAGAAATCGGCTCTTCCGAGTACATTCGTGCGTATGCAAAACAGAATGGCTGCACAATTCTGGACTACGAACTCGAAACGCAGTTCCGATGTGCGGGTTCTGACGGATTTGTAAACTGGGTTAATAACACGCTCCAGATCAAGCGAACTGCAAACGTTCTTTGGAACATCAATGATCCCGTGTTCGATTTCAAGATATGTGACTCACCGCACACGCTGGACGGTGCCATGCGAGCGAAGGCTGAGCAAGGCTTCACGGCGCGAATGACAGCAGAGTTCTGTTGGAAATGGTCCGATCCCCACCCGGATGGAAGCTTGCCCGAGGACGTCGTGATTGGAGATTTCAGGCGAGCGTGGAACGCTAAATCCGGTGCAGGACACCTTGCTCAAGGTATTCCACGTGAAAGCTTGTGGGCTTATCAGGACGGTGGGATCAATCAAATCGGCTGCATCTACACTGCTCAAGGGTTCGAGTTCGATTACGTAGGAGTGATCTTTGGAAAAGACTTGGTCTTCGATCCCGCAAGTGCCGCCTGGATTGGCGATCCCTCGCATTCCGCCGACACCGTAGTTCGCCGTTCACGAGGTGATTTTCTGCGTAATGTGAAGAATACGTACAGAGTGCTTCTAAGTCGAGGAATAAAGGGCTGCTATGTCTCTTTCCTGGACAAAGCCACCGAGAACTTCTTCAGAAGTCGCATTGAATAGGGTCGGGATTTAACCTGCTCCGGTGACTTTCTATGTTCATTGTTATCCACTTAGTATCCATTACTAAAATCATCTTGCCGGTTAAGTAAACCTGCTGTGAAATTAAACGAACGGAGGGTTTTATGTCCCTGGCGACCGCGATTGTTAAACTTGCAACAGCTGACCTTTTTGCGAAAGATGCCAAGACCGGGCAGCATGGAACTGGGGTATTTGTCGGTCGGCCATTTCACCTTGATTATTCGTCCGCTTTGTTGTTAGTTGCGGATGCCTGGAAGCACAAGGCACAGGGACTTCCACAAGGGTGTTTCCTTCTCGCCTATTACGAAAACGAAGATGAAGTCGCAGAATCCCTTTTACTGCGAGTGATCGCGCCAGCCAAGTTGCCTACGGACGCGGACGTGATTGGTTCGATGGTCGAATACTATAAGGACAACTTGAAAACAAGCGGCAAGGAATCGCAGTTAGACACTTTCACTAAATATGAATTTGGTTTCTCAGGCGTCCAATGCCGAGTCCTTGGGACGTTTTACAAAGATGCAGACGGAAAGCTCACCTTTGGGGCTGATGTAGAGAACTTTTACAGTGCACACAACTACCGGGTGATCAAACCAGCGCCGGCAATTCTCGAAGCCATTGTGAACTTCAGAGAGGGAAGCGTGACGGGCAATCCCACAGACATCAAAATCGGCAAGGTGCGCTACAGCTCCAGCAGGCGGTTTCAGGAAAACGAGCCAGACGTTCCGGTCTACGTTGCACCGCGCGATTTTCTTGGTAAGCGGACTGCTCTATTCGGAATGACGCGCACCGGCAAGTCGAACACAGTGAAGAAAATCATTCAATCAAGTGTTCAGATGGGGGAATCTGCACCTTACACGCTGGACAAGCCCGCAAACGAGCATCCGGAAGATACGCTTGAGCCGTTCGAAAAGACTGGTGTTCCGAAGTACCCGGTTGGCCAGATTATTTTTGACGTAAACGGTGAATACGCAAATGCGAACATGCAGGACGAGGGCACTGCAATTTTCGAGCTATTCAAAGAGCAGACAATTCGGTACAGCACAATTCCAAAAGCGGGCTTTAAGGTTATGAAGGTGAATTTCTATCGGGATGTACAAGCTGGCTTCGAACTCGTACGGACGCATCTATCCCAGAGCTCAGGAAATTACATTGACAGCTTTAAGGTTGTTGATTTTCAGAAGCCGGATGATTATGACACCAATCAATCTGCGAAGACAAGGTACGACAGAAAAGTAGCAGCGTATTTGTGTTGCCTCTACCGAGCTGGTTTCAAGGCTCCTCCCAATTTCAAAGTTCGCTTCTCGGGTAACGCCAAGCTGAACGAACTTGTGCAAGAGAACGGCGGGCTCGACCCTTCTAAGGGCGTTTCGCTAGATGTTGCCGTCAATTGGTTCACTACAGTTTGGGACAATTACGAAGACCACGATTTCTTCAGTGATTACAAGAAAAAGAATGGTCATGAATGGGCTGAGGAGGACCTGAAGGCCATTATGGTGTTTCTGAGTCGAAAGCGAAAACCAGGGGGTAACGCAGACGTAGATGGATTCATAAAGCTCCGCGGCATCGTTGAACTGCATACCGAAACCGTCGACAAACCATTTGAAGCGGAAATCGTCGAGCAGCTGCGCGCAGGGCGTATCGTTATTATCGATCTATCCCAGGGAAATCCGGAGATCCAGACGCTTTACTCGGAACGCATCTGCAGGCACATTTTCTCCGACGCAATGGCGCGATTCATAGCAAACAAACCGAACAACTTCGTGCAGTTTTATTTTGAAGAGGCCCACAATCTGTTTCCCAAGAAGGACGACAAGGACCTCAGCCAAATTTATAATCGCCTAGCAAAAGAAGGAGCGAAACTCAATCTGGGACTCGTTTATGCGACTCAAGAGGTGTCCTCGATCAGTTCGAATATCCTCAAAAATACGCAGAACTGGTTCATCGCTCACCTAAACAACGAGGACGAAACGAAAGAAATCAAGAAGTATTATGATTTTGGGGACTTTACGGATGCACTAGTACGCTTTAGTGCGAACAACGACAAAGGCTTCGCAAGGATGAAATCTTATTCCAATCCATTTGTGGTGCCAGTGCAAGTTGATCGCTTCACGGGTAAGCAGTAGCGATGGGATATTCAGCAAAGTACGGCAAACGACCGTTTGAGTACGCGAGCAAATCTGCGCATGGCCATGTCATAAAGGATGTCGCCGTGCAGGAGTTTCTGAATACCTGTGAGCTTCCGCAGGTCGCCCAATCAGTCTCAATACCCAACAACCTTTGTGTTTCAATCAATCTCTCTGGACTCAATCCGATCAAACACATAATTGCCGTTGATGGAGGGTTTAATGAGGTTGCTGTCAGATCAGAATTTCCCTCCGCGACAATTTGCTTTTATCAATTTGGAGCGTTGATTTTTGATGTCGAGGACCTGGAGCATCTTGCAGCTCAACCGTTTATCGACCCCGACGACATTCAAAAACTGAAAAAGATACAGCGCATTAAGCTTACCCTCCCCGTTCGCAATGTCACCGTGAAGCCGGAAAAGACACTGACAGCATCGATCCGAAAAACCATGTATCGATTCTTTATGGACGAGCTCGATGAGGGATGTCTAATCGAAACACTGAAGTGGATTGTTTTTGAGGATTTCGATGCTCGCCTTGATTCTTGGACTCTGGCGAGCTGCCCCGTGTGCGCAGAGTCCAAGGTGGAACTGCAAAAGAAGTCGATGAGTAAGGAATTCACATTCAAGTGCCCTTCGTGCAAATCGGATATATACCTTACTGACGTGCTGCGACTGCACGAGGTTATTGATGATGAACTCGGAGCGGGCGGAATCCTCGCGTACGTGGTAACGGCAGTTGAACAAATAGTGCTTGCTCATCTGATTCGTACGATTCTTGCCACCAAACCGTCGTTGTTGGAGGAAATTCTATTCATAAAAGATGGCCCTCTTGGTTTTTTCGGGCAAACTGCGAATCTGCATAAGCCATTCCGTGCGTTGATGAACTTTCTTCTTGTTCAACATAATTGCTATCTTGCGGGCCTTGAGAAGAGTGGCGCCTTTGTGGAGCACGCACACGAGATATCACAGCTTTTGCAACCGGGTACAGTGTTATTGCTCAATGACGATTACATTTACCGGTACATAATTCCAGGTAAAGTCGATGCATCAAGTCCATATGGGGGGACGACGTACTACGGCAGTAAAGTTATTTTCAAATCAGCGACTGAACATGTCCATGTCGCAACATTGCCGACGAAAAATGCCTTGTCGGACCCCAAAGAGAGTGATTTCCCTAATCTTCACACCATCTTGCACAATGTGGCGAAGCTAAAGTGTGACATGTACGACGATTCTCTCGTCCCAGTTGCTCTTGTGAACAAGCTAGTCTCCTTAGCCAATCATCCGAGTTCGCGAATTCTCCAGAAATTCGCCAAACAATCGGTTTCGGGCGCGACAACTGGATGAGTTCACCGACAAAACAACCTCTGTGGCTTGCTTACTCCACTGAGCACGGGGAGGTGTACTGTGCTTTGGCCGAGCAGTTTCTGGCGTCCAAGGTAGCAAGCAAATATCGGGGGAAGGTTCAACTGTTGTTCACGTCACCTCCCTTCCCACTGAACCGAAAAAAGAAATATGGAAACCTGCGAGGTTCCGAGTATCAGGAATGGCTTGCTACGTTCGCGCCGTCCTTTCGGAAGATGCTTGCCCCAGGTGGTTCCATTGTGCTCGAACTCGGCAATGCCTGGGAACCGGGCAGGCCAATAATGTCAACGCTTGCCTTAGAAGCGTTGCTTGCGTTCAGGGCGGCGGCACACCTTCGATTGATACAGCAGTTTGTGGCCCACAATCCAGCTCGCCTTCCAAGCCCGGCCCAATGGGTCAATGTGGAGCGAATCAGAGTGAAGGATTCCTTCACTCATCTGTGGTGGCTTGCGCCCTCTGACCGGCCCTACGCTGACAACCGTTCCGTACTCCAAGCCTACAGCGATTCGATGAAGGAACTACTTAGATCACGCCAGTACAACTCAGGCAAGCGACCGTCAGGACATAAAGTTGGGAAGAAGTCTTTCCTCAGAGACAATGGCGGTTCAATTCCGTCGAACGTTCTAAACTTCTCCAACACTTCATCGACAGACGCCTATCAAGAATATTGTCGTCAGAAAGACTTGAAACCACATCCCGCCAGAATGCAAACAGGAGTAGCGGAGTTCTTCATAAAGTTTCTGACGCGTCCTGGCGATCTCGTATTTGATCCATTTGCGGGTAGCAACACCACGGGAGCGATGGCGGAAGCCTTAGGGCGAAACTGGATTTCGGTGGAAGCCAATAAGGAATATGTGCGTGGCTCGCGCGGACGATTTCAAGACAAAATGATGCGACGTGCATCGTAGAGAGTGCGCTCCTCCGGGCGAGCGGCCCTGGCCAAGTCAAAAACCGGAAACCTCTGTGGCGGTCGGGGGGGGGTGTGGCAGTTTTGCCCTCCCTTCCTTCCACCCCGCTCTGCGTTTGACCCTTGTTTTCTCGCGCCTGTAAGATCGAAGTTCCTCCTTCTGCTGCGACAATGCCGGGCTTTGCCCGGCGGACAGCCGGGGGCGGCTGTCCCCACACGAGCTACAACACACACTGATGCCGCACGAATTGCCCAAAGCCTACGAGCCGGGCGCGATTGAAACGCGCTGGGCCGAGTACTGGATCAAGGAGAAACTTTTCTC